>Ga0099364_10002783_pt1 | contig 27672 bp, 27 predicted proteins | sample TergutTh196P3_FD_73070 | JGI IMG/M metagenome (GOLD analysis project Ga0099364, IMG submission 73070) | Microcerotermes parvus P3 segment gut microbial communities from Pointe-Noire, Republic of the Congo - Th196 P3 | ecosystem: Host-associated > Arthropoda: Insects > Digestive system > Gut ... | reverse complement strand
TAGTAATATATCATAATTAAAACTTTTTCAAAACTAAGCGGGTTTTTAAAATTTATCAATTTTCCCTTGACATATTGTACTAGTTCATTTATAATTGTACTAGATGAATAGTACAATACAGGAGCAATCCATCAGTTTTTCACTTGATCCTGTTAATGGAATCCCAATTTACAGACAGATAATCCAGCAGATAGAATATGCGATTTTATCAGGCCGTATGCAAGCTGGTGACAGACTGCCGACTATCCGGGCCTTGGCAGTTGAACTAAAAACAAATCCCAATACCATTGCAAGGGCTTATCAGGAACTGGAAATCCGGGGCATCCTGGCAACCCAGGTTGGGAGCGGAACCTATATATCAGATAAAAAACCAGTAATAGAAGATGATAGCTTAAACCGGAAGATTCAGGAAGTGCTAAAGCGTTTTATGCAGGATATGAAGGATTTGGGCGTTGACAAGCGGGAATTGCTTAATATAATTTCATCCTATAAAGAGACAGAGTAAAGGGGATAGAGATGTTAAAAAAATATAAAGATTCGCTAGAACCAGCAGCAAAATTTGCACGTTTAAAAGTTAAGCCAGATATATCCCTTTTTTTGATACGGCTGCTTTTATTTGTAATCAGCATTGCATTGCTTATGACATTTGCTCCGTTTTCTTTGGATATGTCATTGGAAGGTGATGCGTCATTTCAATGGCAGTATTTTGTTATTATCGCAATCTTGCTGTTGATTTTTTCAATCCGTAAAGTCAAGGAATGGGAGAGGGCTGTAATACTGCGGCTTGGCAGGTTTTATAAGGTTAAGGGGCCGGGCTTTTTCTTTCTGCTCCCGCTTTTGGATCAGGTTTACAGAATCATGGACATTAGAATAAGGGTTGCGGATTTTTATGCCCAGGAAACCCTTACAGGCGATTCTGTTATGGTGAATGTCGATGCCTTTTGCTTCTGGCTTGTCTGGGACCCTCAAAAAGCCGCGCTTGAAGTGGAGGATTATGAGGCAGCAGTAGCCCTGGCTTCCAAGGCTGCTTTGCGGAATGCCATTTCAAAAAATGATCTCACGACATTCCTTGCGCGCGGTGATTTGATAGAAAAGCAGATTCAGCAGGAAGTTGACAAGCAGACAACAGAATGGGGCATTACAGTTCAATATGTGGAGATCACTGACATTCAAATACCAGAGCCTTTACAGGAATCGCTTTCCAGAATGGCACAGGCAGAACGTGAAAAAAATGCCAGGATCATGCTTGCAGAAGCTGAGATTGAGATTGCCAAAAAACTTGAAGAGGCAATTTCGATTTATACAAAGGACTCAGCTTCAGGTGAGGGCGCAGGTGCTCTAAAACTTAGAATACTTTCCATACTTAACGAAGGGCTCAAGACCGGAAACTCCATGATGCTTGTCCCAAATTCCATTACAGACGAGCTTAAGACAAAGGACATCTTCGGCCTCCAGGCCCTGAACGAGATAAAAAAGATGAAGGAAAACGGGTAGTTTAATACAAGTTATTTTATCTCAAGACAGCTTGTTATTTTCTCGCGCAATTTTTTTGGATTAAATGGTTTTATTATATAGCCGCTGACTCCAAGATTAATGGCTTCTTTTAATTGTTCAGGAGAACTCTCGGATGTTAAAAAAACAATGGGTGTGTTTTTAAACTCAGGGAATTCACGTATTATTTTGACAAGTTCAAATCCATTAATTCCCGGCATATTATAGTCAAGCAGGAACAGATCCGGCTTTAGACCCTCAATGATTTTTTTAAAACTTTCTGATTTTTGCAGTGTATGAACTTTATATTTTGTATGCAATGCAAAATGAATGGACTTTAACATGGAAGGGGAGTCATCCACCGCCAATACACTTTGTCTTTTTGAATGCTTGTCTTCATCTATCTGCAGTTCATCCTGGTCCTGAATGGGGTTTAAATGTTTGGCAATGCTGGCATGGAGAGCCTCTGGTGTATAGGGTTTCATTATATGATCAGCAGCTCCAAGATTTAGTCCTTTTATAACGCTTTCTTCATCATCTACACCTGAAAGAAAGATTACAGGTATTTTGGCGTATTTTACTTCAGTTTTTAAGATTTCAATGGTTTTAAAGCCATTTAAACCCGGCATATTGATATCCAGCAATATTAAATCCGGTCTGACATTTTCAATAAGTTCAAACATCTTGTCAGCTGAATCAAGAGTATAAACCGTATAATAATCCTTAAGGATCTGTTTTGTCTTTATCAGACTAAATTCAGTATCATCAATCAGAAAAATTTTTGAGCGCGGAATGTCCTTTTCTTTTGGTTTTTCTTTGACTTTTTCTGTTTCTTTTTCAGCTCCTTCTTTTTCTGCTTCTTTCTCTTCTTTTACTTCATTTTTTACTTCTTTTTCCATGTTCAACTCCATATCTCTAATTATGTAAGCTGCCTAGTTTTTCTGCAATGGCATCAAAATCCACAACATCAATATTTTCACGCAACCAGATGCAAAGACCTTGATCATTATTATATTGGAATTTTTCTATTTCTTCCATTGTATTATCTACTCCATCCATATCATAATCTTTGCAAAAGCCAAGAAGTTTTAAAAGCAGCTCTTTTTCTATGTTGTCTTTTTTGGGTTTGGTGTGTTTTGTATCTGCCAGAATAAGCATGTTTTCAATATCTAATACGAGTTTTTTTAAGTTTACAAGTAATTGAGGGCTTTCTTTTTCAATAAAACTTAAGTCTTTTGCTTTGGCCGCGTTTTCAAGCTCTGCGGCTTTTTCCCCGATTGGCTCGGCAAAAATATCAAGGCTTGTTCCTTTAATACTGTGAACAGCCCTTTCGTATTCAATTAATGCTTCTTCATTTAAGGGTTTTTCATTTATGGTTTTTAAAAAAGATTCGATGATGTCAAGCAATGGGCGTATGCTGCTTGTATATGAATTTAAGACTTTTATATATATCTCTTGTTCTCCGTCAAACTTTTCAAGGCCATTATTTATATCCATCCCGGGAATTTCATGCCCTTTAAAATTAAATGCTGTTTTTGTTGAATCAGCCATGTACGAGGCAATGACTGCTTCCGCCTTGTCAAATTCATTGTTTAGCAGATGTTTTGCAACAGAGCCTACAAGCAGTTCCAGTGATTTCTCTGAAAAATCAATAAGACCCTGTTTGCGGTCAATGTTCTTCTCGTCTTTGCTCATCTGGCTGCGGGCAGCCATAATTACTTCTTTAGGCTGCTTGTCGCGTACAAGTTTATTAAGCACAGAATTTAGCTGGCGCAGGTCTATGGGCTTTGAAATAAAATCATCAAAGCCGTTTTGCAAGAATATGTCTGCCTGTCCTGCCACTGCATTTGCTGTTAATGCGACAATGGAAGAACCATACCCCATATCCCGCAGCCGCTTTGTCGCCTCAATGCCGTCCATGCCTGGCATCATGTGATCCATGAATATTATATCGTAATTATTATTGTTTTGTACTTTATCAATGGCAGCATATCCGCTTGTAACAGCTTCAATATTAAGCTTATAGGGTTTTAAAAGACCCTCTGCTACATAAAGGTTTGTTTCCACATCATCAACAACCAGGACCCTTCCATAAGGCATTGGCTCGCGCGTGATATGGCTTCTTTTTGTGTAAAACATGTCGTTCATGCGGAATTGCTTTAAGCTTGTCACAAGCTCACTGCCAAGGACATTGGAATCTATTATACCCTGTGGAAGCCGCACACAAAACAGGGAGCCTTTATCCGGCTCGCTTTCTGCCTGTATTTCACCGTTCATAAGTTGTACAAGGCGCTGTGTAATGGAAAGGCCCAGGCCAGTACCTTCTATTGAACGGTTTGTTTCTTCATCAAAGCGGGAGTATTCACTAAATAATTTTTTAAGCTGTTCTTCATTCATGCCGCGGCCTGTATCTTTTACACTTACTATAAGCATTGCCTCATCATTATTAATGGGTTCACAGGAAATGGAAAAAACGACCTTGCCCTCATTAGTATATTTGAATGCATTGCTAAGCAGATTATTTAATATCTGCTTTATGCGAAGTTCGTCCCCTTTTAATTTTGCCGGAAGCATTTCATCAATTTGAAGCTCAAACTCAATTGGTTTGTCACCTATCTTCATCATATTAAGGCGTATGGAATCGTTTATAAGGCTTGCTGTATAATACATGGCCGGCATTATATCCAGCTTGCCGGCTTCAATTTTTGAGAAGTCAAGAATATCATTAATTATACCCAGAAGCATATTGCTTGAGCTGTATATTTTATTAAGCCTTTCCCTGGCTTCTTCTGTTTCTGTCATGGATTCGTCCTGCAGCATGATTTCAGTTACGCCTAATATTGTGTTCATGGGTGTACGGATTTCATGGCTCATGTTTGCAAGGAATGAAGACTTTGACTTGTTTGCAGCATTGGCTGCTGATGTTGCTATCTCAAGTTCAGCTGTTCTTTCCTTTACAAGCTTATCAAGATTATTCCTGACGCTTCGGCTTCTTGCAAAAAGAACTGACATTAGGACGAGTACCAAAAAAGATAGAATTATTGCGCCAATCAGCCAGGGTCGCTGCTGCTCTAAAAGCCTTGCCTGGTAATCAAATGTTATGCTTGCCCATTGTGATGATATGCCCTGGACATCTATGAGGGTAAATGCCTTGTCAATGATTGAGCATAGTATAGCCTCGTCTATGTTAAAACCTATATATGATTCAGCAGCATAGGTAAAAATAAGGTTGGCCTTGTACCCGGAAAGTTCATAATAATTTGTAAGGGCTAAAAGATGTATCTGGCTTGACATTACAAGGTCTACTTCGCCTCTGCCCAAAGCTATCAAAGCTTCGGTTGAACCCTCATACTCAACGATATTTGAATGAAGCGGGAACCATTCATGAAACATATCAGCATAAGCAGTTGATGCCTGTATACCCACTCTCATATTCAGAACTTCATTTATGCTTACATTGGGGGTCTCTGATTTGGACAGAAGAGCATAATTATTTCCGGTAGTCGGAGTTGTCAGCCAGCGAAAACGCCCCATCCTTGCTTCTGACTGGAGGAGTTCAGAAATTAGAGAAGCTTCTCCGCGTTCAAGCATTTGAAGCAAAACCGGAAAATCATCTGTCTCGCTGTTTACAAGCTGAAATTGCAGACCTGTAAGCTCTGCCAGTTCATCGAGTATATCAAAGTAAATGCCCTGCCATTGTCTGTCATGTCTGTTGTAAAAACTAATGGGATAATTAAAATATTCTGCAGCATAGGGAATTACAGGACTTGAACGAAGGAACTCCCGTTCTTCTTCGTTGAGCCTTATATACAGTCTGTACCTCTGGTGTTCCCTTTTTCCAAGTTCATATAATTGTGACAGGTATTCATCTGCGCCGTTTTCAAGTGCTTTTTGCACAGCAGAAATTATCGGCAAAAGCTCATGATTTTGCGTTGCAAGTGATACAGGCATGCCAATAACAGGAAAAAAATCATTGGAAATCAAATCATCGTAAATATCAAAAACCGCTTCCATGCTGCTGTCAGCAAAAAAAGCGTCCGCCTCTCCTCTTAAAAGCGTGTAATATGCATCTTCGAAACTCTCAACAAGCACAGAATCAAAGCTGTAACGTGTAAATGTGTCCACATAATCCCTTGTAACAGAGCCTTGAAGAAATGCATAACGCGGAGTGCGTGAGGTAATTATATTCTGTAATGGAGAGCTGCCTGTCAATCTTACATATTTTATTGAGCGGTTAGCTATGGGATCGGTCATAAAGTAAGTTCTTCTTCGTTCTTCGTTTGCAGTCAGCTCGCTTGTAAAATCTATATTTGTGCTTTCCAATCCGGAAATTAGCTCATTCCATTCATAAAGAGCAGGTAAAAACTGAATATCAAAGAGCCTTGAAAGCCATTCAGAGAATAGGGTTGAAAAACCCCGAATTTCTCCAAATTGCATAAAGGTCTCGGTGCTTTGATTCATTCCATATATGAAAAAATCCCTTTGTCTTTGCAAATCTTCAATGGCCTGGATTTCTTCTTCTGTAATACCTGGAATATTCTTAAATGAAATTTCATTGTCATAGGTAAAACTGCCATTTGATAGAGTATTTCTTCCGGCGGCATTCTCGTTACCATTGATATTGCGGATATTTTCGCATCCCGGGAAGAAAACCAGGGAAAATACAGTAATATATATGTATAGAATTAGCTTTTTTTTCATATTTTTAGCTATTTGAGGCTTTTCCAAAACTTCAGTTCTTGGAAAAGCTTCATATTACTATTTTTTCGTAAAATTATAGCTTAGTCAAGCGAAGAGAATCATTTATGTTTTTCTTTATACTTGCCTGGAGAAATACCATAGCGTTTTTTAAACAGTCTGCAAAAATAATTGACATCATAAATACCGCAAAGAATAGCGGTTTCCTTGACACTGATCTGCTCCTTAAAAAGGAGACCCATGGCGGTTTTTAGCCTTAAATCCTCCAGATACATACGGGGACTCAGGCCCATCTCCTTGCTGAAAATCCTTGTGAAGTGTGAGCGTGACAGATTCATTACCTCAGCCATTTCCTCAACTGAAATATCCCTGTAAAGATTATCTTTAAGAAATTGTATTAGTTCCTTAAAGGGTTGTTTTCTTGTTTTATAGTCGAAACTTCCAATTTCTCCAAATAATGTCATGCAAATCTGGTATGTGTAACAGGAATTGCTGAATGGATCATCTATTTTCCCGGTAAAAAGTTTATCCAGCATTTCATAGAGCAAACAAAGGGTTTTATTTGTATTATTTGTATCAAGAAGATTTCCCAAATTTCGTTCAATCATACGGGTAAGCCGCATGGCCTCCCGTCCAATCATAACCAGGAATACAAATTCCCAGGAATCAGAATCTTTTGGAAGATAATAAGCATGTGATCCTGGAACAGAAACTACCATCAATGAACCTGGCAACAAGTCATGGGAGCCTGTTTTAAGATCAATACGGCCTTTGCCGGAAATTGTGTATTGCCAAACCCCATATGATGACAGGTCTTGGGTTTTCCCGTCATTGTAATAATCTGTTGAATTTTCAATGCTATGTCCTGATAAAACCGTTAAAGCGTGAAGCGGGAATTTTCTGCTTGAATACCTGGAAGGCAGACGCGTTAGGGGTAATTGTGAAAAATCTGGAACAGATGATTGGTTCATTGTATAAGTATAGCACAATTATACGGGTTTTATAACAAATAATGCAATTTATGATTCATATGTACTATTAAAAGCACAAGCATCATATTTCCACCACACAATAACTGATATATCTTTTTGATTACAGGGGAGATATTTATGAAAATATCCTTTATTGGTGCAGGCAGTGTTGGTTTTACAAGAAAAATGGTCACAGATATTCTAAGTGTTCCGGCTCTCCAAAATATTGAAATCTCCCTCATGGATATAGACAGCGCTAATCTGGAAATGATCTACAATGTTCTTTCCAGAGATATAAAAGCCAATAATCTTGGCAATGTACGCCTGTCAAAAACCACGGATCGCCGTGAATCTTTAAAAGGGGCAAAATACATTTTTTCCTTTATCCGTGTAGGCGGGCTTGATGCATTTGCCATGGATATAGAAATCCCCATGAAGTATGGTGTTAACCAATGTGTAGGAGACACATTATGCGCCGGCGGCATTATGTACGGTCAGCGTACTATTCCTGTGATGCTGGATATTTGCAAAGACATAAGGGAAGTATCAGAACCGGATGCGCTTTTTCTCAATTATTCAAATCCCAATACCATGAATACCTGGGCAGCCAATACTTATGGCGCTGTGCAAACCCTGGGGTTATGCCATGGAGTTCAGCATGGCCATGAACAGATTGCAAATGTTTTGGGTCTCCCTGTTTCTGAAGTGGATATTATCTGTGCTGGTATAAATCATCAAACCTGGTATATCCAAGTTCTGCACCAGGGAAAGGACATGCGGGGAAAACTACTCGAAGGTTTTAGAAAACATCCTGAATACAGTAAACAGGAAAAGGTTCGTATTGATATTCTGGAACGCTTTGGCTATTACAGCACTGAAAGCAACGGTCATCTTTCAGAATACCTGGCCTGGTACCGTAAAAGGCCGGATGGAATAGATAAATGGATAGACTACTCGGATTGGATACATGGAGAAAATGGCGGTTATCTGCGTCATTGCCGGGAACTGCGTTCTAAATTTGAAGAAGAGGCAAGACAATATGAAACAATGGATCCTGCGAAATATCACACAGAAAATCGTTCTACTGAACATGGTTCCTATATTATTGAAGCAATTGAAACAGGATGTATATACCGCGGCCATTTTAATGTGATTAACAGGAGAGCAATATCTAACCTTCCCTTTGACTCTGTTGTAGAGCTTCCTGGTTATGCTGATCGTAATGGTATTTGCGTTCCCATTGTAGGGGATTTGCCGTTCCCATGCGCAGCTATATGCAATCAGAGTATTGCAGTCCAGCGCCTTGCAGTGGAAGCGGCAATTGAGGGAAATCCCCAAAAACTCAAGCAGGCTATGCTTTTGGATCCATTGGTCGGGGCAGTTTGTACTCCTCCGGAAGTGTGGGCCATGACAGATGAGATGCTTAAAGCACAGGAGGAATGGCTGCCCCAGTATGCCAAGCACAGCGGGCATTAATTTGTGTCAAGACTGTTTGTAATAACGGTTATGATATTTTTTTTGGAGGTAAGAGTATGAAAAGAATAGTTGTCATGTTGTTAGTGACAGTAATTCTCGGTTCAATGGTGTTTGCCGGAGGCGGACGGGATTCCGGAACAACCATTGAGTATATGAATGTTTTTGATCCTGCCCAGGGCTCAGGTAATGACGGCATTGCTCACAGGGAGAAATATGCCGAGTATCAAAGGCTTAATCCTGATGTCAGAATTAATCACAATATTATGACCTACGATCAGATACGTGAAAGAGCCATAGTCAGCGGGCAGGCAAGAACAGGTGCAGACTTTATTCACATGTTAGGCGAATGGGTTCCTGAATTTGCACAGATGGGACTTATTGCAGACATAACCGATGAGATGAGGGCCTGGGCTGACTTCAATGCTTTTCCTGAAAGTGCCTGGAAAGTGGCAACAGTAAATGGAAGGATCTACGGGATCCCATCAGTGGCTTCTACAAGAACTCTGGTTTACCGTGAAGATCTCTTAAGGAATGCCGGAGTACAAGTACCAAGAACCTGGACAGAGCTTAGGGAAGCTGCAAGAAGATTAACAGGCGGCGGCGTTTATGGTTTTGCTTTCTGTTCTTCCACCCGCGCTGTCAGGGGTCCGCAGGAATTCGCTGTTTTCCTTTACTCAGTAGGCAGGGCTGAGCTGGCTGTGCAGCAGGGTAACAGATGGGTTCCCGGCTTTACAGTTGATCAGGCTGAACAGGTTTTCCAGTTTTATTATGATCTGATGTTTGTAGACCAATCAGTTCCGCCGTTCTCCATTGGCTGGGAATGGGATGATATGGACCCGGCATTTGCTACAGGCACTGTTGCCATGGTGCAAAACGGAGCATGGATGTCTGGACGCGCGCAGGAAAGCCCAACCGGCTCTTCATGGCGCACAGCACCCTTCCCATATCACACAAATCCTTCCACATACATGGAAGTTAAAGTTGAAGGCATAGGGAATTTCAGCCGAAACAGACAGGCAGTTTTAGATTTTGGTAAATGGTTATATAGCCGCGACAATATGGCCTATCTTTTCCGTGTTGATAATCTCCCTGCCCGCAGTGATGCACCACAGTCTCCGCATTGGGTTAATGACCCCATCTGGAGAGGTACATTCCTTGAAACTGCCAGGGATGGTTTTACATTCCCTGCAATTCCGCTGCAGCCTGTTTTTGAAGCATCCATGGTCAATGTTCAGGAAGTTCTTTACAGACGCATGACTCCAAGGCAAAGCGCCCAGGATTTTTTCAACAAGGTAAGAACTTATCTTGATAATGAAGTGAACAGATAAAAAGCAGAAGGCGATTATACTGTCATATTAAGTGATGGTATAATCGCTTTATATAAATTCACCTGTTTAAGGATATTAGATGCCAAAAAGGCAAACATGGAAGGCCTATTTTTATTTTGTTCCCATCGCTCTGTTTATCTTTTTAATATATCTTTATCCTCTTGGGAATGCCTTTGTATTGAGCTTGTGGAACAGAGTTCTTACCAGGCCTGGAACAGAGCGTTTTGTTGGATTGGAAAATTATATAAGGCTTTTTACTGCCGAGCCTCTGTTTCTCCAGTCTTTGGCCAATGGATTTGTGTTTACTTTTTTTTCAGTTTTGTTTGAATATATTGTTGGTCTTATAGTTGCCCTTGCCTTAAGCAGCAAGTTTGCCAAAATGAAAAATGCTTCCAAAGCCTTGCTCATGCTTCCCTGGGCAGTCCCCATTGCAATAAACTCCATGATGTGGAGATTTCTTTTAGCTCCAAATTTTGGTTTTTTGAGCCAGGCATTGACGGCCATAGGAATTCCAGGCATGCTCCATGCCAACTGGTTTGGTAATATGAGTACTGCCATGCCGACTGTCATATTTATCAATGTGTGGAGGAGTTTCCCGTTTTTTACAATAACACTTACAGCTGCATTGTCAGTTATTCCAAGAGAGTTATATGAAGCAGCAGAAGTAGACGGAGCTACTGGCTGGAGCCGTTTTTGGAATGTCACCATGCCGGGAATAAAAAGTACCTCTGCAGTTATAATAATCTTTCATATTATCTGGACATTCATTAATTTTGATGTTATATACCTTTTAACCGGCGGCGGGCCATTACATGCTACAGAAGTACTGCCTACTTTATTATACCGCCAGGCTTTTAGTAATTTTAATATGGGTTATGCCAGTGCCATGGGAATTTTTATATTTATCGTTCTTATGATAGCAGTGGGACCTTTGTATAACCGCTTTGTTATGGGAGAAGATTAATGAAAAAAATAATTTCCTTAACAGCTGGCAGTATTTATTACCGTTATGACAATGTACGAGTTATCCTTATTGGATTATTGATGATGTTTTTTATTGTTATTACGCTTTTTCCTTTTTTTTGGCTTATTACAGCGTCATTCAAGCCCAATGAATTTATTATTTCAAGTGAATTTTATCTTCTCCCGCCAAGAGTCACTCTTGAAAATTACGAGACTATATTTCTCCATGCAAACATCGGAAGACATTTTATCAATACAGTCATTGTTGCTGGCTTTACTGTAATAGTGTCTCTTGCTGCAATTATCCCGGCAGCTTATGCACTTTCGGTTTTAAAAGTAAGGGGACGCTTTTTTATTGGCCGCTTTATCCTGGCCCTGCAAATGGTACCGACAATATTGCTTGTCATTCCCCTGTTTATTATTTTACAGAATTTTAGATTGATAAATACATTTTGGGCTCTGATTATCAGCTATACTACCTTTACCATTCCTTTTTGCTTTCTGCTCCTGTCATCATATTTTGCCGGTCTTCCAGGAGAATTATTTGAGAGCGCTTATCTGGATGGTGCAAGCTCTTTTAAATCATTGATCCACATTGCATTGCCATTGACAACTCCCGGAATTATCACAACAGGAACTTACTCTTTTCTAATGGGCTGGAATGACTTCCTGTTTGCAAATACATTTACTTCCTCGGCAAATGTGCGGACACTTTGTGTAGAAGTAATACGCCTTGTGGGAACCTGGGGGACTCAGTGGGGCAGTCTTTCAGCAGGTGCTACTGTTACTGTACTTCCGGTAGTTATTATTTTTCTTTTAGCAAATAAATATATTATTTCTGGTCTTACTGCAGGTGCGGTAAAGGGCTAGGTTTTTTAAGAGCAAAATTTATAGAGTAAAGTGCCATTATTCTTCACTGTTAAGCTGAAAAATCAATACTGTAACTGACAACAGCTGGCGTAAAAGTGCATCAGGAATTGTTTCTACATAATGAAAATCTCTTGCATTGTAGTCAATTGTAACAAGCTGATCCAACAGAACACTGCCGCTTGTTTTGGTCTTTTGTAAAGGCAAGTACAATGGATATTTTCGGGAGGTGTTGGAAATGGGTGCAAAAATCGCAATATTGGCATAATCACTGACAATTTTGTTTGAGAGGCATATATAGGGCCTAAAACCAGATTGCTCATGTCCTTTTTTGGAACCAAGGTTGATTTTGATAATATCACCCTGTAGTGGAATCTTTATTAGCATTGAAGCTTCTTTACCATTGCTCATTTCCAACTGGCTCCACAGGGTTTATTAAAACAGTCTCGAATGATTCGCCTGTATAATCCCTAAAAAGATACTCCAAAGTTCCTTTTTTGGGTGCAGGTATTTTTGAAATGATTATTTTATCCTCATTTGCATCCAGATATACTTTATCGTTACAGGCAATACCTGCTGCCTTGATAATTTTTAGAGGCAAGCGTAATGCGTGGCTGTTTCCCCACTTTGTAATTACTGTGCTTGTCATTATTTCTCCTATTTAAAGTATATACATGATGTATATACTTGTCAATATTTTTTCTCAAAAAAAAGTAAAAAAAAATGAAAAAAAGACTTGACATATTGTACTAGTTCAATTATGATTGTACTAGATAAATAGGACAATTAGCATTGCTGCTGAATCAAAGGTTCTTGGCAGTGTCTATGGAGGTTTTTTATGACAGTTATAAAAGCGGAAAATTTGGTAAAGGATTATGGTCTTAATGGCCAGACCGTACATGCCCTAAGAGGCGTTAATCTGGAATTTAGGGCAGGGGAGTTTGCTGCCATTGCCGGGCCTTCTGGCAGCGGCAAGTCGACTTTTCTTCATTTGGCAGGCTGCCTGGATAATCTTACAGGCGGAAATATGATGGTTGGCGGGGAAGATATAAGCACATTAAAGCGCAATGAGCTTGCCATACTTAGGCGGCAGAAAATTGGCTTTATTTTCCAGGCCTATAACCTTATCCCTGTGCTCTCTGTTGAGGAAAATATTTCCTTTCCATTAAGCCTTTTGGGTGTTGCTCCAAAGGAAATAAAAGAGCGCACTGCCCAGGTGCTTGCTGATGTTGGTCTTGAGGGCTATGCAAAGCGCCGTCCCAAGGAGATGTCAGGCGGCCAGCAGCAGCGTGTTGCCATTGCCCGTGCCCTTGTCAAAAGGCCGGCGCTGATTCTGGCTGACGAGCCCACAGCAAACCTGGACTCCAAGATAGGCCGCGAGATTCTTGAGCTCATGCTTGCCATGAATAAATCTGTTGGAACCACCTTTATTTTCTCAACCCACGATCACATGGTCATGGATTATGCCCGGCGTCTTGTCCGCATACTTGACGGTCAGATCGAGAGCGACGAGGTAAAAGAATGAAGTTAATAAATTTTTTATATAGCATTTGGGAATTGAAAAAAATTGCCATGCGCAATCTGGCGCGGCACAAGGTAAAGACCCTGCTTACCTCTCTGGCTATCATGGTAAGCGTTGCTGTGTACATCTTCCTCAATAGCTGGCTTGGCGGCATGGCCATTGAGTCACGGCGCAATATAGTCAACTTTGAGATGGGTGCGGCAAAACTGCAAACAAGGCTTTACTTTGAAAGGCATGACGAGATGCCCAGTTATGAGACATTTATGGACTGGGAGATCTACAGGGAAGCCCTTTCACAGCAAGGTTATGTAAGCGCCCCCCGCTTTGTTTTCTCAGGCACCATGTTTTCACATTCAGGTTCTGCGCCCATCCTGTTTCATGGTGTTGATCCGGTCTTTGAAGCAGAAACAATGCGTTATGTGCCATATGTTGATTTTGGGCGTTATGTGTCAAATAACAGTTTTGAGATTGTCCTTGGAACCATGGCTGCAGAAAGGCTGCGTGTGGGGATTCCCACCCGGCCCTTGCGTCTTGATCTTGAGGAGTTGATCGCAGAAGCTGCAACAAACCAGGCTGAAGCGGAGTTTATCCGTTCTCTGTATGATGTTGCGCCGACTTTCACTGACTTTTTTTCTCCTGATATAGTACAAATTGCAGGCAATGAGCGTATGGTTCTTAAAAGAAATGCATCCAGGGCAGACCTTGACCGCTTTTGGAATCTTGTCGCTGCTACAAATCGCAATGATGTGCGTATCAACGCGATCATTGATATAAAGGCTGTGCCGGAAACAATAAGACCCCATCGCTGGGAAAACGAGCTTATGCCTGCACTGCGTGCGCAAGATATTGCGCTTGTGCAATCAGCCTACGAGTATTCAGAATTTCTTGAAATATGGGATTTGATCGAATATAACGAGGATCAGCTCAACCTGATACTTGAAGCAATGATAAGAGCAGAATATTCAGGAGCAATTCGCCATGTGAACCAGCTCATGGATGTTGTGGTAGTAGGTGTAATTAATTCACCAGCACCGCTTCCCAATGGCAATACTGCGTTTATTCCTTTGGATGTTTTACAGGATGAGGCTGGCATGATGCTCCAGGGAGCTGTAACAGAACTTGTTATCAGGGAGAGAGGCGCGCCTGATTCAAGGCTCCCGGGACAAAGCGAAAGCAGCGAGACGATCACAGCCAGCCTTGAACGCGGCCTTGCAGATATGGGCTTTTCTTTACCTGACAATCTGGCAGTACATACCTGGATTGATTATATGGAAGATTACCTTGGCTATGAGGCCATACAAACAGGAGCACCGCAGGTTTTAGCTTTTTTACTTTTCATACTTTCATTCCTTGGAATTTCCAACACAATACTAATGGCAATTTTGGAACGCACAAAGGAAACAGGTATGATGCGCGCCATGGGCATGACTGATAAACAGATGATAATGACGTATATGCTTGAAGCAGGTTTTCTTGGATTCATAGGCTCAATCCTTGGAATAATTCTTGGCTGTGTAATAAATTACCCAATGGTAGCGTATGGCATTGATTTTAGTGCAATGGCAGATACCATAGGGGGCGGCATTGGTTTCCGTACATCAGGTCTTTTCCGCAGTGTGTGGAACATACCGCTTATAATAGGAACAGGCATAGTGGCAACGCTTATCGCGTCCTTTATGGCGTTTTTCCCGACACGCAAGGCAGTGAAGATGCCGATCACCGACAGCCTACGCTTTGAATAGGGAATAAGTAACAGGTAACAGGTAATAGAGAGGAGAAAAATATGGAGAACAAACACAAACATGGTGGGTTGGGGACGCTTATAAAGATCGCCTACCGCAATATATGGAGGAACAAGAGACGCACTGCCTTCTGTTTTTCCGCAGTTGGAATAGCAGTGTTCTTTATTGTGGTCTATTCGTCATTGATAGACGGCATGACAACGAGCATCAATGATCTGGTACAGGTCTTTGAGTTTGGCCATGTCCGTGTAGTGTCTGCTGATTATGAGGCAGAACAGGAGCATATGCCTGTGTGGCATCCTGTTGCTGATGGAAAAAACTGGAGGGATCTGGCTGCATCCATAAAACAAATCCCGGGCGTGCGTGATGTGTTTCCGCGCATTACTTCCTTTGCAACATTGCAGGAGAGTACCATCAAGCATGCTCTGTTATGGGGCCTTGATATAGAAGCTGAAATGGCAGTGAATAATTTTAACCTTACAAGAAGGAATGATGGCCTTACAGAAGGCCGCTGGCCAAGACCCGATGCCAATGAAGCTGCTGTCGGGGTTGTCTTTGCACACAAATCCGGTCTTGGTATAGGCGATAGGATTCCGCTGCGAACAACATCAGCCCAGTTCTCAGACAGGTTCTGGAGCCCTGTTATTACCGGTATTTTTGACTTTGATTATATAAAGTATGATGAGCAGGTTATAATTGTGGACCATGAACGGCTCCAGAGACTGTTGGTTCTTGATGATGGAACCCAGTCCCTTGTGATTTTTGCAGATGATGATAGACAAAGCGCTTCCATTGCTGTAAGGGTGCAGGGTCTTTTGGGAGAAGACAGCTTTGTTACTGAATGGAATGACAATTACTGGGTGGCTGTGATGAAAATGGTTATACCAATTTACACAATAGTTTTTTTGGTTTTTTCGATTGTAGCTAGTTTCCTTATCATCAATACAGTTGTTATGATCATACATGAAAGAATTAAGGAGATAGGCATGATGGGCTGTCTTGGCATGACCCGCGCAGAAATTGTCAAGGTGTTTTTCTTTGAGTCTTTGTTTCTTGCAGCCTTTGGCGCACTGTGCGGAATTATAGTCGGTGGCCTTATCTCTGGCATTGGTTCCAATTTCCCGATTCGCATGGGAGATATGTATGGAAACACATTCAGCGAGATGCCTTTGAGCAATTCCATTTTCTTTCAGTTTAGTTATGGAAGGCTTGCAATGGCCTGGTCCATGGGTGTTGTTGTGGCTTCGATATTTACACTTATACCGTCGCTTAAGAGTGCGTTTGTTGAGCCAGTTGAGGCGTTGAGGAGGTAATTTATGAAGAAAAGTTTTTTACTTATTGTGTTGATTATTTTTGCAGCAGGTATGGTTTTTTCTCAAACGGCAATGGAGATATTGCGCAGGGTGGACAACAATGAGGTTTTTGACACCATTCAGTATGAAGGTGAGATGATCATTGAACATAATAACCGCCGGGTTGTAAGAACCATGAATGCCTGGGCCAGGGGAAACAATGACAGCTTTATTGAGTTTACAAACCGCGAAGATCGGGGAACCAGATACCTTAAAACCAGGGGCAGGCTTATGGTGTATTCACCTGATATCGAAGGGGTTATGCTGATTTCCGGCCACATGCTTCGTGAGTCCATGATGGGTTCGGATCTATCCTATGAAGATACCATGGACAATGCCCCTCTTTCTGAGCGTTATACTCCTGTACTTCTGCGCACTGAGACACATAACAATCGTCCAGCCTGGGTGCTGGAACTTACAGCAACATCGCGTACAGAAAGTTATCCCACGCGCAGGCTGTGGATAGATCAGGAAAACAATGACCTTTTACGGCAGGAACTCTTTGCCCTGTCAGGCGCAATGCTCAAGGAGTACAATCTCTTAAGGGTGGAAGTTATAGGAGGCAGGCGTTTCCCTGTGGAAGTGGAGTTCCGCGACCTTTTAAGAAGGGGTTCGAGGACTGTCTTTATTATGCGAAATGTAATTCTTGACAGGCCCATTGCGGATTCGGTGTTTACAGAGAGGAATTTGAGACGCTAGGGCATTAACGGAGAATTTTAGCACGCAAAGACGCAAAGGCGCAAAGACGCAGAGGGTTAAAGGAATAAATTTATGAAAAAAGTTTGTTTGTTTTTTATTTTAATATTTCTTGCCGCGGGTGTGGTTTTTTCACAAAGTATATCAGGGGTTTTTGACAGTACTGTTAATTATGTTAACGGAGCAGAAGGTTCTCCTTCTCATCTGTGGGGCATAGAAGAATTTGTCAACTTAAGACTGCGCATTAATACCAGTGACAATACGACTTTCTTTGCATCTTTTAACTTTATTGCAGCGTCTGGAACATTTGCCCCTGCTGTAGCAGCTTCAAGCGGAGCTTCCATATATGGTGAAAACTATATTGCAGCCATGGAACTTGAACGCCTTTATTTCCGCATAAACGGCGAACATATTGATACAGAAGCTGGTCTGCTTCGCATGAACTTTGGTTACGGCCAGGTCTGGGGTTCTTCTGATTTTCTTAATCCGCGTAACCCCATGGCCTACAATGCAAGGCCCCGCGGTGTGTTAGGCGCAAATTTTACCTGGTACCCTGACTTTACACTTAGAATGATGGGCTTCATTTCCGGCCCAAGGAATCCTTTTGAATTTGATGGCAGCGGCTTTATCCCGGGTTTTTTACTTGAAAAGCATTGGGACACTCTAAGCATGCAGGGGATTTATGCCCTTGAAACCCCGGGCCAGAATAACCGCCTTGGCTTACATCGCTTTGGTTTATCAGTCAAGGCGGATTTTGAGCTTGGCTTTGTTGTGGATGCTCTTTATACATTAAATCCTGATAATGCGCAGGGAATTGACGGGCTTTCTTTTGGAGCAGGCTTTGATTACAGCTTTTTGGACGGAGACCTTATTATAATGGCAGAGTACTTGTACAATGGTTCTGCTTCTGTAACTGCTTTGGGTTATGGCGGGAACTTTGTAAACAATCATTTTATTTTTACAAGCGCTACATACCGCTTTAATGATTTTTTTACAGGAACTTTATCCACGATCTTATGTCTTGATGATCCTTCGTTCCAGCCAATAATAAGGCTTGATTACGAGCTTTTTCAGGGTTTTATGCTTAATTTTTCATTGCAAGTTCCCATGGACCTTGGCAGCAATAAGGGAGAACTGGGGCCATCTGGAACAGGAGCAAGGGCAATTGTAAATGCTGGAGCAAGGTTAAGGTTTTAGGTACTGGAATTTATTATTATTTTCATGTAATATTTTTTTATCATGAGAAATGTAAAATATCTGCTTATTATTTTTATCTTCTTAATGATGTTATCATGTATACTTGACCCGGAAGAATATATACCAGTTACTATTGTAAATTATACTCAGGAAGATTTAAAAGTCAATGCTGGAACATTGATATCCTTAAGTTATACAGTATCAAGAAATTCTGCAAGTACGATAACTGGTATTAAGGGTGTAAGCATTACAATAACCGGAAAAAATTCAGGATTATATTATGGCTCCCGGAAATTTTATTCAAAAGGAACATGGACTGTTAGATAAAAAGTTATACAACAATGATAACTATACAATTGACAATATCAAAGCTGTAGACGCAAAGTTTGAAGCACAGAAAATCGCCTTTGGCCCACTTGTGTTTCAGGCTGTAAGGGCACTTTTGGAATTGGGTTTGTTAAAGGCAATTTCTGAATCTGGAAAAAATGGGCTTTCCATAAACGAAATAGTACAAAACACAGCTGTTTCTGTTTATGCTGCGGAAGTATTGTTAGAGCTTGCTCTGGGCATGAATATTATCAAGGTATTGCCAAATAAAGATGAAGATCGTTTCATACTGGGAAAGGTCGGGCATTTCCTGCTTGAAGATGAGATGACAAAAGTCAATATGAATTTTGTTAATGATGTTTGCTATAAGGGTGCTTTTGAACTATCAAGGTCTTTAAAAACAGGAAAACCCTGCGGCCTTGAAGTCTTTACAGACAAACACAATACAATATATGAAGCCCTTGCTACATTACCAAAACATGTACAGAAAAGCTGGTTTGAGTTTGATCACTATTATTCAGATATTGGTTTTGAAGAAGCCCTGCCCATTGTTTTTTCTCATAAACCAAAAAAAATTATTGACATAGGCGGTAATACTGCAAAGTGGGCCATACGCTGCTGCCAATACGATTCTGATGTGGAAGTGCTTATAATTGACTTGCCGGGTCAGGCAAAAGTAGCGGAACAGAATTCCAGGCAAGCTGGTTTTGCTTCTAGAATTGCTGCCTTGCCATGTAATGTGCTTGATAAAGAAACAATAATACCTGCAGGGGCAGATATAATCTGGATGAGCCAGTTTTTGGACTGTTTTTCACTTGAAGAAATCTTAAAGATTATGAAGAAGGTTGGGGCAGCGGCAGGAGAAAATACAAATATCTATATACTTGAACCATTCTGGGACAAGCAGCGTTTTGAGGCAGCGGCATTTTCACTCCAGGCTGTTTCACTTTATTTTACATGTATGGCTAATGCCAACAGTAAAATGTACTGTTATGAGCAATTTGCGCAGACAATAAAAAACGCTGGTTTTGAAATAAAAGACGCACACCATAGCCTTGGATCGCATAACTATTCGCTGCTGTGCTGCCAAATTCTGCCAGCGCAAACTTCAGGGCGGCAGCCATGACGCAAGACATTTATGTAAAGCGTTTTTCCGCATGGGCGCCCGGTATTGAGAGCCAGGAGGAATGGAGTGAGTGGGCGCAGGGCAATCGTGAAATGCAGGCCCTGTCAAAAAGCCCTGAGCTTGGCTTTACTGATCCCATGTTCCGCCGCCGCTTAAGCCAGATTTCCAAAATGACAATACAGGTTGTTCATGATCTGCTTCCAATAGACAATAATACACATATGTTTTTTCTGTCGTTCCGGGGTGAGCTTTCAAAACAGTTCAGCATTAATAAGATGATGATTAATGACAAAGCGCTTATGCCTGCGGCTTTTTCCCTTTCTGTTTTTAACGCGCCAATAGCTCTGGCTTCCATGGCTTTAGGTCTTAAGGGCGGGTATACAGCTTTATATCCAGCTAATAATTCTTTTGACATGGGTTTTGCTGCAGCATGTGCAGCATTGGAATCCCGCCTGTCAAAACAGACGGAAAATAACAGTGAGATAGTTCTTGTTTATGCAGATGAAATGATCCCTTCTGAATATATTGAAATTCATAATGGTAATCCCATGCCATTAGCATTTAGTCTTTTGCTGACAAAAAAACCATGCAGAACCGGACAGCTAGCATTATCGAATAACAAAAACATATCACCGCAGGATTTTCTTAAAGCTTTGATTCTAAACAGGGAAACTCATGCTACCGTCTGATCTACCTCCGATAAAAAGCAAATTTTTATATGCATACAGGGTATTTGCAAAGTGGCTCTCGTTTTTTGTCTTTGGTACAGGTTCACTGCTTCTGTCGATTCTTGTTCTTCCGCCCATGCGTCTTGTGCTTCATCCGCGTAACAAATTCAGTAAATATGCAAGATTATTTATATCATTTACATTTCGCGGATTTGTAAATTTTATGCATCTTCTTAAAATTGTTAATCTGGAACCAGATGACAGAAAGCTATATAGGCTGCTTTCAGGAAAGATAATTGTTTCAAACCATCCGTCTTTGCTTGATGTTGTTATGCTGATTTCATTGATTCCAAATGCAGATTGCGTTGTAGCTGGTTACCTTAACCATTCCATACTAAGGGCAATAGTACGCCAGCTTTATATTTTAAATTCAAATGATTTTGATGATATTCAAATGAGTTGTGAAAAAACATTAAAGCAGGGAAATTGCCTAATAATTTTTCCCGAAGGTACAAGAACCCCGCGCTCAGGGAAAAAGCCCGTCATTACAAAAGGGGCTGCCCGCATTGCACTTTTATCTGGCTGCGGCATTATACCCCTGCACATAGGCGGGACAGACAAATACGGTCTTGGGAAAAAAGACCCGTGGACAGGATTTAATCCAAGGGAACGCTATATTTATCGTATCAGCATGGGACAGGAGATCACAGCAGAAAAATATAAAGACATGCCAAGACCCGCAGCAGTGCGTGCCATGACAAAAGATATTTTAATGGCAATTTCTTTGTAAGTTTTATGTAATCCATTTTTCACAGCGTCCGCCGCTGCATTTAAGAATGAGATCATTGTTCCGGATTTCCATTATTGTACACTGATTGGAGCAGTCCTGGCACACAAAACCACTGCTTCGTATATCCAGAGCCTGGATCTCATAACCTTGAAACTGAGTTTGTTCTGGCATGGCTTCCAGAACCAGGATAGCTGCACCATAAGCACCCATAACCATATTATATTCAGGCACAATAACTGGATATCCCAGGATAATTTCAAAGGCCTTACGCATACCCGGATTTGCACTTACCCCGCCCTGGAAAAGACATGGCGGCTTTAATTCCTTGCCACGGCAGACATTGCCCGCATAATTCCTTGCCAAAGCTAAACAAAGTCCCATAATAATATCCTTCTGTAAAACACCGATCTGCTGTTTGTGGATCATGTCAGATTCTGCAAAAACCGTGCAGCGGCCTGCAATTGTTGCCGGGTTTTCGGATTCCATTGCAATACAGCCAAAATCTTCTATGGACAAATTAAGCCGCCGGGCCTGGGATTCAAGAAAGCTCCCTGTACCGGCTGCGCAAACTAGGTTCATTGCAAAATCAACAACAAGCCCATCCCTAAGTATTGCGACCTTGCTGTCTTGCCCGCCAATCTCAATAATGGTTTGCACTTCAGGGTATAGATGTACTGCTGCACGGGCATGCGCTGATATTTCATTTTTTACAAGGTCCGCACCCAGTAATAAACCGATCAGCTCCCGTCCTGATCCTGTTGTACACACTCCTGAAATTTTTCTATCAGGATAGTCCGCCATAAATGCAGAGAATTCTTTCATGGCATTCTGCACAGTCTTAACAGGATCACCTGCTCCCTGGACATAGGATTGGTAGAGCAATTGTTTATGCTCATTTATAAGCACAATGTTTATGCTGATGGAACCCACATCAACTCCCAAATATACCTTATCCATGTATCACCTTCTTCCGTCTTTGTAAAAGTATATCAGCAAATGCTTCCAGCCGGGTAATTGTTCCTACTGCGCTTGTATGTTCATCAAAAGATAGTTTTAGGATTGGGATTCCAAGGTCCTGGGACAATGCAGTCAGGATAGGCCGTATGCTGATTTCCGGCATACAGCCAGCAGGGCAGAGATGAACCATACCATCATATCCTGCCTGGCTGCAATGTATGGTATGAGCCACTGAATCAAGGGCATGTCCGCCAACAGGGTTATTAAGGTATGGCCGCGCTATTTTAGCAAGCTGCTTTCGGGTGTGCGCTTTATTTTCTCCTGCAGGAATACCAAAGATATTTCCCAACTCTGCACCAAGTAAAAAAAAGTTTCTTACTTCAACTCCCAGGTTTCCAAGAATTTCTTCGGCATTTTGATTCAGGCTTCGATCCCGCAGAACAGATACTTCCCCTATCATTCCTACTTTTAGGGGTTTAAGATCATTGTTCTGGGGAATAGCCTTAAACCTGGATTGAAATTCAGCTTTAAGTTTTTTTACTTCCTTTGATGTATTGCTGTTTGCAAGAATATCAAGACAATCCTTTGCAAGCATGGAACTATCCCCTTGCCTAAGTTCCCTGGGTCTTGTTTTCCATGCTGCGACTTCAATAACATCAATGATTTTAATTTTTTCCAAAGCTAATAATACTGCCTTAATAAATGGGATAGGCGCAGGATCAAAATATCGTATTAACGGCGGTTTTATACCATCATAACCAAGACCCCATATACGTATGTTTCTGCCCATGTCTTTTAATATATCTTCGATTAAGCGCCGGTAATGTGTCAGGCGGCATGTGCCTATACTGTTCACCATAAGCGCATGTTCGCATCCAGCATCATCAGCTTCGATAAAATGTCCCAGATGGGCTTTAAAAGGAAGGCATAAAGATTCCGGTGCTGCTGCAATCCCCAGTTCCATTGCTCTTGAGGATGTAGATGTAGAACTCCAGGGTTCTATGCCAATGGAACGAACCGCTGAATCCAATGCAATGGTATAGTTTCCAAGATTGGGGATTGCAAGCCTCTCATGTCTGTGTTGCATATGTTTCTATATTTTGAATAGGATTTTTCTTAAGAGGGACAGTTCTGTTTTGCCTCCATTCTACAGAATCACAGAATGCTTCAAGCCTGGTTTCGATTCCTGCAAATGCAGTATGCTCATCCAGGATCAATAACAGATAGGGAATATTGCGCTTGCGGCAAATACGGCGGTATTTGTCTGTCATAACCGAATCAGGCCCGCAGTTAAATGTACTGATTTGGACAACCCCGGCATATTGTGACATATCCAGTTCTAATAAACGGTGGTAAATATTATTAAATGTACACCAGCGTACTGGAGATGGTTCCCTGGGTCCTTCTCCAAATGTCATCAGTTCCACTGGTTTACCTAAGGCAGCAAGCTTTTTCTTTATTGGACCTGAAATAAAATCATCTTCCAGTGTGTAGGGGTGTCCTAATAGCAAAAACCGTTCATTCGGACTTATATTTTGAGCTTGTGTCTTGCGTTTTTTCTTTTCTTCTGCCATTACAGCCAGAGCTTTTTCTGCTGCCTGTTTTGCTTTATGTTTGTTTGCCCCCAAATCCCTTGCCAGGCGTATTAATGTTTTTTTTAAGGGTTCTTTGTTTTCATTAAGCTCTGCGGAAATCACAGGACAAAATGAAGCTACACCCAGCCTGCTGGCATCAGGGATAGCTCCGAATTTAGCACAGCATATATGTTTTTTTTTCATTGAAAGAACCAGTGGAATAAACATGGCATCAACATGGCCCTGGAGGGATTTAATGTGTCCGTCAAAAATTTTATGTGCCAGGCAATGTTCGCTTTCCGAGTACAAAGCTGCCAGGTCCAGCGTTTTCCTGGAAGATTCTTCTGATAGTATTGGATCCATCCCTATTCCGCTGAAAAATGTCTCCCATAGACCTGGATATGAATAAAAATAAAATCCCCTGGGAATTCCAATCCGTTGTATCAAGTTAATTATCTTGGGCGAGACAGGTTATTCAATAAAGCCCTGTTTACACCATTTACAACATGAACAACATCACCGTGTGCTCTTCTTACATTATAACGATCCTGTGTTACAGTCACTACAATTTCATATTCCCCGCCGCGGGTAAATAATTCAATACTCATATCATGATTATATCTTGCTGTCATAAGGACATAATTTTCTTCCTGTGAAATTAATGCCGGTCGATAACGCCTGAGCCATGAATTAACCCCATTAATAAATGCGGGTCTTATTGTTCCCCTTTCATTATCATGAATTATACCGGTTATGGTTGCACTTGGCATGTCCTGTGCAAAGCTGAACATTGAAGCGCAAAACAGTAATAAAACAAAAAGAGCAAAAAATTTTACGTGTTTCATATTTCCTCCTATATTTCTTTAATATAATATATGGATTATATTTTGAATAATCAAGCAATATTCTTAAATATTAAAGATGTATTAATTCCTCCAAAAGCATGATTGTTTGACATTATATATTCGGTGTCTATTTCTTTACCGCTTCCTGTAATATAGTCCAAAGGTCCGCAGCGGGGATCGAGTTCTTCAAGGTTAAGGTTTGGGCAAAACCATTTTTCTTTCATCATATTTATTGAAATCCATGCTTCAATAACACCGCAGGCTCCCAGGCTGTGGCCTATATAGTTTTTCAGGGTGCTTATTGGCACAGGCCTTCCAAAAACACTTGCTGTTGCCAGTGTCTCAGCAACATCTCCTGCATCAGTGGCAGTTCCGTGAGAGTTCACATAACCAATCAGTGCAGGGTCTAGCCCTGCGTCTTCCAGGGCAAGTTTCATGGCAATGCCCATTGTTTCAAGATTTGGCTGGGTTATATGCATACCATCTGTATTGGTTCCAAAACCTACAATCTCGGCAATGATCTTTGCCCCGCGTTTTTTGGCGTGTTCGTATTCTTCAAGAACCAAGGTTCCGGCGCCTTCTCCAACAACAAGACCGTCGCGGTTTTTGTCATAGGCAGCAGGGGTTTTTTTTGGGCTTGAATTTTTAGAACTTGCGGCAAAGAGGGTGTCAAAAACCGCGGCATTTGCAGGACTCATTTCGTCAGCGCCGCCTGCCAGCATAAGGTCTTGAAACCCATGTTTTATGGCTTCGTATGCATAGCCGATTGACTGGCTGCCGGATGTGCAGGCTGTGTTTGTTGTTATAATACGCCCTGTTAGGCCAAAAACAACTCCAATATTTGCTGCGCATGTCTGGGGCATGGACTTTATATATGTTGTGGCATTCATTTTATTTACATCAAAATGAATAAGCATGCTGTAGAAATCCAATAAAGCCTCAATGCTTCCCATTGAAGATCCGTAAGCTACACCGCATCGCCCGTTTTTTAGAAAAGCTGCTTCTTCCGGATTATCCCAACTTATACCAGCATTCCTAAGCGCCTTTTCAGCAGTAACAAAGGCAAGCTGTGCTACCTTGCCCATGCCACGTGTAAGTTTTCTCGGATAATTTGATATGGAAAAATCACCAATAATAGAACCTAACCTTGTATTCATGCGGGTATATTTATCCCAATCATCCATGTACATAACGCAATTTTCCAGAGCTTTAAGCTTTTTTAATATATCCGGCCATTCGCTGCCCAAAGAGCTGATTATTGCGCCGCCTGTTATGACAACACGCCTTTTCATACCAAACCTCCGTTAACCGATATTACCTGTCTTGTAATATATGATGCCTGCTCGGAAAGAAGGAACACTGCAAGGGCTGCGACTTCTTCGGGTAATCCTATGCGCCCCATTGGTATGGAAGGAAGTATTAGATCCAAAGGAGCATCCTTTATCATTTCTGTTTCTATAATGCCGGGCGCAATACAATTTACTGTTATGGAACGGCTTGCAAGCTCTACTGCCAATGCCTTGCTCGCACCAATGATGCCTGCCTTGGCAGCACTGTAATTAACCTGCCCCCTGTTTCCTGTGATCCCTGATACTGAAGAAATTGTAATAATCCGCCCCTGTTTTTTTCTGCATATCGGCATTATAAGCGGATGAAGTACATTATAAAAACTGTCAAGGTTTGTGTGAAGTACATCATCCCATGCCTTTTCTTCCATGCCCGGAAAAGAATCATCCCGGGATATTCCTGCATTGGAAATTATACCCCAAAACGCATTGTTTTCCTCTGACCATTTTTCAAGTTTTTTCCGGCAATCCTCCCGGTCACAGACATCAAATTGAATAAGCTCTATTTTACCACCCTTGTCAAGAACCTGCTTTTGCAGAGCCAGAGCCTCTTCTTTACCCCTGTTATAATGGGCTGTAATCGCATAACCTGCCTCAGATACTGCCAGGGCTATTGCTCTGCCTATGCCTTTGCTTGCTCCTGTTATTAGTACTTTTTTTTCTGAATTCAATTTAATCTCTCTTTTATAAAGTTTTCCAGCTCTTGCCCGTCTTTTAATTCCATAACCATCAGTCTTCCTTCAATGGCCTTCTTGTTTTCAAGATAAACTTCTCCGTTAAAAGTATATATCACATCAGTCAAATCATATTGATTGATACGAATATCCGCAGAACTGCCAAGCGGAAAAACCGGAATATGTATGTGCATTGATGAAATGCTAAGGATAAATCCGATTTTGGGTTTTATACCCATATCCCGGTTTTTTATGCCGGAGAGCGCGGAAATTGCCTGTGCTATAAACTCAAGGCCTGTCCAGGCAGGTACTCCGGCTAAAGCAGGATCATAAAAAAGGCAATTTTCGTTTATATCATATTCTGCTCTAAGGCTTCCTTTTGGATCAAAGCTTACGACTCTGCTTAAGAGTAGCATTTTTCCCCGGTGCGGTATAAGGGTTTCAAGTTCATTACAATCAATTTGTTTGAAGCTCATGCACTGGCTCCAAGAATCAAACTGACATTGCATCCGCCAAAAGCAAAACTATTTGTCATGCAGGCCATTGGCCTGGCCGCACTGTTATTTATACTGTCACTTATGTAAGGATGAAATACAAGCTCATCATCTTTTTCTTTATCCCAGCAATGCAGGGGGAAGCCTTTTTTTTCGTATAACGCCATCCAGCACAGAGCGGTTTCGAGCGCACCTGCTGCTCCAAGTGTATGTCCTGTAAGCGGTTTTGTTGAACTTGACTGGACAGCATAATCATCAAACACACTTTTCATTGCAAGGGCTTCTGCCTTGTCATTTAAAGGAGTACCGGTTCCATGAAGGTTTACATAAGCTATATCAGTAGCTTCAAGGCCTGCCTCAAGCAAAGCAGCTCTCATTGCTCTGGTTGGCCCTGCTCCGTCCTGCCCAGGAGCTGTCATGTGATAAGCATCAGCGCTCTCGCCATAAGCCAAAAGTTCTATACTGGAATCTGTCAGGGCATTGCTGTCCAGGGGCGAGCTTGTTAAAAGAAAAAAAGCAGCGCCCTCGCCAAGATTTATCCCCTTACGGTTTTTGCTGAATGGGTTTG
>Ga0099364_10002782_pt1 | contig 27684 bp, 27 predicted proteins | sample TergutTh196P3_FD_73070 | JGI IMG/M metagenome (GOLD analysis project Ga0099364, IMG submission 73070) | Microcerotermes parvus P3 segment gut microbial communities from Pointe-Noire, Republic of the Congo - Th196 P3 | ecosystem: Host-associated > Arthropoda: Insects > Digestive system > Gut ... | reverse complement strand
CTTTCGGGTTATTGATCAGTCAAGAAGTTCCTCCAGCATCACCACTCCGTATTTCAGGGCGAGCAGCATGGATTCCGTTTTGTTGCGCGCGCCAAGCTTGTCGTAGATGGACGCGAGATGCGTTTGAACCGTCCGCTCGCTTATGAAGAGCTGGCTCGCGATCTCCTTGCCTGAAAGACCCTTTGCCGCCAGCAGAAGAACTTCGCGTTCGCGGGCTGAGATCGGCTCGGGGGACATGCTGTCCCCATCCTCAACGGTACTCGCCACTTCACTGTCCAGGTACAGCCCGCCGCGAGCCACGATCCTTATCGCTCTCGACAGTATATCGCCGGACGACGACTTCAACACGTAGCCGCGCGCCCCCGCCCGCAGCGACGACAACACGTACTGCTGCGCGTCGTAGCTGGTGAGCATCAGCGATATTACCGGAAGCTCCTCCTCCTTGATCTTGCGGGTAATAGACACCCCGTCCATGCCCGGCATTCTGATGTCGAGCAGGGCAACCTGGGGTTTCAGTTCCCTGATGCCGTTCATCGCCGATTCTCCGTCCTCATATTCGCCGATGACTTCGAAATCCTGCTCCTTGGCCAGATATGCCATTAGCCCGGCTCTTGTCAGCGGATGGTCGTCCGCCAGTACCAATGTGATGGACATTAATACACCCCCAAAAATTTCTTATTAGCGCCGATTATGCGGCTAAAATACATTATTCAAATCGGCAGTACAGCGTATTTATCCGTTACGCTATTTTGACGCTTTGGTTGTCGATGTGTATATACGTTGTTTTATTTACCATACCCGGAGCCAAGTCCTATTTCGTGTTCCACCGGCTTAAGGCCCTCTATGGCGTTCTCTATCAGCCATTCAAGCGGCTCGCACATGAGTTCGACGCCACGCTCTATGACCTGACGGTTTACTCCGCGGGCAAACGCCTTGTCCTTCCACTTCTTTTTTACGGATTTTACCTCGAGATCGGAGAGCGATTTGCTAGGCCGAACAAGCGCGACCGCTGTTATGAAACCCGTGAGTTCGTCTATCGCGTAGAGGGTCTTTTCCATGCGGCTTTTGGGCTCGACGCCGGAGTGTTCCCAGCCGTGGGCGAGTTCGGCGCGGATAATCTCCTCCTCGTACCCCTGTTCGCGGAGCATTTCCCCTCCCTTGACGGGATGCCCTCCCTCCACCGACATCGTCGTTTCATAGTCGATATCGTGCATCAGGCCGGCGCGCGCCCACAGTTCCTCATCCTCGCCGTAGTGTTTCGCGAAGTGCAGCATAGCCGCCTCGACCGCAAGAGCGTGCTTTAAATGCATCGGGTCCTTGTTGTGTTCCTTGAAGAAAGCTATTGATTCATCTCTTGAGAATTTCATCTTTTCCCCAGAACCTCCAGTCGTTCCAGCGTTAAAATTTATGTGCCGCGGCCGCCGTCAATATCTTGGCTACCTCGTCGTGATTCTCGAAAACCTCCGATTTCAGGCTCACTTCCTCCCTTAAGGTGCGCGAAAGATCGTCAGGATATGGATGCATGTGGACTATTCGCCTGCATCCGGCGTTGATCAGGAGTTTCGAACACATGGAACAGGGTTCGTGCGTCACGTATATCTCGCATCCGTAAATCGGCGTTCCCGACGCCGCGGCCTGGGCGACGGCGTTCATCTCCGCGTGCGAGCCGCGGCATATCTCCTGGCGCTCGCCGGAAGGAATCCCAAGCTGCTGCCTCAGGCACCCGACGTCTGTGCAGTGACTAGTGCCGGCCGGCGAGCCGTTGTAACCGGTCGCGAGTATGCGGTTGCCCGTCACTATCACGGCCCCCACGCGCCGCCGGATGCAGGTGCTTCTCGCTCCGGCTATCATGGCCATCGCGAGGAAATACGCGTCCCACTCCGGTCTTGCTGTAATTGCGTCAGACGTCAAGGTTGCGGACCTCCCTCGAATGATTCTCTATAAATTCGCGGCGGGGTTCCACCGCGTCCCCCATCAGTATGCTGAATAGTTCGTCGGCCAGTATCGCGTCCTCTACATGGACTCTCAGTATTATCCTGTTGTCCGGGTCCATAGTGGTTTCCCAGAGCTGTTCGGGGTTCATCTCACCCAACCCTTTGTAGCGCTGTATGTTCGTTCGCTTTGATTCCCGCCCCGAGGTCGCGTCCCTCAAATCGCGGTCCGAATAACAGTAGGTGATGTTCTTTCCCTCCTGAACCCTGTAGAGCGGCGGCTGTGCAACGTAGAGATGCCCGTGTTCGATGAGCTGGGGCATGTATCTGTAGAACAGGGTGAGAAGCAGCGTCCTTATGTGCGCGCCGTCAATGTCGGCGTCCGCCATCAGGAAGATCTTGTGATAGCGTAGCCTTGACGGGTCGTAATTGTCGCCGATGCCGCATCCCAGCGCCTGGACGATCGTTCGGACGACGTCGTTCGAGAGTATCTTGTCGAGCCGCGCCTTCTCGACGTTCAGTATCTTGCCGCGCAAGGGCAGTATCGCCTGAAAAGCCCTGTCGCGCCCCTGTTTCGCGCTGCCGCCCGCGCTATCTCCCTCGACTATGAAAAGCTCGCTCTGGGAGGGGTCCCGGTTTGAGCAGTCGGCGAGCTTGCCCGGCAGGTCAAGCTTGTTCATGAGGCCGCCTCTCTGTACCATTTCCCTGGCTTTGCGGGCCGCCTCACGCGCCTGGCGGGCTTTAAGCGCCTTTTCGACTATGGGCTTCAAAATCTCCGGCGTTTCCTCGAAGGCTATCTTCATGCCCTCGTATATTATGGAGTCCACAATGCCCTTCATGTCACTGTTGCCCAGCTTCGTCTTCGTTTGCCCCTCAAACTGCGGTTCGAGCAGCTTGACGGATATGACCGCCGTAAGCCCTTCCTTGAGGTCATCGCCCGTGAGGTTCGGATCTTTGTCGCGCAAAATTTTCTGGCGGCGGGCTTCATCGTTCACAGCCCTCGTCAGTGCCGCGCGGAAGCCCGACACATGAGTGCCTCCCTCGACAGTGTTGATAAGGTTGGCGAACGCGAATAAGCGCTCGATGAATGAGTCGTTATATTGAAGGGCGACCTCCACTTTCGCGCTCTCCTTGGATCCCTGAATGAAAACCGGCGGCTTGAAGGTCGTGTTTTTGCCTCTGTTGAGATACTCCACGAACGAGCGCAGACCGCCATCGTAATGGTACGTCCTGATCTGCTCGCCTTCCGCTATGGGTCTTCTGTCCTCGAACGTGATGGTCACGCCGGGATTGAGAAACGCGAGTTCGCGCAGGCGTCCTTTCAGAATGTCCGGCGAGTACTCGTTGTCGCCGAATATTTCATCATCCGCGAGGAACCTGACGGTCGTGCCGTGCTTGTCGGAGTCGCCCGTCCTTTTTAATCCCGTGTTCGGGATGCCGCGCTCGTAGCGCTGGGAAAACACCCCGCCATCGCGCGCGATGGTAAGCTCCAGCCATTCCGACAGCGCGTTCACCACCGAAACCCCCACGCCGTGCAATCCGCCGGAGATCTGATAGGCTCCCTTGTTGAACTTTCCTCCGGCGTGGAGAACGGTCATTACGACCTCAGCCGCCGATTTGCCCGTAGACTCGTGGAGCTCAGTAGGGATTCCTCGCCCGTTGTCCTCCACGGACACGCTCCCGTCCCCGTGCATCACCACGTCAACTTTGTCGCAGAAACCGCCGAGAACTTCGTCGATCGCGTTGTCCACTACCTCGTAAACCAGATGATGCAACCCTCGCGAACCCTGGTCCCCTATATACATGCTGGGGCGCTTTCGGACCGCTTCGAGCCCCTCCAGTACTTCTATGTCCTTCGCGCCGTAATCGGATTGCGCCGAATCCTCCATCACAGCGCCCAAAATTTCTTCCGCCATATTCAATTATCCTCCGTCCGTGTCTTCTCGGTCCGGCAGGCTGGGCCGGCCGCCGTTCCGCTTTTAACCTTATGCCTCATATTATGACGCGTTATCAAACGCGAACTCCTTCTGTCAAGCGTCGCCGGGGTGAACGCCGACTCCCTCGCCGAGTTATCGCGGTTCGTTATGGTGGTTCTGCCCCCATGCCTGACCAGCGCAACAATATTATCCATCAGAATGACGCCGCCATCCTCCAGCAATAAGAACAAAAAACACCCCGCCTCGCTTTTCTGGCTCTACCGGCACTATTATATTACAATGCCGGTAATACTCCTATTAATAAATTAATTCGGCAAACGCTTGCCGCCCTCTAAAAAATAATAACCACATAAAAAGGAGAGGAAGTCCTGTTGCGTGACTTCCTCTCCTAATTTTCTGGCGAACTATTTTATTTCGCTATTTCGGAAACCTTAACCGCGCGGCCTTCTTTCGCGGAAAGGCTGCCCGCTTCGAGCACCTGAATTATTTTTACGCCGTCCCACAGGTTTGGGGTGATCTTGCCGCCGGTTTTAACGGCCTGGAGAAAGTCTTTTACCGAATGTACGAATGTATTGGCGTAGCCGATAATGTGGCCGGGCGCCCACCATGCCCCCATAAACGGGTGTGAGCCGTTCGTAACCTGAATGGTCCTGAAACCTTGTTGATCCGGCGGATCGTCAAAGCTTATATACTCAAGTTCGTTCATCCGCTCAAGGTTAAACAGAATGCTTCCTTTACTGCCGTAGATCTCGAAATAGTTGTGGTTCTTGCGTCCGCCCGCAAACCGCGAGGCCTCAAAGGAGCCGAGGGCTCCGTTTTCGAAGGACGCCAGCATGAACGACGCGTCGTCCACAGTTACTTCGCCTTTTTGGTCCGACTCCTGGCTCTTGCCTGATTGGAAGGTTCTCGCTCCCGCGCCGGGAAGCGGTCTTTCTTTGATAAACGTTTTCAGCATCGCGCTTACGCTCTCGATTTCGCCGATTAAATACCGGGACAAGTCAACCGAGTGCGAGTTTAAGTCAAAGTGCGGACCCGCGCCGGCGAACTCTTTTTGGAGGTGCCATGTCAGGGGGAAATTGGGGTCCATGATCCAATCTTGAAGATACGCGCCGCGCCAGTGGTAAATATTGCCAAGACGCCCTTCGTCAATAAGATTCTTAGCATACGCCACAGCCGGCACGCGGCGATAATTGTGGTTGAGGTAATGAACAACGCCCGCTTTGTCAGCAGCTTGCGCCATCTCTTGCGCTTCCGCCGAGGTCATGGCGCAGGGTTTTTCGCAAAAGACATGCTTTCCGGCGGCGACTGCCGCCATCACGATATCATGGTGGGTCGAGGGAGGCGTGCATACGTCAACAACGTCGATATCCGGGCGTTCGACCAGCTTGCGCCAGTCGCTTTCGGTTTCCGCGTATCCCCAGTTTTCCGCGAAAGCGTCCGTGGCGGACGTATCTCTCGCGCAAACGGCTTTCAGCACAGGCTGATAGGGCACGTCGAAAAAGCGGGGGGCGTTCAGCCATGCGCTTGAATGCGCCTTCCCCATGAATTTTGAGCCGATTATTCCTATGTTAAGTTGTTTTTTCAATGTAAATCCTCCTTAATTCAGAGCTTCTGATATTGCCCGAAGCGCCTTGACGCTTATGCCGACGGCTTCGTCCTCGTAGTCATACCAATCGGGATGCGGATTATCGATTTCCACCGCCAAAAATCCCTTGTAATTATGTTGTTTCAGAATTTCCGCCAGTTTTTTGTTGTTGATGAGCCCTTTACCCACCGGTACCCCGGAGAAGAAAAACCAATCGGTCGGTTTTGCAAAGGGGTTTACCATAAGATCTTTGATATGCGTCGCAAAAACGTACGGCGCAAGCTTTTCCATGCCCGCAATCGGGTCGTCCAGCAGGCGCAGGAAGTTACCGGTATCGAAGTTGACGCCGAAATCCTTATCGTCGACGAGTTCCAAAAGATGCAGGATTTCATCGGCCGTATAATCACAATGATTTTCCACGGCAAGCTTTACTCCGTATTCCTTGGCGACCTTCATTGCTTCCTTGAATTGTTTGCCGAGAGCCTCGATTTGCGGACCGTGCGGCTCGTGGCGGAACATGAGGCTGCTGCCGCAAACTCGCATAACTTCGGCGCCTATTAACTTGGCGCGCGGAATATTTGCGATCATGTCGTCATAAGCCGCGGGATTTTTTCCGCGCTCCAAACCGTCGGGATGCCCCCACGCGTAAACCCTATCGAACTTATATTCATCCAGTTTTTGTTTTAAATCCTTCAAAAAAGCGTCGTCGAAACTTGGGAAGAAACAGCTTTCAAGTGAAACGCCATCCACTTCCAACGCCCGTGCCCTGTCAAGAAAATCATCCATTGTCATTTGCCTGGCAGGCGTCTTCTGGCCGTCGTAAACCTCGCCGAAAAACCTGTGATAACAGTAACTGTCGATTCCGATTTTCATGTTTAACCCTCCTGTATTTTTGTATAATTTCTCGGAATGTATTCCTCATCCTATGAGGAACCTTTAGCCATTGCGCAGATAAATATAAAAAAACTTACATTGCAACAACCTCGCTATTGACGCGATTATTGATTTGTAAGCATAATCAAGTTTAATGTAATTACAAGTATAGCCGTTAAGGCAGTATATGACAATTTCCCGGGCGTTGTCAATGCTTTTTTTGCTCTTATATTGATAAAGATAATAATAATTTGTATGGTAAATCAATTAAAAACATGATGATTGTTGACAAACCTGAAACTCTATGATACGTTATTTAAACCGGATTATTGACGTATTTCAGATTGTATTTGCAATGATTTACTCCATGAAAGAAGTTAAGCGGAACAGGAATCATCATTACAAATGTGCTTTTGAGGTACAACAATGGAAACACTTGTGGAGATGCGTGGTATTTCAAAAAAATTCTATGGTGTTCCCGTTCTCAAGGATATTGATTTTGATATCAGGGCGGGAGAGGTAATGGCCCTATGCGGCGAAAACGGAGCGGGCAAGTCCACCCTGATGAAAATACTGTCGGGGGTATACGAGAAGGACTCCGGTACGGTTATTGTCGCCGGCAGGGAAATAAATAACGCTATTCCGCTCGAAATGCAGCGGCTCGGCATATCAATGATTCACCAGGAGCTTAACCTGCTGGATTATATGACAGTGGCTCAAAATATTTTCCTTTCCAGGGAGCCTGTAAATAATCTGCGATTCGTTGACTTTGCGCGTATGAACAGGGAAGCGAAGAACATATTGGAAAGTTTGGGAGAAAATATCGAGCCCGGCAAGAAAATACGCTTGCTGAAAATAGCTCAAAAACAAATGGTTGAAATAGCAAAAGCAATTTCTTTCGACCTCAAGGTTCTGATAATGGACGAACCGACCTCCGTTTTAACGATCAAGGAATCGGAAGTATTGTTTGAACTTATAAAAAATCTTGCGGAACGAGGAATAGGCGTAGTTTACATCTCACACAGACTGAATGAAATAAAGCAGATTGCGGACCGCGTGACAATACTGCGCGACGGTTTTCTGGTCGCGACAAAAGATATCGGCGAGGTAACGGAAAAAGACATAGCGAATCTCATGGTAGGGCGCGAGGTCGCTCAGTCGACGGTGCAGGATTTCATTGGCAACCGGGACGACGTGGTGCTTGAGGCTAAAAATATCACGGGAAATATACTCAAGGACGTGAGTTTTAAAGCCTCGCGCGGCGAAATCCTTGGGTTCAGCGGACTGATTGGAGCGGGTCGAAGCGAACTTATGGAGATGATTTTCGGCCTTCGCAAATTTGAAAAGGGCGAAATCATTTTAAAGGGTAAGCCTGTCACATTCAAAGACGCCTGCGAGGCAATAGGCGCGAGGCTGGGTTTTGCCACAGAGGACCGAAAAGAAACGGGGCTTGTGCTTTGCAGAAGCATAGCCGAAAATGCGGATTACGTATACCAGGTGAAAAATAAGGGCGCGATTCTTAAGCCGGGTAATGTGAAAGCAAGGGTTTTAGAGAAAATCAGGCAGCTTAAAATTGCGTGCGGCGGGCCGTCGCATCTCGTTAAGAATCTTTCGGGCGGAAACCAGCAAAAAATCGTGCTCGCCAAGTGGCTTGCGGCGGATCCCGAAATATTGATTGTGGACGAGCCTACGCGGGGAATAGACGTGGGAGCGCGGGCCGAGATTTATGAAATACTCAACGCCCTCGCGAAAAGCGGAAAAACAATTCTTATAATATCGTCGGACCTTACCGAAGTTTTAAGCATATGCCAGCGGATAATAGTGATGCGCGAAGGTTCGGTAATGGGCGAATTTACGGGTGATGATCGCACGGAAAACAATATCATGCATTGCGCGGTTAACGCGAATTAGGGAGGGCGTTTTATGAAATTAACAGCCGAAACGGAAACCGGGGCTGCGCAGGTAAACCCTATGATACGCTTTATAAAATTTATGTGGGCGGAACACAGCATAGTTTTTGTATTCATAATTATCTTTTCGACGTGCTCATTTTTAGCGCCGCGATTTGCCACAATAAACAACATTATGGCAATAAGCCGCAATTCTTCTATTGTGGGAATGATTGCGCTCGGCATGACGTTCGTAATAATTACGGGAGGCATCGATCTTTCGTGCGGGCATCTTCTCGCTTGCTGTGGCGCCGTGCTCATTATTTTACAGGGTAATGAAAATATCCCTATCCCTGTGGCGATTCTCGTATGTGTGTTACTGGCTGTTTTTCTTGGAACAATAAACGGTTTGATAATAACCAAAGTTCATCTTCCGCCGTTTATCGTAACATTGGCCGTCGGTACAATCGCCCGCTCGGTTACCATGCACAGACTCCGCGGCGCGACTATCACAGGGCGAAATATTCCACAGTTTACAACTATAGGAAACGGCTCCGTCGGTTTTATTCCGATACCGCTGATCATATTTATTGTAAGCGCCGTGATTTTAGGCTGCGTACTCGCCTACTCAAAGTTCGGCTTATATATATACGCGGTGGGCGGCAACGAAAACGCCGCAAAATACTCCGGCATCAGAACAAACCGCATTAAGGTATACGCGTATATGCTCACGGGATTGTGCATAGGAATCGCCGCGACAATCGACATGTCGCGCATGGCCGCGGTGTCGGCGACCACATCGGGAAGCGCGTATGAATTTGACGCGATCACGGCGGTTATTGTCGGCGGCACGTCGCTTGCGGGAGGGCGAGGCAGAATACTCGGAACCTTTATAGGCGTGTTTATACTTGGGATTGTGAGCAATATGATGGTAATGCTGAATATTTCTCCGTACTTGAGCGGCGCGGTCAAAGGGGGGGTCATATTAACCGCGGTTCTGCTCCAGAAACAGGAAAGATAATCGGCATGAGCCTTGGCAAAACGTGAGTTTAGCATTAAAAAAACTTTTAGGAGGGTTTGAAATGAAAAAAATAACAGCGCTATTGATGATCGCAGCTTTTTTACTGGTAACATTCGCGACCTGCGGACTTGCCGCGGCGAAAAAAGTGGCAATTTCCCTGCCGCCAGCTAATAATGCATGGCAAGCAAGGCTGCTTGACAGCGTCAACGAGGAAGCCGCAAACTACCCTGAATATGAATGGACCGTTAAAAACGCGGTTGACGATAACGACCAGATCAATCAGCTCAACATTTTCAAAAATGATGATTATGACCTGATCATGATTCTGCCGGGCAACGGCACGCTGCTTACCCCGATATGCGAGGAAATTTTCAATTCGGGCACTCCCACAATCATTCTCGACCGCCCGATTGAAAGCGACAAATACACCGCTCTTGTCGCCGGCGACAACTACGGCGGCGGCGTAAACGCGGCGAGATATTTGAGCGGGCTGCTCGGCGGCAAGGGCGATATCGCGGTTTTGCGCAGTTACGTCGGTATTCCGATCGACATTCAGCGCTACGAGGGTTTTGTCGACACAATAACGGCGGAGTTCCCCGATATGAAAATCATCGTCGAGGGAGACGGCGAGTTTAACCGCGAAGCGGGCCTTGCGGCAATGACAAACATTCTGCCCGGTTATCCGAAAATAGACGCCGTTTACTCGCAGGATGACGAAACGGCTCTGGGAGCGCTTGTCGCTATTGAAAACGAAAGAAGGACGGACATCAAGTTTATCACCGGCTTCGGCGGAACCAGAGGCGCTTATGAAAAGTTCCAAGCAGGCGATCCGGTATATAAAGCGTCTATGTCTTACTTCCCGACCATGGGCGCCGATGGTGTCAGGGCTTGTGCCGCATTTCTGAGGGGCGAGACTCTCCCCAAGGATACAATAATACCCTCCGTGGTGGTTACTTCGGAAAACGTCGGCGAATACATGGTACATTCCTATTAGCAGTTGATGGAACATAACCTGCATACGTAGGATTCAGGCGAAAAACGCGCGAACCCTTGCGGGTTTACGCGTTTTTCGCAAATGACAGACACCGCGGAATGTTTGGGAGGCTTCGGGGATAATGATTACAGCGGAACAGGCCGCCAGGCTGATTGACATAAGCGCGGTCCGCACGGCGCATACGTTGAGCGATGTAAAGGAACTGGTGGAATATGCCAGGCGTTACCGTTTTATCAATGTACACGTTTTACCAAATTGGGTTAAGCTTCTTTCGGAGATGCTTGCGGATATACCGGATGTGTATGTGGGCGCGCCCGTAGGATTCCCTTCCGGCGGGCATACGATACAGGTCAAGCTGGAAGAAGCCAAGCGTCTCGCGGAGGACGGCGTACAGGAAATGGACATCGTGATGAATGTCGGCCGCCTGAAAAACGAGGAATATGATTATGTGCTGGACGAATTGCGTCAGATTATCGGCGAAACTCCGAAACATGTGCTTACAAAGGTAATTATTGAAATTAATGTTCTGGATGACAACGAAATGGCGCGCGCTTGCGAACTTGTCATAAAGAGTGGGGCGGACTTTGTAAAAACAGGGACAGGATGGATCGCGGGTAACGCCAATATTGAGCGTATCCGTAAGATAAAGCAAATTTGCGGTTCAAAGATAAAAGTCAAGGCAGCCGGAGGCATCCGCACGCCGCAGGAATTTCTGGAGCTTCGCGAAATGGGAGTCGAGCGCATGGGCATCAATACGAAGTCCGCAATCGAAATCGTAGAATATTTCAGCCCCGTATCCGCGGCGGAATGACTCCCGCTTACGACTTGTTAACGGGGAACAGACGCCCGGTATTTTTTGTAGATACAAAAGCGCAAATGATACAAAAAGGAGAGCCAGATGGAGAAATTGGTTGAAATGAAGGGAATAACCAAGAGTTTCTACGGCGTGGAGGTTCTTCATGACGTTGACTTTGACGTGAACGCCGGAGAAGTCGTCGCGTTATGCGGAGAAAACGGGGCCGGCAAATCGACTCTGGTAAAAATACTGGCGGCTATTTATACCCGCGACGGAGGCGAAATAAATATACAGGGCGAGAGTATCCATCACTCCACCCCGTTTGATATCCAACATAAAGGCGTGTCGATGATCCACCAGGAACTCAACCTTGTCGATGATATGACGGCGGCGCAAAACATCTTCCTCTCACGCGAGCCTTGCAACAAGTTCGGGATCATAGATTATCCCCGTATGAACAGAGAAGCCGAAAAACTGTTGGAAAGCCTCGGTGAAAGCATTGAGCCTACCGCCAAGGTAGGCAGCCTTAAAATCGCTCAGAAACAGATGCTTGAGATCGCCAAGGCAATATCCTTTGATGTGAAAGTTATCATTATGGATGAACCGACGGCTGTTTTGTCGGGCAAAGAAACCGAGATACTCTTTAATTTGATCAAGACCCTTTCTCAGCGCGGAATAGGAATAATCTACATATCGCACCGGCTGGCGGAGATAAAGGAGATCGCCGGCAGGGTAACGGTGCTGCGGGACGGATACCTTGTGGGGACCAGGAATGTCAGCGAGGTTACTGAAAAGGAAATTGCCAGCATGATGGTCGGGCGCGATGTGGATCACACCGCGGCCAGTGAGTTTGAAGGGGATCCATCCGACATTGTGCTTGAAGTCAGGAACATCACAAGCGACATACTCAAGGATGTGAGCTTCTCAGTCGCCAAAGGCGAGATCATCGGTTTCAGCGGGCTTATCGGCGCCGGCCGCAGCGAGATGATGGAAATGATTTTCGGGCTCCGGAAACTTGAGGCCGGCGAAGTGCTCCTATATGGCAAACCTGTTACGATAAAGAACGCTAAAGCCGCAATCAAAGCGGATTTGGGGTTTGCCACCGAGGATCGCAAGGAAACGGGGCTGGTACTGGACAGGAGCATTTCCGAAAACGCGGATTTCGTCTATCGCGTGAAGAATAAAGTCAGCGTCGTAATGCCAAAAGCCGTAAACGCGAGAGCGCGCAAAAAGATAGAGGAACTCAGAATCGTATGCAACGGACCAAGCCAACTCGTGAAGCATCTTTCAGGAGGTAATCAGCAGAAGGTTGTTCTCGCCAAATGGCTTTCGTCGCAGCCTGAGATTTTCATAGTAGACGAGCCGACCCGGGGTATAGACATCGGCGCCAGACAGGAGATATACAACATCATCAAGGAGCTTGCCCAAAGCGGAAAGACTATTATAATCGTATCTTCGGATATGACCGAGATACTGAGCATCTGCCAAAGGGTGGTCGTCATGCACGAGGGCAGGATAACCGGAATACTGACCGGCAGAGAGCGCACCGAGGACAATATTATGCACCACGCCGCTAATGTAATGTAGGGAGGCAGAGGGTATGTCAAGTAAACTTGAAGCAGGGAATGGAAACGCGGCTTTACGAATATGCAAGTATATTTGGAGAGAATACAGCATAATCATTGTTTGTATTGTTCTTTTTTCCGCTATTGGAGTCTATCAGCCAAGATTTTTAAGCGTAAATAATCTGCTGCTCATATTGCGCAACTCCTCATTCGTGGGACTTATTGCCCTGGGCATGACATTCGTAATAATAACCGGGGGCATCGACCTTTCATCCGGACATGTACTGGCGGTTTCCGGCGCGGTTCTGATAATGATTCAGCGCAACCCGGCCATTCCGGTGGAGATTGCGATACCGCTCGCGATTGTGGCGTGTATTTTAATAGCGACATTGCTCGGTCTCCTGAATGGCGCGATAATCACGTTTTTCGAGCTTCCGCCTTTTATCGTGACTCTGGCGGTTGGTATTATCGCGAGATCGATAACAAAATACTTCCTCCAGGGAGCGACGGTGCAGGGACGCGTTGTCCCGGAGATTACCCGGATCGGCCGCGGCGCTGTTGCCGGTATTCCGTATTCCGTGCTCATCTGGCTGATAGCGGCGGTAATACTCGGTTGTATGCTGAAATACACTAAATTTGGGACGAATATATATGCCGTGGGAGGAAACGAAAACGCGGCGAGATATTCGGGTATCGAGGTGAACAGAACCAAGATTATGGCCTACGCGTTAACCGGTTTATGCGTCGGTATCGCGGCCACGCTTGATATTTCCAGAATGGTATCAATAAACGCGAGTTCCGCGGGCGAAATGTACGAATTTGACGCGATAACCGCGGTGGTCGTCGGCGGTACGGCGCTCTGCGGAGGCCGCGGCAGGATTTTGGGTACGGTCGTCGGCGCGATAATGATAACCGCCGTCGTCGGAAACGTTATGGTAATGGTGGGAATTTCGTCATATTTGGCAGGTTTGGTAAAAGGCGCCATTATTCTTGCCGCCGTCTTATTGCAAAGACGGGATAAATCAGCTTAAGAATCTCTGATTCTTAAAAAAGGAGGAATTCGCAAATGTAAAAAAATTTGGCAATTCCTTAGTGGTCGCCGGCGGCACAGCGCGAAGCGGTGGCCGCGGCAGGATCATAGGCACAGTTATCGGCGTTATAATGATAACTGCTATAAAAAAGTTGGGAGGAATTTTATAATGAAAAAAATCTTGTCCATTCTGTTAGTCGCTTTCCTTATTGCCACCATTGCGCCGGCGGTTCTCAGCGCCGCGGAAACGCAGAAGTTCAGAGTCGCGTTTTCCCTGCCGCCGATCCGCAACGATTTCCACGGCAGGATGCGCGTGGTTATCGACGAGGCGATTGCGGAGGTTATTGCGGCAAACGACAACTTCGAGTTTAACCCAATCAACGCGAACGACGAGAACCACCAATACGAGCTGCTGGAAATGTTCATGAACGACAACTATGATCTGATCGCGATTATGCCCAGCGACGCGACTCTGCTCGCTCCAATAGTCGCTGAGATATACAATTCCGGCACCCCGGTCATCGTCATCAACCGTAACCTTCCGGAGCCCACCTACACGCACTTCATCGCGGGCGACAACGTAGACGGCGGACGTATCGCCGCGCAGTACATCGGTAATTTCTTCACCGAGCCCGCTGATATAGCAATGGTTCGCATGAACGTCGGCACCCCGATCGGGGAAGAACGCCACAGCGGTTTCATGGACGAGATAGTGAAATTCCCCCATATCAACATACTCGGCGAAGCCGCATCGGCTCCGACACGTGAGCGCGGACTCGAAGACATGGCAAACCTCCTCTCGACATTCCCTCACATCGATGGAGTCTACACCCATGACGACGAAACGGCGCTCGGCGCGATAGAGGCCATTCGCGACGCCAACAGAACCGACATTCAGGTTATGACCGGTTTCGGCGGCGTGCGCAGCGTGCTTGAGGGATACCAGAACGCCAATCGGCCCTGGCCGGAAAGCGTTCTTAAAGGAACCTCCCTCTACTCTCCATACATGGGCGCGGATGCCGTATGGCTCGCGGTTGACGTCCTCAAAGGCGTGAGCCATCCGCAGTTGATCATCCAGCCGTCGATCTTTGTAACCTCAGAAAACGTAGACGAGTACATCCACCTCGGTTACTAATCTCTGAGAGGTTAACACAGCACAGCTAAGCTAAAAAAAGCGCGCGAACCGAAATCGGTTTGCGCGCTTTTCATAAACCAGCATACGCGAGGCCCTTCCTAAGCCGTCTCCCTCCGCCTGTAATCCGACGGAGATATGCCCATGTTTTTTTTGAACACGTAACTGAAATAGTGGGGATCGTTGTAGCCGACCATGTAGGCTATCTCGGAGGACTTTGCCGGGGTCGAGCGCAGTAGTTCGCACGCTTTGCGCAGGCGCGCCGCCGTGAGATGTTCTATAAAGGTCTCCCCTGTCTCCTGGCTGAATATCGCGCTGAAATGGTTCGGCGACAGGCCGACATACCCCGCGACGGAGTTGAGCGATATGGAGCCGTCCGGGTAATGCTCGCGGATATACTCGCGGGACTTCTCAATTATCGCGCTATACCTCGACGGGCGCGCGTCCGGCTTGCGGCCTTCGTCCGAGCCGGCTTCGACGTCCCTGTAACCCAGTATCAGGCTCCGCCCCTGGCTGTCCATGTGGCGCATAACCCGTCTCGCGCTGCCGAGCGACTTCTGTAATTCGGAGGGACTGTCCACCGGCGAACCGATGGCGACGGAGACGGAACAGGGGAAGTTTCTCTCGGCCTCGTATTTGACGGCTGACGCGGCGGAATATGTCTCGTCTTCGAGAGATTCGTCGTCCGCGCCGGCGAATACCGATACCACGCGCTCCGCCCCGTCCTGGAACGACGCGATATTTTCGTTTGGGGAGAGCGTGGCGAATATTGACGACGCGGCGCGGGCCATAGTCTCCCCGTCGTCGCCCGAGGATGGATTTATCACGTAAAGCACGGCCTGATAGCGGCATGACTCGATGAACGCGGCGCGGTCACAAAGCTCCTGAGGCAAATCCTGCGAAACTCCGTAGACAAGATTCGACAGCTCGCGCTCGCCGCGCATCCTCCGCGCGTCGGACGCCTCCGCGCGGAGGGCGTCCATCGTCATTCTGCGCTCGCGCTCCGACTCTATCTCCCGGGCGGCTCCCTCCAACGCTTGAAAGAGTATCTCGCTCGTCACCGGCTTTAAGAGGTACTCCGTCACTCCGATGCTTATCGCGTGTTTCGCGTACTCAAATTCGTCGTGGCCGCTCAGGATTATTATCTTCACCCACGGCATCGAGCGCGACACCCTGCGGGAAAGCTCTATGCCGTCCAGAAAGGGCATCCGCACGTCGGTAATCAGTATGTCCGGCATCGTCTCGGCTATCATGGACAACGCCATCTCCCCGTCCGGAGCCTCGCCCACCAGCGCGAAGTTCGATTTGTCCCAGTTGATGCTGGCGCGGAGGCCGGCTCTCATCGCGGCCTCGTCATCTACGAAGAATACCTTGTACATGCCGTCACCTCCTCGGCGCGTGCGGCGGCGACTTGGGCAGCCGAAACGACACGGTCGAGCCGCCGCCGCCCGACTCGATGCACAGCCCGCACTCGGCGCCGTAGTACAATTCCAGCCTTCTGTTCACGTTGAACAACCCGAAGCCCGAGCGCCCGTCGTCCGGAGGAGTCTCGCCGCGCATAGCGGCGCATATGCCCTCCAGGCGTTCCGGCGTCATGCCGACGCCTGTGTCCGACACCCGAAACGCCATTCCCTCCGACGAAGCCTTTGCCGAGACCGTGATAAGCCCCCGGCCCCTCTTGGGGCGCAATCCGTGGTAGAGCGCGTTTTCGACCAGCGGTTGCAGCAGCAGTTTCAGCACTACATCACCTTGAATCTCAGGGTCGGCTTCGATTTCGTAGCGCAGTATGTCGCTGTATCTCATCTGCTGGATTATGAGGTAGTTCTCCACGTGCTGGATCTCCTCCCTCAGCGGGATAAAATCCACGCCGTGGCTCAGGGTTATGCGGAAAAATGAGCTGAGGGCCGTGACGAGCCTTATCACATCGGCGCTCCTGTCCGACTCGGCGGCCCAAATTATCGCGTCGAGGGTATTGTAGAGGAAGTGCGGGGTTATCTGTGCCTGGAGAGTTTTCATCTCGGAGATTTTCAGGTTGCGCTCCTCCTCGATGCTGCGCTGTATCAGCAGCTCTATCTGCTTCGCCATCGAATTCATGCTGTCGGCGAGTTCGGACAGCTCGCCGTCCGGCTTCATGACGACCCGGGAGTGGAAATCACCGCCCGCGATCTTAGAGGCCATGCTTCGCAGCCTCTCTATCGGGCGCGATATGCTGCCTGAGATTGCCAACACCGCGAAGAACCCAATGACGATTACCACGGAGAGCAGAAGTATGTCGAAGATGAAGATCATCATGTTCCTGTGGCTGATACGCTCGTTGAGGGTTGAAACCTCGTCCACCTGACGGCTGATGAAGTTCTGCATCAGATCGGTGATGAGGTTGGTTACGGCCCGTATCTCCTCAAGCGTGGCCTCGTGTTCGGCGACGGGGTGAACATGCACCACCTGAAATTCCAGCTTGTCCAGGTAGTTTTCAAGGGTGGACATGGTTCTCAAAACGACGTCCATCATCGTGCGGTTGTTGCGGCTGTAGTAGTCCAGACGAAGGGACTCCATCCGCTCCTTTATGTCCTCAATCAGCGGGCGTATGCCGCTCGTCGCGAACCTGGCCTTGCCGGCCACGATATTCCAGACGATCGGCTCTATCTCCGTCTTGAGCGTTGTATTCAGGCTGCTTGCCCTGCCGATGTTGTCGATTATGGCCCGGTACTCCTCGACCTGGCGGATGCCGGTGATGCTCTGGCTTATCAGGGGCGGAAGCATCAGGACGAATATCGCGATAAACGACGCGACAATCTTCTTCCGTATTCCCGACAGGCGCCGGAGTTTAAGCAGATTGTAGTAAAACGGCAGCCTCATGGTCAGTATTCACGCTCCGGCAGGCTACCCGGCGGGTCATCCTCCGTGAATATCGTCTCCTCGCTGTAGATGGCGGAGGGTATCTCCTCCCCCGAGGCTAGCGCGGTCACGAGCTGCATGAGCTGTTCGCCGATGTACGGCGTACACTCGACCACACAGTTCAGTTTTCCTTCCTTCAGCGCTTCGAGGGCCGAACGCTGCGCGTCCACCGATATCATGACGACGTCCCGCCCGGGCTTTATGCCGTGGCTCTCCAACACCTCAATCGCCCCCAACGCCATGTCGTCGTTGTGGGCGAATATCACGTCGATATTCCTGCCGGCGTCGGGATCGTAGTATTCGGACAAGATATGCTCCATCGTCTCGCGGCCCTTCGAGCGCATGAAATCGCCCGACAGAGAGCTTACTATTTTAAAGCGGCGGTCGTCGTAGAGTATCTCGCGAAAGCCCTCATCACGCCCCTTAGTCGGAGACGCGCCCTCGGTACCCCGCAATTCCACGATGTGAACATCGCCCTCCCATCCGCTGAATTTCGAGCGGAGCCAACGTCCCGCCTTTCGCCCCTCCTCCAGAAAATCCGAGCCGAGGAACGACACATACATATCCTCAAGATCGGTCTCTATCTTGCGATCGACGAGAATGACCGGGATACCGGCGGCGCGCGCCTCCATCAGCACATTGTCCCAGCCGCTCTCGACCACCGGGGCGATGGCTATCACGTCGACGCGATGAGCTATGAACGAGCGAATCGCCTTTATCTGGTTCTCCTGTTTCTGCTGCGCGTTCTCGAACATCAGCTCGATTCCGTACGTGCGGGCCGCCCTCTGCACGCTTTCGCTCGACGCGCTGCGCCATTCGCTCTCCGCCCCGAGCTGCGCGAAACCGAGCACTATCTTACTCTCAAGCGCATCCTCGGGAGGACCCGGAGAGGGGTCGAGAGCGGTATAATATATTACGCTGAATGACAAAGCGAGAGCGGCAATCAATAATATGGCGATTTTTTTCATAATTGTCGTCTCCATACCTATTTAGGTTAGAATAACACTTGAGTCAAATGTTATTTTATCATCGAAACCAATCGTTGAACAAAGACGGGGCGTTAAGAACGCGCGGCGGTAAAACGGAAAAAATGGAGGTGTTGAATAAATGTCGAAATTGTTAAAAGGAGCCGCGGTTGCGGAGTCTCTGGCAGAGGCAACGAGGGACAGAGCGAGAAAGCTGGAGTCCAACAGCGTCAAGCCCACGCTCGCTACAGTGAGGGTCGGAGAAAATCCCGGCGATATATCCTATGAAAGGAGCGCGGGGAAAAAATGCGCCGACTCCGGCGTGGCCGTCCGCAACGTCGTACTGCCCGCCGAATGTGGGCAGGCGGAGGTACTCGAAGTCATCGAATCGCTGAACGCCGACCCTTCGGTTCACGGTGTGCTGATTTTACGCCCGCTGCCCAAACGCTTCGACGGCGAAACGATACGCAACGCCCTGTCGCCCATGAAGGACGTGGACGGCATAACCGACGCGTCGCTCGCCGGGATGCTGACCGGCGGGGGTTACGGGTTCGTGCCTTGCACGGCGCGGGCGTGCATCGAAATACTTGACTTCTACGGCGTGAGCCAGGAGGGCAAGCGTGTCGTGGTGGTGGGCCGGAGTCTGGTCATCGGCAAGCCGGTCGCCCTGCTGCTGACAGACCGCAACGCCACCGTTACGATATGCCACACCCGCACGAGGGACCTGCCCTCCGTCTGCCGGGAAGCGGAGATACTTGTCGCCGCGACCGGCCATGCCGGGATGATCGGCAGGGAACATCTCTCAGCGGGGCAGACGGTGATTGACGTCGGCATTAACGTGACTGAAAACGGAATATGCGGAGACGTATCAAGCGCGGACGCATACGAGATCACAGCCGCCTGCACCCCCGTCCCCGGAGGCGTCGGTACAGTCACGTCGGCGGTGCTTGCCTCTCACGTTGTGGTCGCGGCGTCGCACGCCTACCAGGCAACTCTGAAGGAAGCGGCGCTGAGGGGATGACCGGGATTACAACTGAAGGGAGAGACGCTGATTGAATCCAATAAAAAAAGCAAAAGAAATGACGAGAAATGAATTAGCCGCATACATTGACCAATCTGTCTTGAAGCCTGAGTTTACGCAGGAAGAAATACGGAAATATATTCAAGAAGGGATTGATTACGGGTGCAAAACAGTGTGCATCAACCCCGCGTCCCTCCCGATCGCGCGGGAAATGTGCAGGGGTACCGCAACCGGTATCTGCGTGGTCTGCGATTTCCCATTCGGCCTTTCCTCGACGGCGTCTAAAGTAATGCAGGCCGAAGAAATATGCAAAGGCGGCGATATCGAAGATTTGGATATAGTGGCAAATTACGGTTGGATTAAAAGCGGCATGTGGAACGCGGTGGAGAGAGATATTAAAGCCGTAGCGGATACGTGCCACGGGTATGGAACCCTGCTGAAGGTCATCTTTGAAACCGACGCCCTAACCCTGGCCGAGGCCGCTAAAGCCACAGACATTGCCTGCGCCGCGGGCGCCGATTTCGTCAAAACCTCAACCGGTTTCTACACGGGCGGCAAAAGCCAGGGCGCGACTCCCGAAGTTATCAGGGTGATGATGGACGCCGCAAGGGGCCGCTGCAAAGTAAAGGGTTCCGGCGGTATTCGCGACCGGGAACATTTCTTAACGCTTATAGATATGGGGATCGATCGCATGGGAATTGGGTATCGTTCCACTCCTGTCGTACTCGGATTAAAAAATGACGATGCGCCGGCGGCAGTCAGTTTCTGGAGGAGGAAGGCGAACGCTCCCGCGAAACCCGCGAGCGGCGGTTATTGACGGGCATCAGTTTTTTATTGAAGTATGAAAGTAGAAGTTGCGAACCTTACAAAAAGCTACGGCGATAAAGTCGCGCTCGACGACATAAGCTTTTCCATCGGCTCAGGGCAGGTTGTGGGGCTGCTCGGCCTCAACGGCGCGGGCAAATCCACCGCCATGAACATTCTTACAGGGTATATCAGCGCGACAAGCGGGCATGTTTCCATCGGCGGGCATGACATACTCTCAGAGGGCGGCAAAGCCAAAAGCATTACCGGTTATCTGCCCGAACAGCCTTCGTTTTATCCCGAAATGCGCGTGGATGAGCATCTTGGCTTTATATGTGACTTGAAGGGCGTATACAAAAACAAAAAAAACCGCGAGGAGCATATCGCGGGGATTTGTGAGCGCGTTGGTATATCCGGCGTGAGGCGGCGGATGATTCGCAACCTCTCGAAAGGATACCGGCAGCGCGTCGGTTTTGCGGCCGCGCTCATCGGTCATCCTAAGGTCATCATCCTCGACGAGCCGACCGCGGGCCTGGACCCGTCCCAAATCATAGAAATACGCAAGCTAATCAGAGAATGTGGCAGGGAGAGCACAGTGATTGTGTCCTCGCATATCCTGTTCGAGATTGGGACAGTGTGCGACCGCGTGATTGTTATTAATGAAGGGCGGGTCATCGCCGACGACGCCCCGGAGTCCCTCGCCGCAGGGATGGGATCCACAAACAGGTTAACCGTGCGGATAAAGGGCGACCCTCAAAAGGTGAGTTCCGCGTTACTCGGCGTCGGGAACATAGAGCAGGTAAACCGGCTGGCCGAAGCCGAGCCGGGGATACATGACTATGCAGTTACCGGCCGTGACGACCGCGACGTCCGCGAGGATATTTTCAGGGCGCTTGCCAAGGCGGATTTGCCTCTGCTCTCATCGCAAAGCGCTTCCGCGTCGCTTGAGGATGTTTTCCTGCGGCTTACCGGGAGCCGGACCGCCAAAACCGCCAAAATTGACGGTATGGAGGCGGATTCGCGGTGAAAGCGGTACTGAAAAGGGAAATCGGCGCGTATTTCCGAACTCCGCTGGGGTATGTGATTATCAGCGCCATGTATTTCTTTACCGGCTACTACTTTTTTACTTACAATATTTACGGCAACACCACGGAGACAACCGGGTTATTCGCCATGCTCTTTTCGGTCGTGCTTTTCCTTGTGCCGGTATTGACCATGCGGCTGCTCAGCGAGGAACGCCGCATGAAAACGGACCTCGTCCTGCTGACCTCGCCCGTTTCGCGTTTCGGCGTCGTGATCGGCAAATATCTCGCCGCGCTCTGCGTCTACATCCTTGCCGTTTCGGGTACGCTTGTCATGGCGCTTGTGCTGCAATACTACTCGCAGCCTGATTGGCCCGTGGTTTTCGGTAATTTTTTGGGACTGCTGCTGCTCGGCTCGGCGCTGATTGCCGTCTGCCTGTTCATCTCCTCGCTGACCGAAAATCAGGTGGTCGCGGCGGTCGGCGGGTTCGCGGCAAGCCTGTTCCTCATTCTGCTTGACGCGATGTATCACGTGGTTTCAAGCAGGACGCTCAGAATCCTGCTCACCCATATGTCATTCAGCGGCAGGTACCGGGGCTTTACAATCGGCGTCGCCGGATTTTCGGACTTCTGCTTTTTTATAAGCATCGCGGCGTTTTTCCTGTGCCTCACGGCGGTTGTACTCGAACGCCGCAGGTGGTGTTAAAGGACCGCTAAATAAAAAATCGAATATTCCAGTCGCATCTGGAATATTCATAAGCAAGGAGGTAACGCCGTGTTAATCAACAATGACAGCTATTTTCAAGCTTTAGAGGATATTAAAGCCCGTATCAACGATGTGCAGTACAGAGCTGTCCTGGGCGTAAATCGCGAACAGATTGCGCTATTTTGGAATATCGGTAAGGTAATCATTGAAAACGTAAAATACGGGAGCAGTTTCATTGATAACCTCGCGCGTGACATAAAATTGGACTTTCCGAAAGCCAAAGGATACTCCGCGCGGAATCTTCGATATATGCGTAAATTCGCCGAGCTTGTGACTGATGAGGAAATATTGCAGACAGTGTCTGCAATATTGAGCTGGTCGCACAACACGCATCTTTTCGATAAAACGAAAACGCTTGAAGAATATCTTTGGTATGCGGCGCAAACCATCGAAAACGGTTGGTCGTTGGCCTCGCTTGAATATCACACGGAAACCAAAGCATATGCGCGTCAGGCATTGGCTGATAAGACGACAAATTATAAGGCGTTACTTCCTATGCCGCAAAGCGGGCTTGCTACCGATACGCTCAAAGACCCTTATGTGTTTGATTTTGTTGAGCAGCGCGAAGGTATCATTGAACGTGAAATTGAAAATGAGCTTGTGGCGAACATTGCAAAAACTATAATGGAACTCGGAACAGGATTCGCTTTTTATGGCAACCAATACCACTTGGCTGTCGGAAATGAGGACTACTACATCGACCTTCTTTTCTATAACACACGCCTTCGCTGTTTTGTAGTTGTTGAATTAAAGAATGGAAAATTTCGACCGGAATATACAGGCAAGTTAAATTTCTACCTCTCAGCAATTGACGATATGTTGCGGCATGAAAGCGATAACCCCTCAATAGGAATCCTTCTTTGTAAAGAGAAAGACAAAATGACCGCCGAATACGCCTTGCGTGACATCAATAAGCCCATTGGCGTGAGCGAATATAAGCTGTCTGACTTTGTTCCGCAGGAACTAGCCGATACTCTGCCATCAGCGGAGGATATCGAGAAGCGTATTAAAGATAAATATAAAATTGAAGAAGCCAAAATATTCGCTTAAAATTAATGCGTTGTTCGCAGCGCTTGTGGTGGAGTTGATCGTGGCTTTGCTGCTGGTCAACGGTATCGCGTTGCTTCTCTCCGCGCGCTATCCCTTACAAATCGACTTGACCGCCGGCGCGGTGTACGAAATTGGCGACGACACCAAAGCATTGCTTCAGGCACTGGATGCGCCGGTCGAGATTTTTGTCCTGTCGGATGAGGGCGGCTTTACCGGTTCGAAATATCTTGACCAGGCCAAGAGGATACTCGACAGGTACCCGCGTTTTTCCGGTCAAATATCGCTTGAATACGTGGATTATGCCTCCAACCCCGCCTTTGCCGTTCACTATCCCGAATTGCGGCTGTCCCATGGAGACGTCATCGTCCAAAGCGGCGGGAAAGTCAGGCACGTGCTTGCCGCGAACCTGTTCCGCTATGCCCGCGCGCGCGACGGCGGCCTTACAATCGAGTCGTCGCGGGCCGAAGAAGCCGTCACGGCGGCCATTATGAACGTCATCGGCGGCGAGGCGGTCAGGGTTGCGGCGCTTACCGGCAACGGCGCGGCCGACAGCTCTCTGTTCGCCGCCCTGCTCGCCGACAACAACTATGAGGTGCATACCGCCGGCATTGCGACCGCGGCTCTTGAGGATTACGACGTCGTTCTGCTGTTTTTGCCGACCTTGGATCTTTCGGGGGATGTTGTGCGAAAGCTTGAGGAATTTCTCTACAACGGCGGCGAGTATGGCAAAACGCTGTTTTATACCGCGGGCGCGGCGCAAGGCGCGATGCCGAACCTGGATATGTTTTTGGCCGAATGGGGCGTCAGGTTCAAGGACGGCGCGGTATTTGAAACGCAGCCCGAGCGCACTTATCAGTTCCAGCCCTATTACCCAATCGCGCTCTTTGGCGCGAACCGCTACGCCGACATGCTCAGGGATTCCTCCATGCCGTTTTTAATGCCGCTGTCACGGCCGATGGAGGTTTTATTCACCGCAAAAGACGGTTACTACGTCGAGACACTGCTCTATTTCAGCGAAACTTCAGGGGTGCGCCCCGCCGGCGCGGGCAGTGATTTCACCGCCGATAAAGCGGAGATAAGAGGCCCGATGCCGGCGCTTGTTCTATCCAGTTTCAATGTCCCGACAACCGGCGGGGCGCTTTTGCAGTCGCACATCGTTATATCGTCGTCAACCGGGATATTCGACGCTGTCGCGCTGCAAAACACCTCGGCCGCCAACTCGGAATACCTCTTTAACCTGCTGGGCGATCTCGCCGACAGAGACGATATTATCAATATCCAGCCCAAGTCGCTGGCAGGCAGTACGCTCGGCGTCACAAGCGCGCAGGCATCCAGACTGGGCATGGTTTTAGTCGGAGTTCTCCCGTTGTCGATACTTTTGATGGGCGTCGCCGTAACGCTTCTCAGGAGGTACAGATAATGAAGGCGCTAACGCGCTGCGTCATCATCGGGGCGGCGGCGGCCACGGCGCTCGCCGTCGTCTTCGCGCTGCTGCTCATGAACCCCGCGCAGAGGACTTTTGAAGGCATCGTATTTGCGTCCGGTCTGCCGGCGGATGTGCAGTCGGTAACGGTCGGCAATGAAAACGGCGAATTTTATTTTTACTTCGATTTTGAGGAAGACGGCTATGTTCTGGACGATATACCTCCGTATCTCGTCGATTTGGACGCGTTCGCGGCCTTTATGGCCCACAGCGCCCGGCTTTCGGCGTTGCGGGCCATACCTAAAAAGGATGTGGATATGCGGGAATCCGGCCTTGACGAACCATCGGCGCGGGTACGGATCGAATTTTTCGACGGAAAAATTATCAATCTGACAATCGGCGGGATGGAGCGCGTTTCCCAAAACTACTACGCGATAGTTGACGGGTACGATGATGTATATATCATCCCGCGTATCTTTGCGCGGCAATTCCTGATACCGAAAACGCAAGTCATTACGCGGCTTGTGACCCCACCGCTGGCTGTTACCAGCTCGCTTTCGGCGATACGAGACATAACCTTTACAGGCGGCGGGCTTGCCCGGCCGGTCACTATACAATCCACGGCGGCGGCCCGCCCGGAAACGCGGCTTGCGGCGATGTCCTTCGGCGCGGCCACTCACATTGTGCGCGGGATAGCCAATTACCAACTTGACCAGACTTACGGAGTCGAAATTTTCGGCTCGCTGTTCGGGATTATTGGAGATATTGCGGGATACAATCTGAGTGATGAGGATATTACCGCTTTCGGATTTGACAGCCCTTACATGACAATCGAATACGACATGGTTAACGGCGCGGACGCGCGCCCCATGTTACTCAAAATCGCCCCGGCGGACGACGGGCGCTTTTACGCAACCCTCGAAGATTCCGGCGCGGTATATGCCATAGGCCGCGAGCCGTTTATCGATATACGGTTTGAAAATCTCCCGGTGCGATGGTTTTTAACCCCGCTGCTGATGGATTTATCGGCAGTCTCAGTGCAAGCGCCCGGCAGTGATTACCGTTTTGAAATCGACAACGCCGACGCGCGCAATCCCGTAATCATCTACGGCGGGCAAGAGCTGGACGTCGGGCTGTTCCGCTCTTTTTTCCGCCTGATTACGAGCGCCGCCCACGACGGAACATTTTTGGGCGCGCTCCCGCCTCCCCAGGGAGAAGCGCTGGTCCGGATCACCTACGAGTATTCATCGCCGGATAAATCGCCCGATACCCTGGCGCTGTACCAAGGCGCGGAGCGGCGCGCGAATGTATACGTGAACGGCGCGGGCGAGTTTGCCATGAAGGATTTGTTCGCACAGCGCGTACTGGAGGGAAATGAAAATTTGATCTCCGGGCAGCCGGTTGAGGAAAACTGGTAAATTGTAGAGTGGGTTATTTATATTATTGGATAGGAGCGATTTTGATATGGTTGAACTGATTCCCATTGAAAAAAACATTGATATTTCAAATGTCACAGAAGAATCGGCAAAGTCCAATGTGGAATTGACGATAGATTATTATGAAAAAATTGGTTTTATTAAACCGTGGATTTCTTATTTGGTTAATTATCAAGGTGAAAATGTTGGGATTTGTGCTTTCAAAGGAAAACCTGTCAATGATACAGTGGAGATTGCTTACAGTACCTTTCCGTCTTTTGAAGGTCAAGGATTTGCGACGAAAGCCTGTGGACAACTGATAGGCATTGCTCAGAGAGAAAGCAAGGATATCTGCATCACCGCTCGTACATTGCCGGAGGATAACGCTTCAACAACAGTTCTGAAGAAGAATGGGTTTATATTATCAGGAGCAGTGTTAGACCCTGACGACGGAGAAGTTTTTGAGTGGGTGCTTTGAAACAAGTAAAACAATGTGGGAGTTTTATTCAAAAAGGATTGAAGATTGGCGTTGTCCTTGGTATGCTATGAGGGAAGCGTGAACGATCACAAGTTGAATTTGACCCGAAGATGGTCAATTTTAATTGAAAGGATATACAACTATGCAAGCGTATGAATTTTATGCCAAACCGGAAAACGGAGCGATTCCAATACCGGAGCATTATAAAAACTTAATCACGGAAGATGTTAAGGTTATTGTTTTAGAAAAACCCCCTTGGAAATTTAACCGTGACGAGGCGAATGTCCGCAGAAAAACAGATTTATTACCACCTCCCGCGATAAAGACGAAAGGATTTAAATTCAACAGGGAGGAAGCCAATGAACGGTAAGGTGTTTATTGATACAAATGTAATAATCTACCTGTATTCAGAAGATGAGGACGACAAACGTGACGCCGCTTATGAATATGTAAATAAAGATTGCTGTATTACAAGCACACAAGTACTTAACGAGGCCGGTAATGTTTGGCTTAAAAAATACAATTTGAATACAAATCAAATCACTGAATATCTGGACGGCATTGAAGCAGTATGCGATGAAATAGTGTTGATTCAACGGAAAACTATTAACCGGGCGTTAAACATAAAAGACCGTTACGGATATTCATATTATGATTGCCTTATACTGGCATCCGCATTGGAAACGAATTGTAAAACTGTATTAACGGAAGACATGAGTGACGGGCAAATTATTTACAACCGACTGGAAATAATAAACCCGTTTAAGAACGCGTAGATAATAAGCATTTCTCACTAATTAGCCATCAAAGCGCCGACCCCGGATTAGCGGGATAATCAAATCCATATTGAGAAAAGGATTGCAACACAAAAAATCTGTGGTTTGAGGTCTTTATGTGATATTTCATTTCTTCGCACTTATTGGGTACAATAAATGTGAGGTGAATACACTTTATGGAACGTAAAATAATGAAGAGGCTGATTGCCTGGAAAGACAGCCCTCGCAGAAAGCCGTTGATAATATCGGGAGCGCGCCAGGTCGGCAAAACATATTCAGCATTGACCTTTGGAAAAGCACACTATAAAAACACCGC
>Ga0099364_10002781_pt1 | contig 27689 bp, 20 predicted proteins | sample TergutTh196P3_FD_73070 | JGI IMG/M metagenome (GOLD analysis project Ga0099364, IMG submission 73070) | Microcerotermes parvus P3 segment gut microbial communities from Pointe-Noire, Republic of the Congo - Th196 P3 | ecosystem: Host-associated > Arthropoda: Insects > Digestive system > Gut ... | reverse complement strand
GTCAAAATTTCATAAAACAATACCAATATAGATAAAAAAATGAAAAAGATTTACAAATTGACAGTAACGGCATGCCTTTGGATGGCATGTTGGATGATAGCGCCGATGCAGAAGGCGCTGGCGCAGGCGATTAGTCCGAATGTGATGGAGATCACTTATGCGGTTCCGGGAACATATACAATAACCATTCCGGAGCAGGTGGTGTTTAAAGTCGAGGCCTGGGGCGGTGGCGGCGGCGGCGGATCGGCAGCGACTGATGCAAATCGTACAAGTGAAGGCGGCGGCGGCGGCGGCGGCGCTTATGCTGCGCTAAACAATATTTTAGCCCCAAGTTATTTGACTGTTAATCTGACTGTGGGAAAAGGCGGCGCCGGTGGAATAGCAACAAATTATGTTGTATATGCTGACTATGACAATGGGGATCCGGGTGATGATACTTCGGTGGCGATAGTCTTGATGAACATGATTGCTCGCGGTGGCGGCGGCGGACAAGCAAGGTGGCGCAACATCGGAAACGGAGGAACCGGAGGCTCTCCCGCCGGTAATTACGATGAGGGAACATCCGGACAAAACGGAGGCATCGGCGCTGCCAGTAAGGGCGGAAACAGTCCGAATGGCGGTCTCGGAGCGCCTGCTACCCAAGGAGATAATGATGGAGGCAACGGTGAACGTCCGGGTGGCGGCGGCGCCGGCGGAAGAATTGAAGTACCTCTTATGGGCGTAGTGAACGGCGGTTCAGGCGGAGACGGGCGGGTACGTTTTACGCTGATGATTCCCGTGCCTGTCATTACGTCTCCTTCCACGCAGATGTGTCAGGGCAGCTTTCTCAGATTGAGAGTAACAGAACCTGTCCCCGCTGTTAGCTATGTGTGGTACCGGAATGGCGATCCGGTTGGGGTGGGGTCGGAATATGATGCAGGCAGCGACGGTGATTATACGGTAAAAGCAGAATACTTTATTGCTTATACCGGCGCTTCTCCCATCTTCAGACAGGCGTCGGGAAGCGGCAACAGTATTACTACGACGGTTTCAAATACAATTACGCTTACTACCAGCGCGCCTCCGCAAATTAATCCCATGACGATGAACAGTTGCAGCGACGAAGCCATCACAGTTACGCCGATGAACGGGGTACATGGTTTTATCCCTAACGGAATAACGTATCAATGGACGGTTCTTCAAAACACCGGCGGAATAACGGGCGCTACAACCGGCAACTCAGGCGTTACATCCCTTATCTCGTTGGGAACGCTTGTCAATCCGACCAGCACAACACAAACCATAGTTTTTGAAGTGACCCCCGGCAGCGTCGGTTGTACCAATGTTACACCATTTCAAATTTCGGTGAACGTAAAACCCTCGCCACAAATCAATCCGATGACGCGAACCGTATGCAGCGGCGAAAATCCAAGCATTACGCCTGTTGATATAGTAGATGGCGTTGTGCCCGATAAGACAGCCTACCTGTGGACAGTCGTTTCCAATACAGGCGTAACAGGCGCTTCAAGCGGTAACTCGGGCAACAGTTCGACAATATATTTAGGCGCGCTTACCAATACGACTAACGACCCGCAAAAAGTCGTTTACGAAGTAACGCCCACTTACGAAGGTTGCACCGGCAATAATTTCCAATTGGAGATAACTGTCAATCCGGCAGTCGCAGTCATGCTCATCAGCGATAACGATTTCTATTGGGACGGCGGCAGCACACAACTGACGGCGATTGCCTCTCCGGCAGGCAGTTATACCTACGACTGGTACAGGGATAATTTGCTTGTTCAAGCCAATGGCGGCGATACCTATACTTCGACCGAACCGGTGCGTTTTGCAGCCTATCAATATCATGTAGTTGTAAATGACGGTTCATGCACAGGGGTATCAAACGTGGTTTCCGTTACGGTCAGCGATGCAAAAACAGTCGTTGTAACGCTCAACTATCCGGATATATGCGAAAGCGGCACAATCCGCGCGACAGCCCATATCGCGCAGCCTGATAATTACTCGTATAAATGGTTTCTTGATGGCAAGGAGGTTGGTTATGAACGACTGTTCTCGGCATCGCACCTGTCGACCGGCAAACATACGCTTTCTGTAGAAGCAAAGTCTGTCGCTCCGTGCAATGGCTGTCAGCCAATTAGCGCATCGGTTAACTTTACCGTACATAAGAATCCGGTTGTAACGATTGCCGCCGACCATGAACTGGTAAGTATCGGTGGCGTAGCCGCAGTGAGCGTAACCGATATCAAACTCGACTCTGCTGTGAGCCACGAAAGCCATTACACCTGGCAGTGGGCGCTCAACGGAACTATCATCAACGGCGCCTCACAAAGCGTATATAACCAAATACTTACCTCTCCGGGCGTTTATGTATATACCGCACGTATGGTGGCAACCGACGATGTGGGTTGCGCTTCTGAATGGTCTGACCCTGCAACTGTAACAGTTGAAGAATCAGCCGGTTTAATGCTGCTGAGCGAGCATACAGGTTACTGCGAAGGTGGCAGCGTACAACTTACGGCGAATGTATTACCTGCCGGAAAATACACCTTCGACTGGTATCTGGACAATGTACTGCTCGTTGCCAACAGCGCCCATACCTTTGTCTCAAAGGGACTTGCCCCCCGCCAGACGCCGTATAATTATCAGGTAGTCGCGCGTTCATCGGATACAGGTTTCGAATACAGGTCAAATATCCTTCCGATAATGGTTTATGCCATGCCGACAGTGGCGGTATTGACGGATAACACGGATGTTTGCCGCGGAGGAACGTTTTCGGCTACCGCTTACGTTACGCCGACCGGCGATTACGATTACACATGGTATCTCAATGGAGAACTAAGCGGGTATGAACGTCAATTTAGCGTAAATAATTTGTCGGCAGGCACGTATACCGTTTATGTAAAAGTAACACCCCATGTTCTTTACGATGGCTGTGAAGCGACAAGTACGCCGGTAACATTTTCCGCACATTCGAATATTGAAGTACCTGCCTTTTTCCAAACCGATTGCGACGAAGGCAATGTGAATGCGTATCGTACGGTTCAAATCCCGATAAACATACTGTCGGGCAGCCCGCAAACGTATTCCATCCGTTTTACTGACCTCACACGCTCCTCATTCAACCGGTCCGGAAATGTAAGACGCAATGAGCCATGGGGTTCGTATATAGAGGCGCACTTGCCGCTTCAAGCCGGTGATTATCAGGTAACGATAGATATAGACGGTTGCCTGTACGCTTCTACAGTCAGGGTATTGTTCGATGCGCAGGCTTCGGGGGGATCCAAACTTATCGAGCAAAGTTGGGATGATGTATTGACGGTCAATAACAATCCCCAAACTAACGGCGGATATGTGTTCTACGCCTATCAGTGGTATAAAAACAACGTACTGATACCCGGCGCCACGCGGCAGTATTATACCGAACCGGACGGACGGCTCAACGGCAAATACCATGTCGAACTCGAAGGGTATGCCATTCTGTCGTCCGGCGTTGAAGTACCTGTGTCGTTCACGAGTTGTCCGGTTATGCCGACGTTGCCATACAGTCTGAGGGTTTATCCTGTGCCTGTGCAGCAAAACCGATCGTTCGCGTTTACCGTTTCACTTACTGAGGCGGAACTGACAGGAGCAATATTTGAAATATACGATGTAACAGGCAAACTGCACCGGAAGATAACCGACCTCAGTCCGCAAATGACCATCGATGGATTTGCAACGAAAGGTATCTATTTCGGACGGTTAGTTACGCGCGACAGGGAGGTGAGGGAAGTAAAGTTTGTTGTGATGTAGATTTTTTTAACCACAAGGTTCACAAAGATTTACACAAAGAACACAATTGATTCTTTGTGCACTTTGTGGTAAAATATCTTTTCATCGTAAATATGAATCAAATAAATAACAAAAATAATGAATCGAAAAAGAATAACAGTAATTTTGGCAGCCATTTTTTATATCTCGGCTGTCTGTGCGCAGGATTTTGCGCATCACAGGATATATTTCCATTACGGAATGGGATATGCCAACAGTATGTACGACAAAATAGACAACTCGTTTATCCATCGAAATTACGCGCTTGGATCGGTTGTCGAATTAAAATACGCCCGTTTTTTTACGCCCAGGTGGGGTGTTGGTTTGGGAGTCGGACTGTCGCAGTTCGCCGCCAAAGGAACGTTGAACATCGCAGGCGTTATTCCCCGCTACAACGACCCTGCCTACGATCCTTCCGGACAACGGTATTACGACCTTCGCTATCAAACAGATAACCTGACTGAACAGCAACGGATATGGGCGCTTGAAATCCCGTTGCAAATCCATTATGAACATCACCTTACCGGTCAGCATGGTCTCTTTGCCGGTTTGGGCATCAAAGGCTCTTTGCCGGTTATTTCCGCACAAAGCAGATTTCCGCAAAGCGAAGGTACACTTACAATTTCCGGTTATGATGCGTTCACGAATACCCTTTATACCGATCCACCCCATTTCGGCACGCAACATGTCCGCACGACGCCAGCAACACTGAAACTGAGATCGTCCGTTGACATCATCGGAGACGTTGGATGGATATTCGGCATCTGCCCTGCTTTCGATTTGTATGCAGGCGTTTACGGGAGTTATGGCTTCATAGATATACTGCCCAAAGCCGGTGATAAAAAGGATTTCATCACCCCGGATCATAATTCCCGTGTTGCCGTCAACTCGTTATTGGCATCCAACTTCCTCAGTGAATACAATCAGTATATCAAAGATAATCAGTTGAATTGGAAAACAGTCGGCGAAAAATGGAACAGACTGACAATTGGAATCAAGATAGGCATTCATTTCAAAATCCGAAATTAACAGAAGTTACAAACTTTAACGAACGAACAGGCACAGCCAATGTGGGGAAGAAATCCATTATCAATTAATTTAATTCTAAACATTGACCCATGAATTTTAAATTATAAAAATTTTTGTCTTACTTTTGTACGTTCTATTCTGCATCTAAGTAAAAGAAATGTAGAATGGAACGTCGAGAAGTATGAAACAAATATCGGTAATTATCCTGAATTGGAACGGTGAGGCGTTGTTAAAAGAATTTTTGCCTTCCGTTATTTCCCATACGCCTGAAAATATGGCAGATATCATTGTTGTGGACAATGGATCTACAGACAATTCCGTTGCCATGCTTAAAGAAAAATTCCCTTCTGTACGACTAATCTTATTGGTTCAAAATTGCGGTTTTGCCGAAGGATACAACCGAGCTATCAGTCAGGTTGAAACACCTTATACCGTGCTTCTCAATAACGATGTGGAAGTGACCGCCAATTGGATGGATGCACCGATCAAGGCATTGGATACAGACGACAGACTGGCGGGAGTTCAACCTAAAATACTCGCTCAACAGAACAGAAAGAAATTTGAATATGCAGGTGCGGCAGGTGGTTGGATAGATTGTTACGGTTATCCTTTTTGCCGTGGCAGGGTATTGCATATTGTCGAAGAAGATTCCAGACAATACGACAATCCCGCTCATATTTTCTGGGCAAGCGGAGCCTGTTTTTTCGTTCGGACAGAAGTGTTTAAGCAAGAGGGAGGATTCGATGACCGTTTCTTTGCCCATCAGGAAGAAATCGACTTCTGCTGGCGGCTGAATGCACGAGGTTACCGGCTGAAATGTATTCCACAATCTGTTGTCTATCACGTAGGAGCCGCTACATTGAAAACAGAAAGTCCGCAAAAAACGTTTCTTAATTTCCGGAATAACCTGTTGATGGTGTACAAAAATACATCTTCTTGTAAATTGCAATCCATCATGCGTTTACGTTATTGGCTAGACCGTATTGCGTTGATCAAATTTTTCCTTTCTGGGCATCCTGCCAATGCAAGAGCCGTGCTTGAGGCACGTAAGGCATTTAAGCAATTACAAAAAGAATATGCACAGGATCGTGAAGAAAATCTTTCCAAAACGGTGATAACCAATATTCCCGTAATGTTTCAGAAAAGTTTGATATTTAACTTTTATTTAAAAGGGATGAAAAAGTTTTCGGAAATTATAGATTACCGGTAAAAGTCTTTCTTTTTCACGCGAATGATGTCTCCGAAGGCGGCTAATTTACGCATATCAATTTTCCATCTATTTCCTACCACGACATACACTAACGTACGCCCTTTGACGTACGATTGATAGAAACTTACAATATCGTCCATTTGCATCTGTTCGATATCTTCTAACAACTTCCGGTTGGGATCCTCGGTATATCCGTCCAGGCGGTAAGCTGCAATTTTCGAGGATATGTCCCGAAAAGCAGGATAGTCGTTATTTGTCTGATTGATGGCTGACTGAATCAAGGATGATACCTTATCCTGACGTTTCGGCATTTTTTGAATCAGCGAATTGAGTACATCCAACGCATCCACGGTCTTGTCACACTGCGTCGAGAGATAAGCCACAAAACGGGTTAATTTATCTGCATGGCAAAAAGGAGGAAGGCGATAGGCTCCCGAAGTATAATAAGCAAACGAGCGAAACTCACGAATCTCCTGAAACATCAGCGACGACAGCCTGCCCGACGGTCTGACACTTTCGGGTGATGGCGACATTACAGGCATCCCGACCGCAGAGGGTACATTCACATTCACCGTCAGGGCGACGAACAGCGTCGCATCCGCCACGCGCACCCTGACACTGACGATCGACGAACCGGTTTACTACTTTGACATCCCCCAAAACATCGCAGACGGATTCCTCCACGGCGCATACTTCGCTAACGCTCCGTATGTTTCGGTTACAATGACGAACAATCTAAATCATTCATATTAAGCAAATTTTGGTTTTACGTCATTTTGGGGGTTTGTCTTTAAAAATGATTGGGACTCGGAATGACGGTCGAGGGACATAGCACTGTCACTCCAACTGTCTGAACCCCGAAAGGATTTGGGACGCGAATGGCAGAAACGATAAGTGCGGGATATGAGCATATCTCACATCTCGCACTTATCGGAAACGTTGAACCCTGAACCTTAAACCAAAAACTTTGAACGTGTAACCTTGTTCTCTGCCGCCGATTACCTGTTACATAACATACATACTGTTCAGTATGCAGTAAACGTCTTTTTATCAATCAGTTGCGATTGATTTTTCGGACTTTTTCGCCTGTGGCTGTTATGTTTTGATTCGGTATCATGGGAGCAAAACTGTTTTTTTCTTAAATCAACTTTAAATTCGTTTCAAAAATACGGTAATATTAATACCTGCAATACCCCCAAATGGGGGGGGGTTGTGTGATAAAATATGCGACAAATATACCATGCGTTATTTGACGGGAATATAAAAAGTTGCGTTTCTTAAAAAAATACTGGAAGGATTTGAATTGTAAACCGACTGATTCAACATGCACCCTGCTTATTTAAAACCCCTTTTCACCAAGTGAAAACGCGCTGTCACCCATTTTACCTCAATCGCTATTTGGGAACGTGTTATTTTCGCCTCCGTAAACATTTTAAAATATATCGTTATGAAATCTTTTTATTTATCCGGAGCAATCGCATTTTTATGCGTACTTGGCTGCAACTACAAACAAGCGAATGCAGCAAACAGTGAACAATCAACCGAAACGGCCTATGTCCACCATGAGCCTGTCGATGTATCAACGGCAAAAGCGGATACTAAAATTCAGGTTGCGTTGTTGTTAGACACGTCAAACAGTATGGACGGTCTGATTAATCAAGCCAAATCGCGCCTGTGGAATATCGTCAATACGCTGACCACGTTACGCTTTGACGGCAAGGAACCTGAAATTCAGATTGCGCTTTACGAATATGGAAATGACCGCCTGTATGCAGCCGATGATTATATTCGCTTAGTCGCGCCATTAACAACCGACCTAGACCTGATTTCGGAAAAACTTTTTGCGTTAACTACCGATGGCGGTTTGGAGTACTGTGGAGCGGTCATCCGTCAAGCGGCTAACGAACTTACGTGGAGCGCAAACGACAAAGACATTCACCTGATATATATCGCCGGGAATGAGCCTTTCACACAAGGGACAATATCCTACAGGGAAGCAATCAGTGAAGCGTTAAGTAAAAACATTACGGTCAATACCATCCACTGCGGCGACAGGAACGAAGGCATCGGCGGACAATGGAAAGATGGAGCGGAAAGAGGTAAGGGTGAGTTTTTCAACATTGACCATAACGCACGCGTACGTTATATTATTACCCCTTACGACGACCGAATTGATGCCTGTAACGTTCGCTTAAATAACACATACATCAGTTACGGCGCGTTGGGTGAAACCAGAAAAGCAAATCAGGCGGCACAAGACATGAATGCAGCATCCATCTCATCGGCAAACAGGGTAGAGCGCGCCGTCAGCAAGTCGAGTTCCGCCTATAAAAACGCATCATGGGATTTGGTTGACCTTGTCACCGAAAATGCAGATGCGCTAAAAACGATAAAGCAAGTGGATTTGCCTGCAGCATTGCAGGGGAAATCCGAATCCGAACTCAAGGCATATATCACTCAAAAGCAGGTCGAACGCACTGCCATCCAACAAGAAATCGAATCCTTATCCAAACAAAGGCAGGCTTACATCGACGCCGAGATGCAAAAATCAGGCGACTACGATGGCGACGACCTCGGCAAAGCCGTCAACCGCTCCGTCATGCAAATTGCGGCAAGGAAAGGGTATAAATGAGTTTTTTGCCATCGTAACAAATATTACATTTTTGTCGGTTTTCGACTTGTAACTTTACAGAAATTTTTAATAACAATCATTATGGATAACAAGTATGCATCAAAATCAATTATTGTAGGTTTTTCGCTATTGTCGGGACTTTTTTTGTTAGGCTTTTTTATTTTCAAAGGGCTAAAAACATTCAGCGACAAAGACCGTGTAGTAACCGTCAAAGGATTAGCCGAAATGAATATGACGGCAACATCAGCTACGATTGCGTTAAATTTTTCGTTTTCGGGCGATAATTTACAGGACATCATCAGACAGACGGCAAACAAGAAAAACGCCGTTGTTGCTTATCTAACGACTATTGGCTATGCCGAAAATGATATTACGATAGACGATGTCGGCGTCACCGACCAGCAAAAATACTACGAAACCCAATGGCGCCCAAACGGGCAGGAAGTGCAGGTAAAAATAGACAGATATACCATTTTTCAAACCCTGACCGTTCAATCGAAAGACATAGAAACGACAGAAAACAAAACGGCTCAAATAAGATTTGATTTAGTAGGCAAAGATTTAACATGTAACATATTCACTAATTATTCTTTTCCTGAATTAAATTCGATTAAGCCGCAATTAATAGCCGAAAGCACTAAAAATGCCCGTATCGCAGGCGAGCAATTCGCCAACGATTCGCAAGCCAAATTAGGCAAAATAAAAACGGCTTCACAAGGACAAATTACGATTGCCGGCAGGTATTATTACGACGAAGAATACAGCGAACAACCCACAGAGCCTTACATCCAAAAAGCCAGGGTAGTAAGCACGATTGTTTTCTTTCTGGAATAACGTTTACAATGACGTTGTATGGCTCTCCGGCAAAACTCTGTGTTTAGGCATAAATATGGGGTTATGATAAAAGTTATATCAACAGCATAATCATTGTTTTTTATTGATTCCCAAGTCCAACAAGGATGACACTTTATTAACCGTCGGTAAAGAAACAACCTATAATACTCGTTTTTAGGAAGTTTTTTCATTGCGTGACTTTTCTGTCTCTAAGTTGATATTGACATTATATTGTTGACACGACATTATAAAACGCTCAACACAGGGTTTTACTGGTGATCCCGTTGTACGGCAGAAGGGACTACCAATGAAAAGTTTAAGTAATAGTCAGAATTTCTGCAACATAACCAAATTCCGTTAGGGATTAAGTATTAGTAGAAAAACGGCATCACCTCATAAACAAAGTGCTGGCAGGTACGCAATATAAAAAAATGCCAACATATAACGTACCTGACGGCACGTAAAAACAGAGGGGCAATCATTTTTTCTACCAATATTATGTTCTGACGGAACACCGACAGCAATTTTTATTAACTACCGCTATTGCGTTCTGTCATTTTTGGCTATTTGATGATTATAATGAAAATCTCGAAATGACGATACGAATGAAGTAGTTTGGCATGAATAATGCAGGTTAGTGGGTTTGGTAGAAAAATCGGAACTTCCGATTTTTCTCACGCTGTCTTCTTCCTGTAATTCGATATATCTGATATTCTGTGCATTACAAAACCCCGCCTTTTTTTACTTTCACAGAAAAAAAATCTCCAAAAACCGTTTAATTTTCAGAGATTTGTTGTATTTTTCCTTTTAATAAAGTGCGGCTGAAGGGACTCGAACCCCCACGCCTTTCAGCACCAGATCCTAAGTCTGGCGCGGCTACCAATTACGCCACAGCCGCAAAATCGGTACAAAGGTACGAAAATAAACTATACAATAGGAACCTCTAAAATATTATTTTGAACATCGAAAAAAACTCAAAATGTTTTCACGTATTTTTTTTCAAAAAAAAGATGTAATTTTGTGGCATAATTTAATTTTTTTTATTTGTTTAATTTAATAATAATGTAAATAATCATGAAAAAGTATTTGTTTCATCTCGTAATTTTTCTTCCTATTGTAATGATGTGTTCCTGCCGTCAAAATGTTCAAGAGAACGAAAATTGGCAATGGCGGGGTGAAAACCGTAACGGTATGTACAACGAAACAGGGTTGCTGAAAGTATGGCCAGACAACGGCCCCCAATTGTTATGGCATTTCGATGGATTGGGTGAAGGACATACATCGGTGGCTATTGCTAACGGAAAAATCTATGCCACGGGAATGCATGATGACGTTCTTATGCTCTACATCTTCGATTTGACGGGAAAGTTACTCACCGAAAAGGAGATCGGTAAGGAGTGGAATGAAAATTGGAACGGTACGCGCTCTTCTGTTAGTATTAACGACGGAAAACTGTATATCTTCAACGCTCTCGGCAATCTTTTTTGCTTAGACGAAACGACGCTTAGCGTGATTTGGACAAAGGATTTGCTTAATGATTTAGATGGTGTGAATCTCACGTTTGGTATGACAGAGAATCCTTTAATTGTGGATGAAAAGATTTTTATGCATCCGGGTGGCGAAGTACACAACATGGTGGCGCTAAACAAAAATACCGGTGAATTGCTTTGGTCTTCGCCGGGAGAAGGCACACCGTCAGCTTACGGTTCGCCACAATATATCGGTGGCTACTCCGTACCAATCGTAGTCACCAACTCTCACGAGCATATTCTCGCAGTGAATGCCGATACAGGTGAGAAACTGTGGTCGTATCCACAAAAGACCCAATTCAGCGTTCACGCAAACACACCACTTTACAGCAACGGTATGATTCTTTCTTCTACCGGAGGTGGAGGAGGATCAGTGATGATTCGCTTGATAGATGGCGGAAGATCCGTTGAACAGGTTTGGAAAAACGACGAATTAGACAATCAGATGGGTGGCGCTATCAAGTTAGGCGATTATATTTACGCTTCGGGTCAAAATAACAGATACTGGTTTTGCGTGGACTGGCAAACTGGCGAAACCAAGTACAAAGTAAGCGAACTGGCTCCATGCAACGTAATTTACGCCGACGGAATGCTCTATTGTTACAGTGAAAGAGGCACAATGAGTTTAGTAAAACCCAATCCAGAGAGCTTTGAATTGGTAAGCAGTTTTGAAGTAACAATGGGCACCGATCAACACTGGGCGCATCCGGTAATCTATGAAGGGGTTTTGTACATCCGCCACGGAGATACATTGATGGCGTATAAAGTGAAATAACGAAAAACATTTTAAACATTGCATAAAAATGTCGCACATAATTTAAAATTGGAAGAATGTAAAAAATGAGAAATTGGAAATTAATTGTAGGATTGTTGATATTAGCAATCACGGCGTCAGGTTTCGTCACAATCAAATCATGGACTGCCGTCGAGGAATCGGAAAGTAAAATGTTAATCGTCTTCTATTCACACACAGGCAATGCGAGGTTTGTTTCAGAACATATTCAAGCTCTTACAGGCGCCGATGTTTTTGAACTGATACTGGTTGACCCTTATCCGGAAGATGTTAATGCTACTATTGAGCGGGTAAATCAAGAACGGGAAACCGGCCGTCTTCCTGCGTTAGTCGGTAGAATAGACAATTTTGCTGAGTATGATGTCATAGTTTTAGGTTCACCGAACTGGTTTGGTACTTTGTCATTACCGGTCAGGTCTTTTCTTGATTCATACGACTTGTCAGGTAAAACCATTGTTCCTTTTATTACATTTGGAGGAGGCGGATTAATGAATACAATCACAGATCTCAAAACACTTGCTCCGCATGCCACCATTCTTGAAGAATTTAGTGTATCACGTGATGATGTTAAAAACAGCCAGCCTGAAATTACACAATGGCTTGAAAGAACAGGAATACACAACAGATAATCTGACACCCATATTCGCTTATTATATCAATAAGGGAATAATGGAGTTACGGCGAATTCATAACGTTATCGGCATTCCATTATAAAAATCAAGTATCTTGGCACGGAAGATAAAATTGAACTTAGCCTGCGCTTGTTCCGAGAGGCTTTGGGCGTATTTGGTTTTGGATTCGTTATATTCGAAAACCGTACTTTTACCGGAGGCATAGCGTTCTTCGGCGTAGATAAATGTTTCTTTGCTTGCGGTGACGGATTTTTCGGAAGCAACATATTTTTCTTGTGCTGCGGTAGCGTTATAATAGGCTTGCTGAATCTCCTTGTATAGCGCTTTCTTGCTATTTTCCATCATCAACTCCTGGTTGAAAATTCCCACGCGAGCCTGACGCACATTGTTGCGCACCTCAAACCTATTGAAAATAGGGATATTTAAACTAAGTCCAATCGTTTTTCGTTCGTTTTGTGTCAACTGGTCGCTAAAAGGAACGGACACATAATCATCACCTCCAAAATAACGATAATATCCGTTGCTGTAAGACGCCTGGAAGTTTAAACTTGGATAATAATTTCCCTGAGCCACCTTCAACATCATTTTCCGGCTTTCCAATAGATATTCCTGTTCTTTTATCTGAGGCTTAAAAGTCACAGCATTGTCATAAATATGGTCGGGTGGTAAAAGACTCTTCATATTATCGGCTACGGCATCTTGCAATTCCGGTTGAACGACATCGAAATCTGTTCCCAGACGCTCTAATTCCAATGTCTGGGCTAAATCTAATAATGCTAAGCTGACATTGTTTGCCGTTTCGGTAAGCGTCACTTCATCCCTTGCCAATTGCGCCTTGATATCATACAATTGCGACATTGGAACTCTCCCGGCAGTCACCAATGCCTCCGTGCGATCTACCTGTTCTTTCGTTAGTTCGACCTGCAATTCGGCAATCGTTAATATTTCCTTATTATACAGTACCTGTAAAAAATAGGAGGCTACGCCAACAGCCAAATCCTCTTTTGCCCGGTTTAATGCTTGGGTAGCAGCCATTAAGTTCAATTTGCGGACAGCGATGGTATTCGGTATTTTAAACCCATCGAATATGGGCATACTTAGTTGTAATCCAAATGATGAGTTGGCAGAGTTGCGGTCTACAATCACGCCCTCTCTCGAAGGAGTACGTCCAAAGTCAAGATTCTGACTTGCGTATGCATTCAAATTGGGCAACCAACTGTATTGGCTCGTATTGAGTTCAATCCCTCTGGCTTCCTCTTCCTGTTCCTGTTGTTTCAGGTTGATGTTATGGGTAATGGCATAACGGATGCATTCTTCCAATGTCCATTGCTTTGGCTTGTCTTGCGCATCTATCCCGCTACAAAACAAGCATACGATGATTCCGGTTGATATAATTCGTTTCATAATCAGTTATTTAGTTATTGTTTCAATGTTCAAAGTTCCAGGTTCACTTCAGTTATTCAATTTTCGAGTCGATAGCAGAACCGCGAATCTTATCGGTTACAGTTAAACCTTCCTGTACTTCAATTTTGATGCCGTCGCTCAACCCGGTTTTAATGGGGTGTTTCTCAAAAATCTGCGTTGGCGTTTCCTGTTTTACGAGTTGTACAAAGGTAGAGTCGCCATGAAATTCGACCGCGCTTTCGGGAATGGTTAACACATCTTCAGCCCTTTTTAATACGATTTCGGCATTGGCGCTGTATCCGGCACGGATAAAAACGTCATCTGGTATCGCAATCGCCGCTTTGATTTCAAACTGAATTGATCCGCTCCTTTCAACGCCTTTCGGTGAGACATATTCCAATACGGCATCAAATGTTTCGCTTTCCAAGGCGCCGATTGTCAATGTAATCGGCATGCCTTCATGGATTCGGCCGATTTCTGTCTCATCTACGTTTCCCCTGAATATCATATCTTTCATGTTGGCAACGGATGCAATTGTCGTCCCTTCATTGAAGTTATTGCTCTGGATGACAGAGTTTCCCACTTTGACCGGTACATCAAGAATCATCCCTGAAATTGTGCTTCGGATCTGGGTGGTACTCGTCATGCTGGAGTTACGGGCAATACCGTCGCGAATGATTTCCAAAGCGCTCTGTGCGTTGGCAAACTCTTCTTTCGCTTTCAGGTAGTTGGAATTTGAGATGTTGAATTCTTCATTAGATATGACGCCTTGCTTGTGGAGCGATTCATCGCGATGAAACGTTTCCTCGACCTGCTTGAGTGAAATTTCCGCCAATTTCACCCGCGATTCGGCGCTGTTCAGCTGAACCATTTCCGGTATCACCTTGATGGTCGCAATGATTTCGCCATCTGTAATCATCTGACCTGCTTCTTTGGTCAATGTGGCTATGATGCCTGAAATCTGAGGTTTAATCAATACTTCATAGCGAGGCTCTACATTACCCGTAGCGACGGCCTTTGTTTCCACCGTACCCATTTCAGGAGTTACTATTTCGTATAAGGTAATAACCGGCTGTGCTTTCTTCCACAGGAAATAGAACGTTCCGACTACCGCTAACCCCACCAAAGAAAGCAAAACGGTACGCATGATTTTTTTTAATAATCCTTTCTTTTTCATTATTCTATCATTGTATTATGTTTATATTTTATTCAATTAATCGTAATTTATAATTGATTTTACTCTTCTCTGATTGCATCAATTGCTTTGATTTGCAATGCTCGCCAGGCGGGTATCAATCCTGCCAACAAGCCACTGATTATAATGATAATAGTTGCAACTGTAGCCACCTGAATACTTATTTCAGGGTTCTCAAAGAAGGTGACTTCCTGAGCAGAAAGTTGCATTTCTAAGAACCTGTTTACAACATCCAACAGAAAAACGCCGATCGTTAATCCCATAAGACCTGCAAGCGAGGTTAATAAAAGACTTTCACTCAAGACCTGATTAATGATGTTAAACGGTTTGGCCCCTAATGCCCGTCGCACTCCGATTTCCTTGGTTCGTTCCTTGATAGTAACCATCATGATATTACTGACGCCAATGATGCCAGCCAATAAAGTGCCAATGCCTACAATCCAGATTAAGATTTCAATGGCGATAAACAACATTTCGAACGTATCAAATTGTTTGGCCACATTGATTTCTCTTACAGCTTGAGGATCGGAAGGGGCAATTTCATTTTGAACCTTTAGTAAGGCAGTTATTTCATCTATGACCTGCTGTGCAAGATAACCCTTTTTGAAACTGACGCCAATAAAATTGATTCTGTCTCCCTGATTTTGGATTTGTTGCATGGTGGTAGAAGGGAGAAATACGGATTCATCCGATCGTCCGCCAATCGTGAAATTAGACGACCGCTGTTTGACAACTCCTACAATCTGATAATAAGAGCCGTTTGCCCGGATGTAATTTCCACAGGGGTCTTCCTCTCGAAAAAGTGTTTCGTGAACAATTGAACCAATCAGGCAAACTTTTCGTTTTTCCCGCACGTCGATCTCATTTAACAAGCGCCCATATAACAACTCCTGTGATTCAATATTAAAATAGCCGGGCATAACTCCTTTGACGTAACATGTAGTTGTCAGTTGCCCAAATACTACGTTTTTTTCACTCCGCGCCCCCCAGATTACAGGAGAAATATCTTCAATGCCTTGTATGTTTTTTACAATACTCTCCATATCGCGGTTGCGTATACTCCAAAAACGGCCTTTATTGAATCCTTTATACGGTTCGCTGGTGCGGTCTGTAATAAAGAAAGCAGAATTGGTGGCAAAACCTTTAAAATTCCCCAAAATCCCGTTTTTTAATCCTGCGCCTGATCCTAACAAAATGACTAACATCAAAATACCCCAAAACACGCCGAAACAGGTCAGCAGGCTGCGCGTCTTGTTACGGGTGATCGTCACCCATATCTCAATCCATCTATCTATATCGAATAAAAACAAATTCAAAGTTCAAAATATAAATTTATCCATCTTACGGTCTTCCAATCCTATTCCATTCTCATTGCTTCGACAGCAGATATATTAACCGCTTTCCGTGCGGGGAAATAACCGGCCAGCACCCCCGCCACAATCAATACGCCTGTTGCAGCCAGCGCCGTCCATAAATCAACAGTCGGATTATGGAAAACGGTTGTTTCCTGTCCACTCTCTCCTCCGGCATTGGCAGAAGCCATTTCCATCACATAATTGATCAATTCGGTCAACCCGATTCCCGAAATCATTCCGATATAACCAAACATAGCCGTAACTAGTACAGATTCCACGATAATTAATTTTAGGATAGAGGATGGTTTGGCGCCGATTGCTTTTCGGATACCAAACTCTTTCGTCCGTTCCCGTACAGTAATTAACATAATATTACTCACCCCCACAATACCGGCCATCAGCGTCCCGATTCCAATAATCCATATAAATAAAGCAATTCCATTGTTCATTCCCTGCCACATCCGAAATTCATTGCCTGTATTATACATTCCGAGTGGATTCGTGTCGGTCGGATCGAATTGATGACGACGCGCCATTCGTTCCCTGAAACGATTCTCAAAGGCATCGCTTGCGGCTTCCGTATTGACACCTTTGAGCGTAAATGTAAATCTGCGAAAACGGTATCCGCCTTCATACAACGACTGTGCTGTAGTAAATGGAATATAAGCAGAAGGCGAATCACTATTATTTTGTTCTTCGTAAATCCCGACTACCTGAAACATCAGATTGCCTAATTTCACAAATTGGCCTAATGGCTTGACCGTATCACGAAACAATATCTCTACCATCTGGGGAGGCAATACAACTATTTTTCTTTTTTCCTTAATATCCAATTCGTTGATAAATCTTCCAGATAACATAGGCGTATAAAAAATAGAGGCATAGTCGGGGTGGACGGCCTCAATGTCACCAATTAAAAATTCTTTGTTGTAGGTAAGCGTATCTGAACGGTAAGTTGTTGCAGAAATCAAATCTACTTCAGGATGATCTCTTTTGATGGCAAGCAGGTCTTGTTCATTAAATTCGATACGCCGATTGGGTTGAAAACCCTTATAAGGCATTGTCGTATAGCGGGCATAACAAAAGACCGTATTATCCGCCATATACCTGAAATTATAGGCAATCCCGTTTCGCAATCCATTACCGGAAGCCAGCAGGACAATCAGCATGAATATTCCCCATGCTATCGCGAATCCTGTAAGGAATGTGCGAAGTTTATTCTTTTTTACCGTACTCCATATTTCATGGAAATCATCAAAGTCAAACATGGCTACTATTTAATTACAAATTACGATTTTTGCGCTTTGTGTCATTAACCATTTACCATTATTCATTACTAATAATTCCGTCTTTGATCCGGATAATCCGGTTGGTAGCTTGCGATACGGTAGGTTCGTGAGTTACAATGATGATTGTCATTCCTGTGCGGTTCACTTCCTGAAGCAAATTGATTACTTCTACGGTCGTCTTGCTGTCTAATGCCCCGGTTGGTTCGTCCGCTAAAATAATCTGCGGATTGGCAATCAACGCCCGCGCAATGGCTACACGCTGCTTTTGTCCACCCGATAATTCGTTGGGCATATGGTCAGCCCATTCCTTCAAACCAACTTTATCTAAGTACTCCATGGCGATCATATTTCGTTTTTTTCTTGAAATACCTTGATAGTAAAGAGGTAGCGCCACGTTTTCAAGTGCATTCTTGAATGAGATCAGGTTAAACGACTGAAAAACAAAACCAATCATCCGGTTACGGTATTCGGCAGCTTTACTTTCGCTCAAGTCTTGAATCAATGTATTACCCAGATGATATGTGCCTGTGTCGTATGTATCCAAAATGCCTATGATGTTCAACAATGTACTTTTACCTGATCCCGAAACTCCCATGATGGAAACCATTTCACCTTTTTGTATATCAAGGTCGACACCTTTCAATACATGCAATGGCGTACCACTGTCATACGTTTTATTGATTCCTCTTAATTGGATAATCATCGTTATATTTTTTGTTTTATTAGACGTTGTTTTTTGCTTTTTGTTACAGTCAAAATGAAATATTTTGCAAAAATAATTTTTTTTAGGATACTATGCCATACAATGTACTTTTATTTAATTGTTTTTAACAAATCTACACGAATTCTGAATTCATCATTCAATCACACTCCAACCTGCCTTCTTCCGCCAGCGCCTTCCTGACCTTGACCGATAAGTTGTTCTTCATTGTATCCTCGGCTTGCTCTTTTTATTTGCGTATTCATTTTTCCCAAAACGGTAGCATTAACTGTTCCGGCGGAAGTAAGACAAAACTTTTTCTGTGATATGGCGTCGTTCCATAGCAACGGATTGCTTCCCGGTGCGCCTGAGTGGGGTATCCCTTATTCTTTGCCCAGTGATATGCAGGATACTCCTCTGCTAATTGTTTCATATAGTCGTCGCGGTATGTTTTTGCAAGGACAGAGGCAGCGGCAATACTGAGATACTTGCGGTCACCCTTTATAATGGTGGTATGCGGAATCCTCGGGAAAGGAAGAAAACGGTTTCCGTCGATCAACAAATGTCCGGGTTTCACTTTCAGTTTTTCGATGGCACGGTGCATCGCTAAAAAGGAGGCTTTCAGGATATTGATCCGGTCGATCTCTTCGGATGAAACCACGCCGATAGCCCACGAAACGGCATTTTGTTCGATAACCGGACGCAGGGCATATCGTGTTCTTTCACTTAATAATTTGCTATCATTCAATTCGTTGCAATAAAAATCACGCGGGAGAATAACGGCAGCAGCAAACACAGCGCCAGCCAAACATCCCCGCCCCGCTTCATCGCACCCACATTCGATGCAATTCTCTTTGAAATAAGGCAACAGCGGCATGAGCGGTTAAAACATTTTTCGTACCTGTTCGATTCCCGCAATGAGGGCATCTATTTCTCCTTGGGTATTATACATGGCAAACGAAACCCTTACCGTTCCTTCTATTCCCAATAGTTTCATCAAAGGCTCGGCGCAGTGATGCCCCGTCCGCACGGCAATGCCCAACCGGTCGAGCAGCATACCCATATCATACGGATGAATTGTATCAACTAAGAACGAAATGACTCCGCTTTTATGGAGTGATTGTCCGATAATCCGTACTCCTCTGAGGGCGTTTAATCGTCCCGTCGCATAATTAAGCAGTGTTTCTTCGTGATTACGGATATTTTCCCAGCCAAACGATTCTACATAATGTAGCGATTCCGCAAGGCCGGTACTGCCGATAAAGTCGGGCGTGCCAGCCTCAAATTTATAGGGCAACTCGTTGAACACTGTTTTTTCAAAAGATACGGAAGCAATCATCTCACCCCCTCCTTGGTAGGGCGGAATACGGTCTAACCATTCTTCCTTGCCATACAGCACACCGATTCCGGTTGGCGCGTAAATTTTATGTCCCGAAAAAACGTAAAAATCAGCGTCCAACGCCTGTACATCGACCGGCAGATGGGCAACTGCCTGAGCGCCGTCAATCAATACGGGGATGCCATGCGCATGGGCAATCCGAATAATTTCACCGACAGGATTGATCGTTCCCAATACATTGGATATATGCGTGACAGCCACCAAACGCGTCTGTTCGGAAAATAATCGGGTGTATGCCTCCATATCAAGTTCCCCGTTTTCGTTGAGCGGGATGACTTTCAGTTTGGTTTCTTGCAGTTGCCAGGGAACGATATTGGAATGATGTTCCATCGCCGAAACGATTACTTCGTCTCCGGGTTTCATACAGGCTCTTGAAAAGCTTGATGCGACTAAATTGATTGCATCGGTTGTGCCGCGTGTAAAGATAATTTCGGCTGAAGAATTGGCCTTCAGGAACTTTTGAATCGATTGACGGGCTGTTTCGTGCGCTTCGGTGGCTATTTGGCTGAGATGATGCACTCCCCTGTGAATATTCGCATTGGCATGATAATAACCTTCCGTTATTTTATCAATCACCTGCCTCGGCTTTTGTGTCGTTGCCGCATTATCAAGATAGATTAACGGTTTATTATACACTGTCCTTTCTAAAATCGGGAAGTCTGAACGTATAGCTTGAATATCTAACATGTCGATTTTGATAAAAATAAAAAAACAAAGGTATAACTTATTCCGGATTTATTCAAAAAAATATTATTTCGTCTTTTTGATAGCTGTCAAATTGGAAGTATTCATCATTTTTTTTTTCTTTGTATCCTATTAAGAACATGAGGATAATTATTAAATGAAAGCGTATGCAAAAAAAAATGGAGAAACAGTATGTAATTGGTATTGACATAGGTGGTACCAATACTGCCTTTGGTATTGTGGATGCACGAGGAACTATTTTAAATAGCGGATCAATTAAAACCGAACGCTATCCTGAAATTGATAACTATGTGGCAGCTTTGGCCGAGGGGCTGCAAGGTATGATCCGGCAGGTAGGAGGAAAGGAACAAATAAAAGGAATTGGCGTTGGCGCTCCCATGGGAAATTATTTCAGCGGTTGTATTGAAGGCGCCGTGAATCTTCCTTGGAAAGGAATCATTCCATTTGCTGAATTATTGAAAGACAAGACGGAAGGTATTCCGGTTGCTGTGACCAATGATGCAAACGCTGCTGCGATGGGTGAAATGGCCTATGGGGCAGCTCGCGGATTAAAAGACTTTATTGTCATCACCTTGGGAACAGGTGTAGGCAGCGGTATTGTGATTGGGGGTAATTTGGTTTATGGTCATGATGGTTTTGCCGGAGAATTGGGTCATGTGACGATGCGTCGCGAAAATGGGCGCATGTGCGGATGTGGACGTTCGGGTTGTTTGGAGGTGTATACATCTGCTATAGGAGTTGCCCGTACTGCAAAGGAGTTATTAGTATCACGAACAGATGAGAGTTTGCTTCGAAATATAGACCCTGAAAAGATTACTTCAAAAGATGTATATGAAACAGCTATTCAAGGGGATAAACTTTCGATTGAAATATTTGAACTGACAGGTGAAATATTAGGTGAAGCGTTTGCAGATTTCATCGCCTTTTCCAGTCCCGAAGCAATTATTCTGTTTGGCGGGTTGACAAAGGCAGGCGACCTGATCTTGAATCCGATTCGACATTCGATGGATAATCATGTACTAAGTTCGTACAAAGGCAAGATTAAACTGTTAGTATCTCAATTACATGAAGGCGACGCTGCCATTTTGGGCGCCAGCGCATTAGGTTGGGAGGCGAAATAGAAAAGGTGTTCAAAACATAAAGTTCCGGGTTCAACGTTATATTGAACTTTGCACCTTTCCTATTCCAACACCTGATAGACGGTGTTGAGAAATTTTTCCCAGACGTATGTATCCGGAACACGATTGGTGTAAAGCAGGATAATCATGTCTTCCTTAGGGTCGATGATATAGTCTGTATTTGCCATACCTCCCCAACTGAGTGCACCTTCCGATACCATGGGTGAGAAGTTATTTTGTGTTTCCCAATGTATGCTTTCGCCGGGGTATATTTGAAATCCTAATCCGAAACGGAAGGAAGCATTGATTCCTCTTGCATTTTCAAGTTGGTTTTTAGCCATGATTTCGATGGTACGTCGTCCAAGAATACGGTTATTATTGAATGTTCCACCATTGAGTATCATCTGGCAGAAACGTGCATATTCTTCGATGACACCGTTCAGTCCTGTCCCGCCATTAGCCATTCGCCTGTCGTTATCAAAAGGAGTATGTGGTTGCCCGCTCCACATTTCAACAGGTTCGATACGTCCGGCGCTGTCTGCACGGTAAATTGTGACGAAACGGTCTTTATACGTCTCGTCATAGTAATACGCCATTTCCTTGATACCGAGCGGTTCGAAGATAACTTCCTTCATGTACTCCTGTAATGATTTTCCCGAGAAATACTCAACTAAGTAGGCCGCTACGTCGGATGCGGGGTGGTAGTTAAATCCCGTTCCCGGATCGAAGAGCAGAGGATTTTTGACGAGCGCTTTCACATGCGTTTCGAGTGTTTCATATTGGGGTTGCGGCGTTCCGAGTGCCTGTCTGGTATTGTTGATACCGGAAGAATGCGACAACAGGTGGCGGATTAATACCGGCGATGCTGCCTTACGTGTCTGCGGCGTTGCAGGGTTACCACCTGGAATGATTACCTGATCGGTCATCTCAGGTATGTACTTCGATACAGGGTCGTCGAGCTGAAATTTGGCTTGTTCGAAGAGCGTCATCAGCGCTACGGTTGTCACAGCTTTTGTCTGTGAATACATGCGGAAGATGTCGTCTTTCTGCAACGGGATTTGCTTTTCGACGTCTCTCCAACCAAAGGCTTTGTTGTGTATCACGTGCCCGTTTTTGGCCACAAAAGTGAGCGCATGAGGGATGATACCCTGGTCAACATAGTCTTGCAACAGGCAGTCGATTATGTCTAATCGCGTTTCATCCACTTTAATGATTTGGAAGTTTGTTTGATAATTAAACTCCTGTGGTTTACGCGATTGCACTCCATCATCGGGGTTGCTCACACATGACGCTACGAAAAGCGTCAATCCGAGAAACAAAAGTCTTTCCATATGTACAAAATTATTAGGATTAAATAATGGCGCAAGATACATAAAATAATCTGTATATGAAAATTTTAAACATTTTTATTTTAAACATACCGACAGTTTCCCCGTCCATACCCCCAAATGGGGGTTTTTGTTATCCGAAATATAAAAAACCCTCAAATGGGGGTATTCGGATAATTTGAGGGGTTTTACTTTTGCGGCAATGAATTGTAATTGCTGCATTAAACATTGAAAAAACAAATTTTAATAACTTAAATAAAAATAGTATGGCACGAGCAACACAACCTTACAGACAGTCATTTTCAAATTCGATAGGGTCGGGCGTAGGCTCCCTGTTCGGAGGTTCGGGAAAACAGTATTTTATCCTCGAACACAAAATCAGTTCCAAGTATCACAGAGCCGGTGAATCACAAGAGATTATTGTAGACCAGATTGAGATTGGCCGCGATCCGAAATGTCAGGTGCGGTTCGACGAATCGTTCACGACGGTAAGCCGGCGTCATGCCGCCATTGTCCGCGAAGGCGACAAATGGAAATTGGTACAACTATCGGACACCAACCCTACGTTCCTCAACGGCGTACAGGTCAAAAAAGAATGGTATCTGCAAAACGGCGATGAGATTCAACTCGCAGCAGGCGGTCCTAAACTCGGATTTATCGTTCCGTCGGGCGCTAAATCGACGGTAGGGACGATCGGACTGTCCCGCCGGTTAAGCCTCTTTCGCCAACAGGCATTAAAACCCTATAAGCAGGCGCTTACATTGATGGGGGTAGCCATGGTCGTATTGGTATTAGGCTTTGCCGGTTGGGGATATTACTCATGGCAGAAACAGGAAAAATTACTGGCTGAAAATACAAGATTGGGTAATGAATTGGATAATTTGATTTCAAAAGCCGATTCGATAGCCGATAAATCATCTGCCGAATACCAGGAAGTGGTTAAACAAACGGAAGAAGTAGCCGCCAGATTAGCGCAGAGCAACAGTCAGTTATATGCAGAAAACCGGCGCGTACGCCAAGAGTTTCAAACGCTGCAAAATCAGCTGGATGAATCGCCCCCGTCGGCAACTCCTGCCGGACAATCTTCTACAGGAACCGGAAACGCCAGTAGCGGTACAAATACAACACGTTCCACAAGCGCCTCAACCGAAGTTGGCGCCGCCGGTATTCACGGCGAAGCCTTAGCAGGCACACTCGAAGCAGGAGGAAATGCCATTGGAGGCATACTTCCTTCAGCGAGAGATATAAACAGCTACAGTGGATATGTTTTTGCTATTCAATTGGAAAGAACGGAAATTAAACATCTGAACGGCAGAACAGAAATCGTTACTGAACCATTACCCAAACTCGTAGGTACCGGTTTCTTAATGAACGATGGACGTTTTGTAACAGCACGGCATGTAGTGGAACCCTGGTACTATTACAATATAAACCTGGATTATTCCATCTTCGCTGTTTTCTCTAAATTTCGTTTGCGACAATTAAATCAAATTGCAAATAATGGCGGTTCGGTTATAGCTCATTATACGGCTGTTTCCAGTTCGGGGAAAAGAATATCTTTTAACAGCAGCTTAGCCAGAATAAACCGTACAACCGATAAGATGGAAAGTGAACGGGCCGGCCGTTCCCGTATTATGAGAAGAACAGCAGTATTGGATGATACCGATTGGGCTGTTTATCAAACACTCGAAAGGAGCGGCTATTCGCACGACAGGGCGCTTTCAATGAACCTTGATATCGGTACCACATTGGCGGTACAGGGTTATCCGTGGGGAAGAGGCGCAGATGAAGCCGTTCAGGTCACACCCATCTATTCTACCTGCCAGGTAGCAAGAAACGGCTTGGATGTGAATGGCACCATTATGGTATCCAATGATAATACCGAGCGCGGCAACGATGGCGGCCCGGTAACGGTAGTAGGTAACGATGGAGTCTATCATGTCATAGGAATTTTGTCGGGTAGCACTTTCGCTAAAGGACGCATCGTGCCTATCTCTGTTGTCTATTCGCAATCTAATCAATATTAATTGACAAACGGTTGAATATCCTTGTACATATTATAATATATGAATGAAATAAAATTTACCATGGCGGCCCGCTGTGAGGCAGCAGGCCGCCAAAACAACGAAGACAATTTTCAACTCGCCGACAACCTGAGCGGCGACCAATGGAGTTTCATCACCGACAACGAAGTCGTGTTGGGCGAAAAAGGCGCCTTGTTGGTTGTTTGCGATGGCATGGGGGGATTGCAGGCCGGAGCCACGGCTTCCGATATTGCGGTCAAAACGATCAAGGCGTGGTTTAAATCCGACAGATTGACGCCGGAGGTGACGACATCCCCCGAAACAATCGGACAGTATATCAAGGAGGCGATCATAGCCGCCGACAGCAACATCAAGGAAGCAGGACTGCAAAACAGCGAATGTGAAGGCATGGGTAGCACAATTGTAATGGCATGGGTATTAGGCGAATATGTACATGTAGGTTGGTGTGGCGACAGTCGCGCCTATCGCTACAATCCTGCTTTCGGTCTCGAACAATTGTCGCACGACCATTCATACGTGCAGGAATTGGTTGACAGCGGCAAACTGTCCGCTGCATTGGCTTTCGACCATCCTGACAGTAATATCATCACCCGCAGTCTGGGAGACCTCCGGCAGGAAGCCTGTCCCGATGTGCAAAGTTTTCCGCTCTGCAACGATGATGTTATCCTGCTTTGCAGCGATGGACTGAGCGGCGTCTTGCGCGACTGCGAAATAGAGGCTGTCATTGCCGCAAATGCCGATTCGATGGAAAATTGCCGTCAGGCATTATGGACAGCATCCGAACAGGCCGGATGGATAGACAATGTAACAGTCGCCCTTTGCCGGATCGTATCGGGAGCCGTCACAGTAAAAAATACAACTGCCCCTGCTGAACCTGAAGAAAATGCCGTAACGGCCATAAAAAAGCGAAAACCATTGGGAATGATCATTGCGGCCCTTGTACTGCTGGCGATCATCGCTTTGGCAGCGGGGTATTATTATTTTTATAAAGGCTGTCGGTTATGAATAGTGTTGTAATCTGTTCCGTCAAGAACAATATATTGGTAGAAAATGGCATCACCTCCACCAAAAGTCCCGTTAGGGACGTAATATTGGTAGAAACCGTTAGGGACGTGATATGCAGGAAAAATATTACGTACCTGACGGCACGTCCATTTGCACAAGAATCTGTTTTCTACCAATATTATATCCCTAACGGGATTAAACCTAACAATGAATTTATATAAATGTAAATAAACAAAATTAAACTATTCCAGTTATGCAACTTCAAGAAGACATGTTATTTGACAACCGCTATCATTTGAAAAAATTATTGGGATGCGGCGGTTTTTCGGAAGTCTGGTTGGTAGAAGACACCAAGGTAGGAAACAAAAGGATGGCGTTGAAAGTGTATGCGCCGGGGTCGGGCTTAGACGAAGACGGCGTACAACTGTTCAGCAGCGAATTTGAGTTGGTGTTCGATCTCAATCATACCCATCTGTTACGCCCTGCGTATTTCGATGTATGCGAACGTTCCCCCTATCTATTGATGCCTTATAGCGAGCAAGGCTCTGCCAGTAAACTTGTCGGCAACATTACCGAAGAAGAGGCATGGCGTTTCCTGCACGATGTTGCAGACGGTCTGGCATATTTGCACGAGCAGGAGCCGCCTATCATTCATCAGGACATCAAACCCGATAATGTACTGAAAGATCATCTCGGCAACTACCAGATTACCGACTTCGGCATCAGTACCAAAGTACGCAGCACACTGCGCAAAAGCATGATGAGCAGCGCCAAATCGGGCGGCACGATGGCCTATATGCCCCCCGAACGTTTCGGCAAAGATAACATACCCATTAAGGCAAGCGATATATGGGCGATGGGAGTTACCCTATACGAACTCCTTACCGGAGATTTGCCTTTTGGTGAGAACGGCGGATTGATGCAGAAAAGCGGTGCGGAAATCCCGAACATATCCGGTACATGGTCGAAGGAACTGCAGGAAATAATTAACCGATGCCTCCTGAAAGACCCATGGGACAGACCTGTCGCTCAGCAGGTGGCCGAATGGGCAGGCAAACGTTTGAAAGGAGAGAAAATCGTTTTGACATCCATGAAAAAGAAACAGTCAACGTCATTGATTTCTTCTGCGTTGCAGTCGAAGAAAACTAAGTGGGCGATAGCAGGCATCGCGGCTGTGGGAGTGATCTGTGCGGCTGTCTTTATCGGAATGAATTTAAATCATACGCCAACGAACAGTCCGGTCGAATTGACACAAAACATGATAGACGATCCTTCGTTTGTTGTAGAGATGCCAGACGAAGATTTTGAATATACCGATGAAACAAACATCATCGAAATTCCTCTGGAGGACCCCGAACCGGAGCCTCAAACAACTGTCGCCTCCCCGGCAACAACGGCTGTAACTCCTACTGCGCCTGCCTGGACGGCTGAGTATGACCGTATCGTGAACGCCGCACAAACAGCCTATAACAGCAGGGATTACGCAAAAGCGAAGGAGGAATATGGTCGTGCATTCACCCTTGCCAATCGAAACGGAGACAGACAGAAGGCGACGTTTGTGAATGATAAGATGTCCGAATGCGACAAAGCAATCGAAGAAGAAAAAGCGACCGCCGCAACAAACCAAAAAGAGGTGCAGGACAGGTTGGCAACCTATAATTTTGTAGGCAACTTCAAACT
>Ga0099364_10002780_pt1 | contig 27700 bp, 21 predicted proteins | sample TergutTh196P3_FD_73070 | JGI IMG/M metagenome (GOLD analysis project Ga0099364, IMG submission 73070) | Microcerotermes parvus P3 segment gut microbial communities from Pointe-Noire, Republic of the Congo - Th196 P3 | ecosystem: Host-associated > Arthropoda: Insects > Digestive system > Gut ... | reverse complement strand
CATCATTGTAAATGCGACTAATATTGCCTACTACACGCTTAGTAAGATTGTAAAGTTCTATGGCACAATTGCTGCTGACACCTATCGTATGTGCAACAACTTTATCTCGCCGCCGGGAATAAGAAACCCATACCGGAACTCGCAAGCCCCTTTTTTACACGAGTGTAAATCTCGTCCATCTCTATTACTTCTGGCACCTGATTAGCTTGTAGTGTATCCTGAGCTGCATGAAGATCAGACCTGACGCTTGAAGCAAAAACACGTATCCACCGGATTATAAGAGGATGAGAGCAACCAAAAAACCTAGCGATTGCACGGATTCCCATTCCACTTAGATAAAGATCAAGTGCTTTACGCTTATCTGCATATGTGAACTTGCGAACTTTATCGCTAAAATAACGATTGCATTCTTTACAGCGATAACGCTGTGAATTCTTGTAGACACCGTTCTTTATATATTTGCTACTGCCACAATGTGTACATTCCATATAAAAAAAGTCCTATATTTAATTAAAAAAATACAAATATAAGAAATAATTCTAAACTCACAAGTATTTAGTAACCAATGCCTCCACGGGAGGGACAGGGGTGGTAAATATTATATGTCATGCTGAATTCATTTTGACACTCCTTAATTCTTTTACACATCCTTCTGAACTCGTTTTGACACTCCTTAAATTATTCTACTTTAACACGGGGGCTTGCCTCCGTGCTAATATTTAATCTTAAATTATGTAAAAATTACATAAATCGGATTCAAAATAATTAGTAAATTTTACTGCTTAAGCAGTCGATTTTACTGCTTAAGCAGTCGATTTTACTGCTTATTCAGTATCCGTTACACATTTTTTAGTATCCGTTACACATTTTTTAATACCCGTTACACATTTTTTAGTATCCGTTACACATTTTTTAATACAAATAACTGATTTATTATGTCGGACTAAACTTATTTCAGCATCACTTTACATTTAACCTAATTTATCAAAAATATTACTATTTTTAATTATGCTTCAAAAAATACTAATTAGTAGAACAGATGCTATCGGTGATTTGATTTTAACATTGCCTATGGTTGATGTAATAAAACAAAATATAGCAGATGCAAAAGTTTTTATTCTTGCACAAAATTATAACAAATCAATCGTTCAATCTGCACCACTTGTTGATGGATTTATTGACTGGACTGAATTAGAAAAACAAAAAGAAAGCGATATTATAGCAGAATTACAAAAACAAAATTTTGATGCTATAATCAATGTTTTTCCGAATAAAAAAATTGCAAAAGCAAGCAAACAAGCAGCAATACCTATTAGAATCGGCACTTCACATAGATATTATCATTGGCTTACTTGTAATCGTTTAATTAATTTATCTCGCAAAAAATCTAATTTACATGAAGCCCAATTAAATATTATGCTACTGAAAAAATTAAATATTCCGTCTGAATTTACTTTAGATGAGATTAAAAAATTTGGTAGAATTATTCCTTTTGCGAAGTTGCCCGATGAGATAAATTTACTTATAAATAAAAGTTCTAATAGAAAAATTATACTTCATCCAAAATCTAAAGGTAGTGCTAAAAATTGGAACATATTTAATTTTATGAAATTAGCAGAGATTTTATATAAGAATAATTTTGATGTATTTATTACGGGAACAGCAGAAGAAAGCGATTTAATTAGAACAGAACTGGGCAGTAAAATTCCTAATGCAACTGATTTAATGGGCAAACTTACTTTATCTGAACTTATAACTTTTATTTCTAAATGTGACTTTTTGGTTGCTTGTTCTACGGGTCCTCTTCATATTGGTGCTGCGTTGGGTATTAATGTTATTGGTCTTTATCCACCGATACGTCCTATGCATCCTGTTAGGTGGCGACCTATTGGCAATGCTAACGTTTTGTGTGCAAATAAAGAATGTTCTATTTGCCGTAAAAGTGCTAATTGCAAGTGTATAGACGAGATATCTCCTGAACAAGTTTTGAAAATAATTTTAGATAAATGAAAACATTCTGCCGTGTTTAATACGACAGCAAACAATTAACACGGGGCTTTAGCCCCGTGTTAATGATGTTATGCGTGATAAATGTTATTTTAATTTAACCTAAACCATTTTATACCGCTTGAAGTGTTTATTGCGATGAATGAAACGGCACGTCCATTAGGAATACTGCCACCAGAAATTAGTTCAGGTGTTATAACAGTGCCGTTATAAGTTTCTAATGAAGATATATTGGTTGAGTTAGATATATGTAGTATTTGTCCTGCTTGAATGCCTGTCCGTGGTAGATATACAAAATTATATGAAGCCCATACAATGTTATTAATATTTATTACGCTATAATTTCCATATCCTTCTAAATCGGTATATGTAGTTGCATTGCCGACAGGAACATCTATATAAGCAAAAACTACGTTTCCGCTTTCTACTTTTATTGCGGTAGTGGAAGTATTATTTTTTAATGTAATTGTTGGGTCAGTGTCGCTACTTGATATATTTCTTATATTATTTCTTATTGTGTTATCTACATATCCTTTTGTTGTTAAAGTCCTATTAGTAGCACTTGTAGGCATATAGTAAGTAGCAGCAGAATTAGTTGGATATTCTATATTATCAACAAATAGATGTCTATCGCGAATTGCACCTGTTACTAAATGATAGTCGTGTATAGAGTTTGGTGCTATTCTTTCTGCTGTCCATTGATTAACATTAAATATATGAAAAAATGTTGCAGCAGCATAATCAACTGCTTCTTGATAATAAGCATTTACAAGTGAATGTGTAGTTAAAACACTATCATCCCAAAGGTCATCACTTAGTCGTCTTGGTGGCATAAAAAAATCGTCAGGGTGATTGCCTTCATATACTATTTGGCTAACTTTAAGTTTTGAATCGGTAACAGCACCATCCTGTATTTTTTGCGTAGTAATAGCGTTATCTACTATTTTTGGTGTAGTGATAGCATTGTCTATAATTGTGCGTGTATCAACTGCATTATCACCTATTTTAGCGTTAGTTACGTTCCCGTTTGCTATTTTATCTGTAATTATTTCACCATCTAAAATAGTTCTGCGGTCTATTGCACCTGTAACAATCTTATTATTAGTAATAGCATTATCTATAATAGTGCGTGTATCAACAGCATCATCACCTATTTTAGCATTAGTTACGTTGCCGTTTGCTATTTTATCTGTAATTATTGCATTATTTTGTATAGTTCTTTCACTAACAGAATTATTAGCAAGTTTTGATGCAGTTATAGTATTATTTATTATTCTACTTCCGTCAATAGAATCATTCTCTAACTTATCTTCTAAATAATCTTTTAATATATCATATTGAGCATCTACATAACCTTTTGTTGTTAAGGTTGTTGCTGTGCTTCCTGTTGGCATAAAATCAGTAGTAGTATTTCCTATATAATCAATTTTAGAAACATCAATTTTGCTATTAGTTACGGCACCGTCCTGTATTTTAGAATTAATAACAGCACCATCCTGTATTTTATTGTAAGTTATAGCATCATCACTTATTTTCGGATTAGTGACAGATTCATTTTCTATATGACGCGTCTGAATAGCCCAATCATCTATATTTCCACTTTTAATAGTCCTATTTGCTATTTGTCCATTTTCGCCGCCAGTAATAGTTCCTTCCCATATTTTTGAGCCGTCTAAACTTTCTATTTTAGGGCTTGTAATTGTGTTGTTTTTAATTCTACTTCCGTCAATAGAATCGTTCTCTATTTTGTTTAATAAATAGTTTTCTAATGTATCACGGCTGTAGTCCACATAACCTTTAGAAGCAAAAGTTAATTCATTATTTACAAACGGCAAGTAATCTGTTGCACTCGTTACAGACGAAAAATATCTCGCATTATCAGTTAAAATACTACTTGCTTCTATAACATTAGCAGATATTCCAATACTATGCAAATGATTAACATCAAAAATATCGGTATAATGCGAAGCACCACTCGGCGTTATTCTAAAACTAATATCACCTACTTTAATTAAGCCATTAGAATTATTTACACCTAAAAGCAATGTATCTTTATTAGTGTTTTCAGCAATAGAAGAATTAATAAATTTAAATTCATTGCCATCCCATTTTGGAATATAATTGCTCGTTAGTGTATTATACATTCCATTATTTACATTAATAACAGCATCATTTATAGCATCTTTTATTGCTGTATCAACATAACTTTTATTTGTTAGTGCTAAAGCATCAGATTCTGTATATGTTGTAGGTTGGAAATAATACAATTTATTATTGCTAAAAAGTATTGACGAATTAGCAAACTTTTCTCCGTTCCAAGTAGTTAGATAATGTGGCACCAGCCCACTTGTTAGATTAGCAACATTACCTGCAACAACTGAAATTGTGGAATCTAAACGATAAACATTTTCATTCAAATTTAATTCTAATAGGTCATATTTTGTATTAAATGATTCCTCTAATATACTAATACTATTATCAATATATGATTTCATAGTAATCAACTTATTATTAAATAATAGTTCTAAAGCATCATATTTGTAATCTACATAGCCCACAGAAGCAAAGGTAAGTTCATCACTATTTTCTGGCAGATAATTATTAAGAACATTTATAAAACCATTACTTGAATAACCTGCAGAATAAGTTGCAAAAATATTATCTACAAAGACAAACCTATTAGCATCTTCATAAATAGATGAATTAACAAATTTAGAATTATCAGCATCCCATTTTGGTATATAATTATTTGTTAATCCTGTATGGACTCTTGAATTTTCAACAGCATCTTCTATAGTTGAAACAACAAAGTTGTATGTTGTTAATGCTAATCCATCATTAGCATTATACACTGGCGGATGGGAATAATACAATTTATTGTTAGCAAATTGTATAGAGGAACTTTCTAATTTTGTGCCGTTCCAAGTTGTTAAATAGTTTGGTAACAAACCATCCGTTATGCCTGTAAAATTGTCAATAAAATCATCAATAAGACCTTCTAAATTACTAATATTATCGTCTAAATATTTTTTAGTAATAATAGAGTTATTGTCTGAATTATTATTAAATACAGGCGTTTGGGCATACCTTAATATGCCATCTTTAAATATTAAACCACTAGCAGAAGAAGTCCCACCAGTGCCAATAAACAAGCCATTATTATCCGATTTAATTATGTAATCGTTTATAATAAATTCGCTTGTAGAAATAGTATTTGCCGTAATGTTTTCTGTGTTTAGGGTATCTGCTTCTATAACAGAAATTTTGACTGTTCCCTTAATAACATTGATAGCATATCCATTTCTATTTAGTTCCATATCTACTCCCGTAGAAGCATAAGTATGAACTCCTTTCCAATCATATTTATCATCTAAAACAAGTTTGTCAGACGAAATTTGATTGTTTTCTATATTAACTCCTTTTATAGCACCCTCAACAATATGATTGTTTGTTACAGAATTAGGTGCCAATCCTTTTGCAAAAGTCGCTGTATCTGCAGTTTTTGCTTTGTTAGATTTTAACGAATTAAAGGAATAAGGTGACGGAGTAAGCGGTATTCGGTCATTCAAAATTACTCCATCTACTGTGAGTTCCACCCACAATTGATTCTCAAATATATCATCGTAAAGGTCATTAACATAATAGTTCAAAAGACCATTTTCAACCTTTACATTCCTATCAGAACTGCTATTAACATATAGTGCATAATTTGAGTATTCGCCATCAAAAAATTTAACTATTAGATTAACATTTCTGTTAATAGCAGTGCCATCAGCATCGGTGAGATATGCTTGGAAATGAATTTTTTTTGGTATATCTGCTGCTAAATTAGTTGTCAATATAGTAGACAACAGCAGCACCAAAACGATAAAAGCACATTTTTTCATAATAAAAGCATTTATAATTATATAACAATATAATTTATCGGCAGTATTTTAAAAAAGTTAAATATGCAACTTCTAAAATATTTATATATATTTTGTCCTACCGAATTTATTTTAGCATCTCCTTACTAATAAATAAGGAGATGCTGAAATAAGTTTATAAAACTACTCATTACTTTTTTTAGAAGTATTTCTAATCAGAATAATAATGCCGATGATAAGAACTAATAAAATTGGAATAAGCCAATACAAATTATTCTGAATGAATTTCATAAAAGTATTGGGACTATCGCGTGGATTCTCTATATTTTCAATGAAATCCAGCATTTCCATTTCTATATCTTTAGCATATTTAATAGCACAATCTAAACCACTATTTTTTAATTTTTTAACGAGCTCTTCGCCGTTTTCTATATATTCATTAACTTCTAAAATATGAATATATTTAGTAGTATAAAATGTATTTGCCGAATCCATAAACTCTTTATTAATTTTTAATTGTTGGATAGTAATTAAGAAATTGGACTTTAATAATTGTGCTACTCGGCATTGTGCATCTTCTAATGAATCTATTAATGTTTGAGGCAATGAATCGTTATTGATATTGCCGACATTTATGTTGTTCATTAGTGTTAGCATTTGTGCTACAATGTCGCTTGATTCTTGCAATAAATCTTTAGCAACAAGATTTTCTTTTTCTAAACGCTTGTTTGCGTTCACTAATTTTTGTTCTTGTTTTTGGTAATTAGCGATAACTTCGTTTAGGTTTTCGATAATTTGTTTTAGGTCAGTATTTTCAGATAATAGTTCCATATTTCTATTTTCTGCGTCTTGCCTTCTTGATATTTCGCTATCAAGTGTGTCTAAAGTAGCAGACATATTTTTTAGTTGAGCAAGATATTGATCATACTCGTTTTTTTTCTTTTTTGCCTGTTCTACTAAATTTTTGCATAGCCGAACATTTTCTTCGCCGAATAGATTTACATCTAAATTAATTATTTCATTTAGTTTTGCAATGTCATCGTTGTTAAATAATTCGGGCTGTTTAGCAAATAAAATTTGTGCTTTTGCTAACAAATTTTGGTAATCTGCACTTCTATTTTGCGAGTATAACGAACTGCAAACAAAACAACTAATAATTAGTAAAATAGCAATTTTAGTCAGTTTTATGCTTTTTAATTTCATCTTAACCTCCTGCCTTAGTTTGTAAGTTAATCCACTTTTTAGAATCAATATCATATTCTAAAACCTTATTATTTGGGAACTTTACAAGTAAATTAGTTCCAATAATTTCAAATACAGGCGGCATTTCACTTTTTTCTTCAGGAAAAGGAATTTTCTTGACTCGTGCCTGATTTTCAACGGGAGTAAGCACCCATAGATGCTTAAAGTTTGCACCTGTAACAAAGTATCTTCCTCTTATTTTAGCAAGAGTCAATGGGATATTTGCTGCGATAGCAATTTCTTCTTTGTTGAGGATGTAGTTCATATTAATTTTTTCACCTATTTCGTCTATAGTAGCAATACAATTAGTGCCTACCATAATTGTTTGTGGGCAGTCATTACAACTAATTCTCTGCGATGAAATGCAATTAAGACACGTTTGCTCGAAAGGTATTTTAGTCGCACACGAGGTAAATAAAATTAACATTATTGTTAATAGAAAGATGTTTTTTTTCAAAATATTTTCCGTTATTGATATTACATAATTACAAAAATAAGGTTTTTATTATAAATAAAATAAAACCTTATTTTTGTAAACTATCTATTTATACAAGGAAAATAAAATGCCTAATGTAACTAAAAACCCCGTAAATTGGTTTGAAATTTACGTAGATGATATAGAACGAGCAAAAAAGTTTTATAGTGCAGTTCTTAATGTTACTTTAACAGATACACCTATGAGTGATGGCGGAAAAATGGCTTTCTTTCCATTTGCCGAAGAAATGAATGCTGCTAATGCAGGCGGGGCGCTATGCCAACATCCGCATGTAAAACCTGGTCATGGTGGCACTATGGTTTATTTTGACTGTGAAGATTGTCAAGTAGAGCAGAACCGCGTAGAAGCAGCAGGAGGAAAGGTTGCAGCGCCAAAGTTCCAAATCGGAGAATATGGTTTTTGTGCTGTCTGTATTGATTCTGAAGGCAATCATTTCGGTTTGCATTCTATGAAATAAGTAGTAATTTTTTTTAATTACTTGCAGGTAGGATTATGTCTTGCCTGTTTTATTTTTCCCCGAGATTATTTTAAAGTAGATGCTGAAATAAATTCGGCAGACAAGTAAAGTTTTTAAATGTCTACATATTTTTAAATATTTTTATTATATTTGTAAAAAATAACTTGATATGATAATTATTTTAAATATTTTTATTATATTTGTATTAAGTTAAAAACAATAACATAGATTTTTTTAAATTTTATATAAAGGTGAAGACATGAAAAAAGCATTTTTTATTTCATTCTTACTAACAATAGTTTTATCAACACTTGTTAACGCTCAGAATTATAGCGGAAACGAGTTCTATGTTCTGCCGTATAAATACGAACAAGATGCGAAAGAACTTCCAAACTATACTAACTTTTTTAGTATGTTTGGCAACTTTGGTGGAATATCACCAAAAGCAGTTGTAACTTCTACCTGTGCTTTCGATAAGCAGATGTGTCCTATAGACCCAAATTCTTCAATGGCGAGATTGACGGACTATACAGGGGGCAATAATATGGTAGGTACAACATTATCAACCGTAATAGGCGGAACTGCCTATTGGTATTTCAGTGACAGCATATATCCAAGGTTAAGAAATATGCCTTCGGAACTGCCTGGCTACGTAGGAGCAGCACCTATGTTTTTACGGGTAATTAGCGCCAGTGATTATGATACTTATAACAATGTAAGACATTGTTTTCACGTATCCAACAAAAATGGCGTAAAATGGCGAAGTAAAATGGGCAGAGTCACAATTTTCAACTCAACGGATAATACTTTAGGTACCGTTAGATTAGATGGTCCAATCGGCTCGTGGGATACTTTAGAAGCATATTATACCGTAACTGGTCTTGATACGCTTAAATTTACTTCTAAAGAAATTAAAAAAACCATCCCGATTAGAATTATGGGGCTTAATAATGATTGCTTTGCTGAGATATATACATTATCATTAGTAGTCCAACCAACAGGCACAGGGTATGCAACAGGCGGCGGTTCATATGCTGAAGGAACACAAGTAATAATAGAAGCAACGCCTGAATTTTGTTATAGGTTCGTTCATTGGAGAACCAACAGCGGAGTTGTAGTAAGCAACAAAGAAATAGATACTATTACTTTAGTATCAGATTCTACGCTTATAGCGGTGTTCGAAAAAGACACCTATATTTTATCTGCAACACCAGATCCTGTAGGTTCGGGAACAATTACAGGCACAGGGACTTATCCTTGCGATACAACTGCCATCCTAAAAGCTGAACCAGCAGATACCTGCTATAAGTTTTCTTATTGGCAAAATCTTACTTCTGGTGAAGTATTTTACGAGGATTCAATAACTGTTCTAATGGATAAAGATATTATATTCGTTGCTAACTTTGTTTTAGCCGATACATTTCATTTAGAATTGAGGTCGGATCCACCAGCTGCAAGTGCTAATTTAACAGGCGGAGGTGATTATTTTAAATGTGTTCAAAATGCACAAATTTATGCACAAGCCACAGATAATTGCACGGTATTTAGATACTGGACTAATATAGATGGGGATATAATATCAACACAAAATCCTTACACAGTTAGTTTACATTCCGATAGCATAATAGTAGCGAATTTTAATACATCGGGCTTCAATGTTAAACTAACGCCATCGCCTCTTGACGGCGGAACGGTTAATGGCAATCCTTCTGTAGACACTATGGTCTGCGATGATAAAATAATTATTGAAGCAGAAGCCAATGACGGATACTGGTTCTATAGATGGGTAGAAGCCGATAATGGAGATGTTGTATCATTATTTGCAAAAGATACTGTAGATGTCAATTCAGGTAGAGACCTAATAGCAGAGTTTCTAAAAGAACCCGTTGTTAGAGTTATACTTGCCACAAAGCCAGTAAATACAGGAAAATATACTGGCGATGGAAGTTATACTCAAGGTTCATCTGTTACTATAACAGCAACACCTATAAGTGATTGTTCTGTGTTCAGACATTGGGAAGATGTTGCAGGAAATATAATATCTAATCAATCCTCATATACATTTATTGCCGATAAAGATACGTTGTTGATAGCAGTATTTGATATAGAAATTTTTAATGTTTCTATTTATTCGCATCCAACGTATATGGGCAGTATCACGGGCGGAACAACAGGATTCCATGAATGTGGCGCAGTGTTAAATTTGAGTGCAATAAGTAGTATTGATACAATTTATGGATTTAAAAAATGGGTAACAGGCGACACAGCAGGTCCAACGCTAAGCACAGAACCCGAAATAAGTATTACAATTTTAAGTGATACTACTATTATTGCTGTATTTGCTACTGTAGGTATATTAGAAGACGATATATACGATATAAGCATAGTTCCGAATCCTACCGATAACGACTTTAATATTGTATTTGATAACGTTGACAATCAGTTCATTTCTATATCATTAATGGATTTAACTGGAGCAAAGATTTTTGATATTTACGAGGGATTGGCTTCCGTAGGAAAACAATTTTACGAAGTAAATTCAAAGACAAAGTTACCAAGCGGTTCATATTACATTAAGTTTGTAATTGACGGAAAAATGGTATTTAGGTCAGTAATGGTTAAATAAACTATTCTTGCCAATAAAAACATAATAACAGCGGAGATATTCCGCTGTTATTTTTTTGTATGAAGTTTTATGTTATTCCGTGCTTATTTCAGCATCTACATAAAATAAGGATATGCCGAAATAAATTCAGCATAACAGAATACTTGTTGAGATGTAGTATCAAATGCGATATGACATAAACTAATAGAAACCAAATTTAGATGTATTTATGCTTCTTTCTAATGTGTTGTCAGCAGTATGAATAACCTTACTACCTGTTTCATAAAGGCGTTGTAGTTCTATCATTGCTACCATTTCTTCTATAATATTCACATTAGAGTTTTCCAACCAACCTTGCTTTAAATTCATAGCAATATCATTAATTTGATGTATTTCAACTAAATAATTAGGCACAAAATCTTGCTTTGAAATACGCGTAATTTGGCTGTAATCAGAACAATCTACAACCAAAATTTTTCCAATTTGAACATCATTTGCGATGACCTCACCTGTTTTTGCGATAGTTATATTGACTGCTCTTTGGTTAGAAGGATTGTCACCATCATTAATAACAGCATAATCAGGGATATGTATTGCATCTTCATCAATTCCTGCAACAAACTTGCCATCTTGAGTGACTAAAAAGCCCTCAGAATTAAGTGCAAATGAACCACTACGAGTTAATACTTTTTCGCCATCAACATTCTTACAAACAAAGAACCCCGCACCTTCAATAGCAACATCAAGCGGGTTTCCTGTCATAGAATACTCCCCCGCCGACCAATCTAAATAAGAGCCAACAGGCGAATCATCTCTTTCTATTTGCATAGGAATATTAAATAAACTTGCTTTTGCATCTACAAGATTTCTTTCAAACACAGATGCTTTTTTGTAAGCGGGAGTATTTGCATTTGCGATATTATTTGCAGTGACTTCTAATCTTGTTTGCGCGTTAGTCATTGTTAATGATGCTGTATGTAGGTCTCTAATCATAGTATTTTATATTATTTTACAAAATATATACAATTTTGATACCATTTTTATATTTATTCTTAAACTTATTGTTATTATTGCATTTAGTGATTTTTTGTATGTTAAAACATTGATGAATAATAAGCATTTCGCTAATATTGTTTAAAGTTTTTAAGTATTTTTGCAATTAAGTTTAAAATAACTATGGAATTTCTTATTATACAAACCGCATTTATAGGGGATGTTGCATTAGCAGTATTCTTTGCAAATGAACTAAAACAAAACTTTCCCTATTGCAAAATTCATTTTATTTCTACTGAAATTGGTTGTGAAGTATTACGATGTTTTAAATTTATAGACAATCCTATAATATTTTCAAAACGCAATAAACATAAAGGATTAAAAGGTATTAACGAATTAGCAAATTACTTAAATAATACAAAATACAATTATATATTTTCACTTCATCGTTCCTTTAGAACTGCTATTTTAGTAAATAAAATCAAGGCAGAACAAAAGATTGGTTTCAATAAAAACTCACTTTCTTTTTTATTAAACAAACGAATAAAATATAATAAATTTATACACGAGATAGAACGAAATAAACAATTTTTATCGGCATTTGCAACTATTAACAAAAACTTTGATTATTTGAAATGTGTGGAAAAAAATATATATGATTTTAATTTTGCGACTAACGTAGTTGATACCAGTTTTCAAAAGCCCGTGTTAATTGCTCCTTGTTCTGTTTGGGAAACAAAACAATGGGATAAAGATTATTTTGTTGAACTTACTAATATGCTAAAACAAAATGGCGAAGATGTATATTTAATAGGGGGAAAGGAAGATATAGAAACTTGTAATTACATTGCTAAAAAGTCGAAATCGCATAATTTGTCGGGGCAAACAAGTATTCCACAAGTATTAGAATTAGTTTGCAAATCAAAATTAGTTATAACAAATGATTCTGCCCCTACTCATTTTGCATCACTTTTTAATATACCTACAATAACGATATATGGTGCTACGTCACCTAAATTTGGTTTTACGCCATTGGCTGAAGGCTCTGTATTTATTGAAGATAAGGATTTATTTTGCCATCCTTGTTCTGTACACGGCGATAAAAAATGTCCGCGAAAAACACTTGAATGTATGAAAAATATAACTCCAAAAATAGTATATGAAAAATACTTATCGTTGAGTTAAGAAAGGCAACTTCTAAAAAATGTCATTTCGCACTTAATTCGGTATAACAGAATATGATTTTTCACAAGTATTCTGTATTTTCTTATAAAAAAAACATTATTTTTGCATAAAAAAACAAAATTTTTAAATGAAATCTTATTCAGAGTTTAGGAAAGAAGTAATTAATAATTCTACTTCCTGTGTCAAAAATACACAAGAAATATTAAATAAATTAGATAATGCAAAAGAAACAAACTATTTCCTCGAAATCAATAACGATGCACTAAAATTAGCAGAAGAGTCCGATAAATACTACCAAAAAGGTAAGCCACGCCCATTAGAAGGAATGCTCGTAGGTGTAAAAGATAATATATCAGTAAAAGGTATGAAAGCAACTTGTGGCTCAAAAATGCTCGCTAATTACTCACCTGTCTATGATGCTACGGCTATTAAGCGTATTAAAGATGCAGGTGGTATTCTTATATGCAAAACGAATATGGATGAACTTGCTATGGGTTCGTCAGGTGAGACATCTTATTTCGGTAAATGCAAAAATCCATATAATGATGAATATATTACAGGTGGTTCTTCGAGTGGTAGTGCGGCTGTTGTTGCTACTTCTTTGGTGCATACTGCTTTGGGGTCTGATACGGGTGGTTCTATTCGTTTGCCTGCTGCATTTTGTGGAGTAGTTGGATTGAAACCTACATATGGTAGTATTTCTCGTTATGGTATGATTCCGTTTGCTTCTTCGCTTGACCAGATGGGAACGATTTCTGCAAATGTAGATGATACTGCATTGCTATTTGATGCAATTAGCGGCATTGATGATAATGATTCAACCACCTCCAATACTACTAATAACACTTTTAATACTATTAATGAACCTTTACCTAATAACTTTAAGGTTGGCTTGCTCCCCGATGATATTCTTAAAAATTGTAAAGAAGATATTTTGAAAGCATATAGCAAAAGTTTAGATAAATTGAAAACAATGGGAGCAGAATTTAAGGTTCTTAATTTTGATTTTATTGATATATGTGTGCCTGCTTATATTGTATTAACTACGATTGAGGCATCATCTAACCTTGCTCGGCTTGATAGCGTGCGTTATGGACATAGAACAGAAGATATTGATAACGAAGAATATATGTATTTAAGTCGTGGCGAAGGATTTGGTATAGAAGTTAAAAGAAGATTGCTATTGGGGACATATTATTTAACTAATGATGATAAATTAAATGCTATATCAAAAGCAAAAAAGATTAGACAGATGGTTAAGCGTAGCATAAACACTGCTTTTAGCGATATAGATATTATGTTTATGCCAACAACAGCAACTACGGCGTTTAAATGTAATGAGCGTTCTGATGACCCTGTATCTATGTATTTATCAGATTTTTTCACTACATCTGCTAATTTATCGGGCGTTCCTGCAATATCTATTCCTGTTGGATTTAATGATAAAGGATTGCCAATAGGTATGCAAATACAAGTAAATAGTGGGGAAGAAGCAAAGTTATTTAAATACGCAAAAGCAATAATGGAGTAGTGTTTTAGCAAAAACTTTTATTGTATTGCATATTTATATAAAAATAAATTATTAATTCACAATACTTTAAAAATATAAAGAAAAACTTGCCCGATAGGATGATAAAATGAAAATAATGGGTAAGAAACTTGCCCGATAGGATAGTGAAATGGAGTTAATGGGCAAGAAACTTGCCCGATAGGATAGTGAAATGGAAATAATGGGTAAGAAACTTGCCCGATAGGATAGTGAAATGGAAGTAATGGGTAAGAAACTTGCCCGATAGGATAGTGAAATGGAAGTAATGGGTAAGAAACTTGCCCGATAGGATAGTGAAATGGAAGTAATGGGTAAGAAAATGATTTAATAAATAAAGATTTTTAAATTTTTAATAGAAAAAACGTATTTTTGCTGAAATATATAATACATTGTATTTTGAAGTTTTGTCGTAAAAATAGGAAATTTGCAATGGTAATTAACAACTAACAAAGATTTTTAATAAAATATATATAAATATATGCCAGTTACAGATAAAATCGCGGACTATCTAACGCGAATTAGAAATGCAGGAAGTGCAGGACATAAAAATGTCAATATTCCAAGTTCTAAACTGAAAGTAGCCATAACCGAAATACTTAAAGAACAAGGTTATATCACGGACTACGAAGTTATTGAAGAAGGCGTGCAGCCACAACTAAACGTAAAATTAAGATATTACGAAGGTAAGCACGCAATTAAAGAAATTACACGTATATCCAAACCAGGAAGACGCGTATATGTAAGTGCAGACCACTTGCCGAGAATTAAAAACGGATTGGGAACTGCTATTATTTCAACATCACAAGGAATAATGAACGAAAAGAAAGCCAGAAGGTTCAATATTGGCGGGGAATTCGTTTGTTCCTTGTATTAAAAAGGAGGTAAAATGTCAAGAATAGGTAAAATGCCAATTAATATACCTGATAAGGTTCAGGTGCAAATTAAAGATGGAATCCTAAATGCCAAAGGACCACTCGGCGAACTAAATGCTCCTATCCCTGAAAAGATACAATATACGTTTGAAAATAACGTTATTACTTTTTCGCGTGATACTGATATGAAAAAGGTTAGAGCATTGCATGGATTAACTCGTGCCTTATGTTATAATGCTATTAAAGGTGTAGAAAGCGGTTTTACTAAAACACTACAACTTGAAGGCGTGGGTTATAAAACCGAAATGAAAGGAACTAATTTGCAAATAAATATTGGTTTCTCGCATCCTGTCATTGTTATTCCGCCAAAAGGAATTAATTTTGAGACACCTACTGCTACAAGCATAAAAGTATCAGGTGCTGACAAGCAAGTTGTTGGACAAGTTTCTGCAAAAATTAGAGAGATTCGTCCCCCTGAACCATATAAGGGCAAAGGTATTAGATACTTAGGCGAAGTTGTCCGCAGAAAAGCAGGTAAAACAGCAGGTAAATAAAACCTTGTAAATACATCGCCCACTTCTTAGAGCGACTGCTCCACAGTCGCTCTATTGGTGTTTTAAAAACTTGATATAATTTGTTGAGTGTTTAGTGCTTATTTCAGCATCTCGTAATTTCGTTGTTATGTTACATATATAATGATTAATACCATCATTTAGAAACATTAAATTTAATTACAATAGGGCAGTGATCTGATATTTGGCTTGCCACTTCTTTCTTAAAACTATTATAAATGTTGTATTGAAATATGCTACCTTCAATATATTTTGCTTTCGCAGGATTATTAACTACAAAGTGATCCACTGTATATGCTATTGGATATTTACAACTTTTTTGCTCCGCTGTTAGAAAAAATATATTATTGTTTTCAATTAAAGAGACCATAGTATTATATTTTTTTCTTTTAGGATTATCGTTAAAATCACCGAGTAAAATAACTCTTGCAATAGGATTAATTTTATTTATAGAATCAATAAAATTAGATAGTAGTTGGTTTTGTTTAGTTCTAATTTCACGTGAAATATTTTGTTGTTCAGTCGTGCTATCATATCGCGAAGTAGATTTTAAATGAACGACCATACATATAAAATCAATGCCATTTTTTTCTACATTAAAAACTAATCCTTCACGTAGCGATATATTATATGTAGGGAGCCGCAATGGAGTATATTCTTTAATATTTTTGATGTTAATATTTTTCTTATATATGATGCCGATTTTTTGTTTTGAGTTATTATTTTCTTTAGAGATATAGTAATGATAGTTTGGCATTTTAGATACAACGCTTTTAATCGCTGCATCATTTTCTACTTCTTGAACACCAATAACGTCTGCATTTAGTTCAGATAAAATAGTTGCAATTTTATAAAGAATATCATTATTTCGTGGCTTATTATCATTGATGCCATCGCCGAGCCATTCCATATTATAAGTGGCGATAGTAAGTATTTCTTTATTAGATTTTGGCTGACTTATTAGCATCAGATTATAATTAGTAAATAATGCCAATGCTATTAGTAGAATTTTATAGTTATTCATAATATATTTCTGCTTATAAACGCAAAACAGGAGGGTGCTAAAAGAAGTAAAAAGGAAATTATGAAAACAAAAAAAACAAAATTTGCATCCCTCCTTTTTTTGCGATTACGTAAATAAATTACAATATTCTTTCATATATTTGTTTTTAGAGGTTACCATCTTTATTTAGATGCAAACACAAAAATTTACTTTTTCAGCATTGCTGCAACAAAGTCAATAAATAATGGATGTCCTGTGACTGCACGCGACTTATATTCGGGATGAAATTGAACGCCCATAAACCATTTATGTTGTGGTAATTCTATTATTCCAACTATATTTTTGTGGTGCAAAATTCCACTAAATACCATTCCTGCTTTTTCAAATTGCTTTATATAATTATTATTAAACTCGTATCTATGTCGGCATCTTTCAGCCATTTCAATATTTTTATACGCTCTAAAAGCATTAGTATTATTAGTAATAGCAACCGAATAAGCACCAAGCCGCAAAGTTTCAGGTTTATCTTTTAGTTCTATAATAAATTCATCGGTTTTATTTTCTGCTTCAAATTCGCGTGAATCGGCATTTTTTATGCCACACACATTTCGTGCAAAATCAATACAAGCACAATGCATCCCCAGTCCAATACCAAAAAACGGAACATTATTTTCTCTTGCATATTGCGATGCAAATATCTTTCCGGCAATCCCTCGGTGACCGAATCCTGGTCCAACAAGTATTCCATTAAAAGATGATAATTTTTCATTTACATTGTCGGCAGTAATCTCTTCTGAATTAACTAATTCCACTTCCACTCTTGTGTTATTTATAGAACCAGCGTGAACAAGTGCTTCTAAAATACTTTTATAACTATCTTCATATTTAGTATATTTGCCTACAAGTCCTACTCTTATTTTAATTGAAGGTTTCTTAATTTTGGTTACGAACTTTTGCCATTTATCTATATCTAATTCATTAATAGGCAGGTTTAGTTTTTTCAGAATAATTTCATCTAATCCACTTTTCTTAAAAGTCAGAGGCACTTCATATATAGTTGTTTCTACATCTGCAACTTCTATAACTGCTTCTTCATTTACATTGCAAAATAGACCAATTTTTTGCCGAATTTCTTTATTTAGTTTTTCTTCGGTTCTGCAAAGCAAAACGTCAGGTCTTATTCCGTGTTGCATCAATGTATGAACGGAATGTTGTGTTGGCTTGGTTTTTAATTCGCTAGATGAACGCAGATACGGAATATAAGTTAAATGTATATTAACCACATCTTGGACTGATAGTTCGTAATTCATTTGCCGTTGTGTTTCAAGGAACGGCATTGATTCTATATCGCCTACGGTACCGCCAATTTCTATGAGTATGAAGTCAAATTGCCCATCATATATTTTCATTCTCTTCTTAACTTCATTCGTTATATGGGGAATAACTTGGACAGTTTTACCTGCATAACCATCTTTTCTTTCTTTTGAGAGAACATCCCAATATATTCTACCCGAAGAATGTGTGTTGTTTTGATGGAGTGAACGTCCTAAAAACCTTTCATAATGTCCTAAATCAAGGTCGGTTTCTGCTCCGTCATCGGTAACAAATATCTCGCCGTGTTGTAGTGGCGACATCATTCCAGGATTGTTATTAAGATATGGATCGAACTTTTGTATAGTTACAGAATATCCTCTACTCTGCAATAAATAGCCCAACGAGGCTGAACTTATACCTTTTCCCAACGATGAAAGAACTCCACCTGTTATAAAGATATATTTTGATTTTGTAAGTTGTTTCATTTTACTAATATTAAAATTTTGAATATTGCAAAAATAAGGTTTTTTTTGTAAAAAAGAATACTATTATTGTTCTATTAAAGATAGGTAAAAAAGTGTATTTTTGTATTGTTGTTAATATTTGTATCTGGCACCTATTATGTTTAAGTATTTATATTTACCGATTTGGTTTTTAAAAACACGTATATTTGGCAAACAAATTCCACTACAATCTGTAGTGTTCATTACCGATAAATGCAATCTGAAATGCAAACACTGTTGTCTTTATGGAAGTGATACTAATCACAAAATATCAACTTATGAAGAAGTTCGTAAAGATTTAGAATATTGCTATAATCTTGGTTCAAGGTTTGTGGATTTCGAAGGTGGCGAACCACTTATTTGGAAAGATGAAACTAACAAAAATGATATAAAAGATATTAATTCTTTGTGCAGATTAGCAAAAGAAATAGGATTCTTTTCTGCTACCGTTACTACAAATGCACAGATTGACTTTTCTGATTGTGAGGCAGATTCTATATGGGTTTCTCTCGATGGCATAGGGCAATATCACGATGCTATAAGAGGAGAAGGGACATTTGAACGATTAATTGATAATATAGAAAAAAGTCAGCACAAACATTTATCAGCCAATATGGTAATAAACAAACTAAACTATCCGTCTGTTAAAGAAACAATACAATTTGTAAAAGATAGCAATAATATAAAAATGATTGCTATTAATTTTCACACGCCTTTTCCAGGAACAGAAGATTTAGAACTTGATTGGAATATCAGAAATAAAATTATTGATGATGTAATTACTATGAAAAAAGCAGGTTATCCGATAATGAATTCTGTTAGCGGATTAAAGTTAATGAAAAGAACTGATTTTAAAAAGTATTGTTGGATTTCTAATTTTATTATGGTGGATCATTCTCGTCACGCACAATGCCAAGGTAAAGAAGTAGGGATGTGTGATAGATGCGGCTTTTGTATGGCAGGCGAGATGACTGCTACTATGTCTTTGAAACCCGATACTATATTTGCTGCTATGAAGTTAAGAATGTAAAAATGTATTGTATCTAAAAAACAAAGTTTTTCGTATTAGTTATGCCGAATTTTATATGCCCTCCTCCCCAACTTATTTCAGCATCTACTTATTAAATTAAGGAACACATTTTTACAAAATTAGTAACGTTTTTATCATTTATTTTTAACACTTTTTCCTTATTTATCTTTGTTTAAGCGATTTTTGTTACTAAAAAAGCAATTTATGTAATTGCTTTTTCAATTCAGTAAATTGCTTTTCCGATTTAGCAAATTGCTTTTCCGATTAGTAAATTGCTTTTCCAATTTAGCAAATTGCTTTTCCGATTCAGCAAATTGCTTTTCCGATTAGTAAATTGCTTTTTCAATTTAGTAAATTGCTTTTCCGATTCAGCAAATTGCTTTTTAAACATCTAAATTTGCATAACGGGCATTCTTTTGTATAAATTCTTTTCGTGGTTCTACTTTATCACCCATAAGAGTTTGGAAAAGCATAGTTGCTTGTGCTGCATCTTCTATATTAACTCTTAAAAGAGTGCGAGAAGCAGGATCCATAGTTGTTTTGCCCAATTCATCGGCGTTCATTTCACCTAATCCTTTGAAACGAGATACAACAACGCCGCCACCAATCTTCTTATTTGTTATTATTTCTTCATTTTCTTCATCATCAATATCTTCTTCGTTTAACGAAACTTTTATATTGGGATTTTCTTTTTTTAATCGTTCTAAAATTATCATTCTTTGGTCTTCGTTATAGGCATAAAACTCTTGCTTGCCCTTTCTAACTCTGTATAGCGGCGGTTGAGCGACAAATAATTTGCCTTTATAAATCAAATCACGCATATAATTAAAGAAAAAAGTTAGCAATAATGTGCGAATATGCGAGCCATCAACATCAGCATCCGCCATAATAATTATCTTGCCGTAACGCGACTTATTAGCATCAAAATCCTTTTCTTTTTTTGTTGTATTTCCGTTATTATTAGGGGTTTCATTAGTTATTGGAGTTAGCAAATTATCATCCTCACTATAATCGGGCTTTGTAGTAAATCCTGCACCGATAGCAGTAATTATTGTGCGAATTTCCTCATTTTCTAACATTTTAGAAACCAGTGCTTTCTGCACATTAAGAACCTTACCACGAAGCGGTAAAATTGCTTGATACTTACTATTTCTACCATTTTTAGCAGACCCACCCGCAGAATTACCTTCGACTAAAAATAACTCACATTCATCAGGATTTTTAGAGGTGCAATCAGTTAATTTACCGGGCAAGGTAGAGTATTCAAGGGCATTTTTGCGGCGAACAGTTTCTCTTGCTTTTCGTGCTGCAATTCTTGCTTCGGCAGCATTTTCTGCTTTAGATATTATTGTTTTTGCTTCTTGCGGATGAGTGTCAAGATATTCTGTTAATTTTTCTGCAACTATCGTTCGAACAATACCTTCTACTTCACCATTACCTAATTTAGTTTTAGTTTGCCCTTCAAATTGCGGATTAGGAACTTTAACAGATATAATTGCAATCAATCCTTCTCTAAAATCTTCCGCATTAATATCTACTTTACCTTTACTTTTCCCCGCTTTATCCACATAACTATTTAATGTTCGTGTTAATGCCGCTCTAAAGCCCGACAGATGCGTCCCGCCTTCTATGGTATGTATATTATTAACATAAGTTAGCGACAATTCGCTGTGCGTATCATTATATTCAAAGCAAATATCAACTTCAGTATTATGATTATCATCTTTTCCTTTTATTTCAATAGGACGAGTGATTGATGTGCTTGACTTACCGACATATTTAACAAAATCTTTTAAACCACCTTTATAATGAAACACTTCTTCGCTATTTTCTGCTTCATCAATTAGTTTAATAGAGACATTTGGATTAAGAAAAGCAAGTTCCCGCAACCTATCTACAACTAACTTATATTTAAATTCAGTCGTATCAAATATAGTATCATCAGGAATAAATTTAATTAATGTTCCTGTTTTTTTAGATTGCCCTATTGTTTCCACATAAGAGATAGGTTCACCTTTAGAATAGGTTTGTTTATATATATTTCCATCTCTTTCAATAATTGCTTCGAAGTGTTTAGAGAGAGCATTAACGCAAGACACACCTACTCCGTGAAGCCCGCCCGATACTTTATAACTATCTTTATCAAATTTACCACCCGCATGCAAAGTGCATAACACGACTTCCAAAGTAGAGCGTCCTTCAGTTGGATGCATACCCGTAGGTATTCCTCTTCCATCATCCCATATAGAGCATGCTCCATCATTATGCAAAGTCACTTTAATATTTTTGCAATATCCACCAAGTGCTTCATCAATAGAGTTATCAACAACTTCATTAATAAGATGATGCAGTCCTCTTTCGCCCGTATCACCTATATACATAGCAGGACGAAGACGCACTGCTTCTAATCCTTCTAGCACTCGGATACTACTTTCGTCATATTGGTTTATTTGATTTGTTATATTATTTTGTATATCCATTTTTCAATTAAATACATTTAAAGATTACAAATATAATGAATTTTTAGGAAAGAAAAGGTAAAGGTAATTTAAATAAACTTTTAGTAAATACTTTGAAATTTCATTTAAAAAATTTATTTTTGTATGTATTCTTTTATAAAACTTGTAATTATTATGTTATCAGAAGAAAATAAAACTATAACTTACACTCCCGAAATAATATGGCAGATGTTCGCAGAAACAGATAAAAAAATAAAAGAGGTTTCTGAACAAATTAAAAAAAATTCTGATGCAGCAGATAGAAGGTCCGCCGAAACCGACAAACAAATTAAAAAAAATTCTGATGCAGCAGATAGAAGGTCCGCTGAAACTGACAGATTTCTTTCAGAAAAGTTCGCCGAAACCGATAAAAAAATAAAAGAACTTACTCGTAATATCGGTGGAATAGCCGAATCTAACGGCAAAATGGCAGAGCAAATGATATATAATTCATTAGAAAGAGAGATGAAATTCGCAGGAATAGAATTTTACTATATAGAGAGGAATAAAAAAAGAAAAATAAAAATTCTTAATTTAGAAGGCGAATATGATATAGTTCTAACGAATGGCGATACCATTGGAATAATAGAAACAAAATACCAAGTCCGTAAAAAAGATATATTAAAACTTATAACAACGCAATTAGAAAACTTTAGAAAACTTTTTAAAGAATACGAGAATTATAAGATAATTTTAGGAGTAGGTGGTATTTTTTTTGATGCCGAAGCAGAGAAAGAAGCAAAAGAGAAGGGCATCGCTGTAATCAAAGTGACCACCGAAAATGTAGAATACTTTACAGAAGGAATTAGAATATATTAAAAAATTCTTTTTTTTCATTTATTTTTCTTATTTTTGTAAAAAATTATTTAAGGAATACAAATGGACACAAACACTATAATTATAATTTCTACTAATATCACTATTGCTATAGGCATAGTTGCTATAATTTTTAATCAATCTAAAAAAATTGATGATGTTAAAACTGAATTAACTAAAAAAATTGATGATGTTAAAGACGAATTAACTAATCTGAAAATTGAAGTTACTAAACTAAACTCTAAATTTGATAGATTAGAAGATAAGCATACTAATCTTAATCAAAAAATAGAAGAACGAAATACTGCTACTAATAAAAAATTAGACGACCATATCGTTGCTACTAATAAAAGAATAGATAAAATAGAAATAGAAAATAAAACCGAAATTAAAGAACAACAAAATACATTCAAAGAAATAGTAAATAAAATAACCGATGTTTTTAAAAGCAAAGACGTATTAACGGAAGAACCACAAGTTGCATTGTAATTTTTTTATTTTTTTTTCTTATTTTTGTATTTATTATAACTATGTATATTTTTTTTTGATAAATATTAAGGGTACTAAAATGTTAAGTACAACAAAGTATCAAGTGAACGGGACACTTTCAAAAAATACCGACACCTCCTACCCTACCAGCATTTGTAGTAGAAACTACTACACGGGGGGGGGATTTCTACTACAAAGCGTGTAGTAGAATCGTTACAAATATCCCGTTATGCTGAAGTTGTTTCAGCATCTCCTGATATAACACGGGGATTCCGAAACAAGTTCGGAATGACGTTTTGTATAACTCTGTTTTTATGTCTCATCTGTGCATTCACCGCCGCTAATTTAAATGCACAAACAATTCACACAGCAAGCACCGAAACCGAACTACGTGATGCTATAACCACCGCTACAGCAGGAGACATAATTGATATCACCGCCGATATTACTCTAACTCTTACCCTGAATATCAGTAAAAATTTGTCTATTAGGGGTAATGATCACACTATAGATGGTGACGGAAATGAAATGATCTATATGACATCTGCTGAGTTAGAGATAGAAAATTTAAATTTAATAAATGGATCAACCACTACCAATGGTGGTGGAGTAACTGTTACGGGAGGCACATTTACTGCTTCTAACTGCACATTTGAAAACAATTCTGCTGATAATAATGGCGGTGCAGTATTGTTATCAAGCGCAAGTGCTACCTTTATTGCTTCTAACTGCACATTTGAAAACAATTCTGCTGTTTGGTTCGGCGGAGCAGTATATATGTCGCAAGGCGGCACTTTTGAGGCAACAGAATGCACATTCAAAGATAATACTGCTGGTACCGGCGGAGCAGTGTATATGGGTTCAGTCGCTGCCGCAGGCACTTTTGAGGCAACAGAATGCACATTCGACGGTAATACTGCTGGTTCCGGCGGAGCAGTATATATGAATTCAGGTGTAGGTGGTAGCAATTTTGATGCGACAGAATGCACATTTAAAAACAATTCTGCTACTAATGACGGTGGTGCAGTATATATGAGTGCTGCAATTGTTTCGGCAACAGAATGCATATTTGAGTCCAATTCTGCTACTAACGGTGGTGCAGTGTATAGTAGTAATAATTCATCCTTTGAAGTGTCAGATTGCACATTCGACGACAATACTGCTAATATCGGCGGAGCAGTATATAGCACAGGAGCAAGTGCTTATCTTACAGTATCAAGATGCACTTTTAAAGATAATACTACTAATACTTTAGGTGGTGCAGTGTATGTATCTACTGCGGGTGGCACATTTACAGCAGATGAATGCATTTTTGATGGTAATATTGCTACTACTCAAGGTGGTGCTGTGTATATTAATAGTGCCACTGCTATAGCCAGAAGATGCACTTTTAAAAATAATAGTGGTAGTTATGCTGGTGCAGTATCTCTCAACAATACTGATGCTAACTTTACTGCTTTAAATTCCACTTTTTATGGTAATAGTGCTACTAATAATGGTGGTGCAGTGAATTTGACGAATAGCGCCGTCTCTTTTACTGCTTTAAATTCCACTTTTTATAATAATACTGCTAATAATGGCGGTGCTATTAATGTGGGCAATACTGGTTCCGCTTATCTTTTCCATTCTACAATAGTAGGAAACAAAGCAACAACTACCGGTGGCGGTGTTTGGCAACAATCAGGTTCTACACATTATACTTATAATTGCTTGTATGTAGGAAATGAAATAGGTAGTGGCTCAATAACAGAAGTGGGACAATACTCTTATGCTACTGTGCCAAATAGTGGTGCTTTATCTTCTAATAATTTAGTTGATAATACAAATGGTGCAAACACAATAACACTTGCTATTATTTTTGGAACGAACACATTGCTTCCTGAGGGCTATATCGTTCCGTTAGCCCCTGCCAAAAGAGCAACTATGATTTCAGGATCGGGTTTACCAAGCATATTTGCAATTCCTGGTTTTGCGACTGCAACAGAATTAGTAACAGCAGTTGGCTTAGACCAAGCAGAAGAAACGCGTGCAGTTGGAACGTGTCCTTATGTAACCTATGGTTCAGTAGAAAGCGAATATCTTCCGACTTATAATTTAACTGTAAATATTGGTGCAGGTGGCGGTGGCACGGCTATCATCGGAACTACAGGAACAACAACTACCGAAAGCGGTATAGAGTGCGGAACATCCAGAACAATAACAGCAATACCAGATCCTTGCTATACTTTTGATAATTGGACGGGACCAAGTACTCCAATTGGAACTACTACTGTTACATTAACAATGGTTAGGGATTCAGTATTAACAGCAAACTTTACTCCTAATACTACTCCATATACTTTAACTCTCTCAGCCACTGGTTCGGGAACGGTAGTGGCAAGTCCTGCAAAGGCGACTTACTCTTGCGGCGATGTTGTAACATTAACAGCAACGCCTTTACCTGACCACAGATTTGTAGGTTGGGATGACGGCGGTGGAATAAGATCATCATCTAATCCACATAATATTACTATTGGCGGAACTTCTGCTGCAATAACTTGGGATGGAGTTTTTGAACCCCTTAACAAAAAAATGCGCATCAAAAGAGTTAACGTTAAAAAAGGCAGGTTGATAATATCACCACAGCCGTAAAAGTGGTGCAAAAACTGAACTTGTTTCAGACACTTTAACACGGGGGCTTGCCCCCGTGTTTTGTTTGCAAATTGCATTTTAAATATACTTAAATAGCGAATATTGATGGACTTTCGCGGCGGCATTTAAAGAATACTGCAAGGCATTTTCTTCTTGTGATAATCTTGTTAATAATTGCACCATATCCACGTCTTCTTTAAGACCGATTACTTCTTTTAGACGGACAACTTCTTCTGCCATTTGTAAATTAACGGTTTCTATTCTATCTCTTCTTGAAGCAAATATTGCTGTTTCTCTGTCAATTGATTCTATATTTTTAGCGACAATTACTTGCAAATCAGCAATCTGCTGTATTTCTTCTCTTGTTAAATAGTCGTAGACATCTCTAACTTCATCTGTTCCGGGAGTGTATTGTAAGATATTATAAATTTCAATAATCGGTGCAAAATAATCTATTCCTCCCGCACCAAAAAGTTGATTAGACGTAATATTAATAACTTCATTAGAATGGCTATCTTTATTAACTGTTCGGGCATCATCATTGCCTTTGAAAACAACTTCAAACCTTCCTGTATCAGGGTCTTCAATTATTTCAAAAGGCATATTATTCATTCCTGGATTAGCGTTAGTAATGCTATTAGGAGTCGTCATCGTTCCGCCAAATAAGTATTTTCCATTAAAATCAGAATTAGCATTTCTAACCATATCATTCACAAGTCCCTTAATATATACAGCCAATGTATTCACAGTTCCATCAATAGAGACAGTAGTAGAATTGATAGATAGTTCTCTAATTTTCTGCATATCATCTGCTATAGCCCTTGCAATATCTTCGCTGTATCGCATTTCACTTATAGTATAATCGTTATGAAACATATAATTTTCTTTCATATTTTTCTGTGCGATAAGTTTTTTGCTATCCATTAATCTTGTTGGAGCATCTGCGATACATTGTATATCTTTTCCTGTTGCTTGGCGTAAGGAATCAAAATAAGTTTGTTCTTGCAATCTTCCGATATTATTTGCAAGCGTATTATAGCCCATTCGTGAAGATATTCTCATAATAAAAATTCCAATTTTATAATAACTATAATTATATAAAAAACTTTGCCAAATATCTTACATTAACTAAATAATACTTTATATAATAGATTTTATTAGCATATAGGATTTATAATTTATAATTTATAATTTTTAGTTTTTAATTTACTTGGCGAATATTATGTTTGATGGTAATATTAGGCAATGTAATTCTTTTATGCTGAATTTGATACGGCATCTCTATATTTTAATTAGGAGGTGTTGAAACAAGTTCAGCAGGGCGTTATATTATATAAAGTCTTTTAAATATTTACATTTTATTTTCTTATATTTGTATTTTTTTATGAGTAATTTATGCCAAAAACCAAATTAAAAGTTAATGCAGATTTGTCATTAATCAAATCTCAATTAAGAAAAGATGAAAAGTTTTCACTTTATATTCGTCTTCATGCAGTCTACCAATAATAGTGCTACTTGGACTGGGCCATTACTATTAGAAATAATAAAAAAATTTTTTATTATTTTTTTTTT
>Ga0099364_10002779_pt1 | contig 27702 bp, 24 predicted proteins | sample TergutTh196P3_FD_73070 | JGI IMG/M metagenome (GOLD analysis project Ga0099364, IMG submission 73070) | Microcerotermes parvus P3 segment gut microbial communities from Pointe-Noire, Republic of the Congo - Th196 P3 | ecosystem: Host-associated > Arthropoda: Insects > Digestive system > Gut ... | reverse complement strand
TGCACCTGCATCAAAAACTGCACTCCTAACAACTTCTGCTTTATCTGTCGGAACAAAAGTTACTAATTTTAGTAGTTTTCCTTGTTGCGGTTCAAGTACTTGAACGTTTTTTAATCCGATTTTTTCCGCCATTTTTCCGCTAACGCCCGAAAGAATATTATCTATATTGGTGTGGCAAGCATAAATAGCAATGTCGTTTTTAACCGCTTTGATAATGCAACGTTCCGTTTCATTTTTGCCTGTCAGCGACTTTAATCCACTGAAAATGAGCGGATGATGCGAAATAATAAGATTGCATTTTTTCTGTATGGCTTCGTCTATTACTTTTTCGGTAACGTCGATACAGAGCAAAATCGCTTTTGCTTCAGCATTTGGATTTCCAAGAAGTAAACCTGAATTATCGTAACTTTCTTGTAATGATAGTGGGGCAATTTCTTCAATGGTTTGGTAAATGTTTTTTATTGTTGGCATAATTATTTTTTGAGTTTTTCTACATTTTTACAAACTTCTTCAAACCTATCAAATGACATCAACCACTGCGAAATATCTTTATCCAGCCATTCTATTACTGCAAGAATTTCAGTATGAATTTCTCGTAATTTTGTTAGATTCCAAGCAATTGGCTCGTGGTGAAAAACTCTGTTTCGGAAGCTTCTAAATCGATTTAAAGGTGCTGAAACATTTTTGCGCTGGCGTTCTTGTTTGGGCATATTTGAAAAAGATTTACGCAGGTCTTTCCACAAAACGCGCTCATATTCCACATTAAACAAACTTACCCAAAATCCCAACGTCAATTCTGCAATTATTTTTGATGGCGTCGGCATTTCTCTTCTATTAGCAATTTGACGATTTGCCTGCGAAATATATTTATTGAGGTCTGTTAATCCAAGCGTAGTGGGAAAAACCACATACCAATCTTCTCTGCCAAATGTTTTTTTCAGCTCTCTGTCAATGGCATTACGAAGTAAAATTTCAAAAACAGCAATACTCGGATAAAAACTTTCGGACAACTCTATATTGCTTTGATAATGCTTAACTGCATCTAAAACAGAAGAATATCGATTAAAATATTTTTCCATTCTTTTTTCAGAAAAAGCCTTTTCAACTAAATTTTTATCCATTTTATTTGGTTATTAAAATAATAATGTTTACTTTTGTAAAGCAGTCCCGGTACTTCCTCTCTCGAATATGATGTCGATGAAGAAGCCGGGTTTTTTATTTTATCTCCACAAAAATACAAAAAAGCTGACAAAACCCAAAACAAAAAAGCAAACCCATAGAAATGTGGGTTTGCTTTTTTGAGGTCGTGGATACAACAATCGCACAACAAAATCAACAAATTTCATAAAAATTGCTCATTTTGCTGTGCGATTGTTATTTATTTCTCCGGCTCCATAACAACCTCAATCCGATTTCCTTGACTAAAAATATACGATGCAAAATCCTTAATATCTTCGGGCGTTAATTGATTAACTATTTTTTCGTACTCGGAATTAATATCTAATCCCGTGAAATTCAATTCACTAATCACATTCAGCCAATAACCGTTTTCGGCAGAATTTTCTTTTGCTTTTTTCAACATAAATTCTTTTACAATGTTGAAATGAGTTTCCGACGGACCTTCTGTCATTACATTGTCAATTTCTTGCAAAATAATCGGCACCAACCGTTCACGCAAGGCAGGGTCAGTATCAAACGTTACTTGAAAACTATAATTTGGATTCGGAAACCTGCTCACATTGCCGTTGGCACGCACGCCATACGTTCCACTTTCCTGCTCGCGCACTTTTTCGGTATAAACGATGGTCATTATTTGTTGGAGCATATCCATACGAATATTGTCCGTGAGCGTGTAATCGCAATCGCCCGAATAATAAATAAACACAGAACTTTTCGGCGTTTCCATTGCGCGGTCAAATACATTACTAAAAAATCCTTTGCGTGGACGCATATTTACATCGGCAAATGTTTCCTGTTTCTTTACGTTGGATAATCCGCCTAAATACTTTTCAATTATCGGCTTAACTGCATCAGCATTTATATTTCCGACAAACGTAAAAGTAAACGCATCGGCATTCATAAAACGCTGTTTGTACATCTGCATTGCCAATGCGTAATTTACATCATCGAGCATTGCCAATTTCATACGTTGCGCTCGCGGATTATCGCCGTAAATAGCTCTGACAATCGAGTCGGAAAAAGCAACGCGCGGATTCGATTCGGCATTTTTCAACTCATTGCGCTTACGCGAAATATAAGCCTCGTAAGCATCTTCATCGGCGCGCGGTTGGGTAAAATATAAGTAAACCAACTGCATCATTGTTTCAAAATCAGTAGGCGAGCAACTTCCGCTTATCACTTCCGTACGCAGTCCGATAGACGGCGAAACGCTCACTTTTTTTCCTGCCAATGCTTTAGACAAATCTGTTCGGCTGAACTCGCCCACTCCGCCGAGCGTTATTAAATCGTTCAACAGGTTGATGGTCGGCATATCTTTTTCGTTGAGCAGCGATGTACCGCCCAAACTCACGCCTTTCATCAAAATTTGGTCTTCTTTGAAATTCGTTTTTCGATACTGAACTTTTATGCCGTTAGACAATGTCCATTCGGTTGTAAATAAGCCTTTTGATACGCTTTTAACTTTGCCTGCTTTTGGCGATTTTCTCACAAGATTTGTATCTACTATTTTATCAATATACGGTAAGACCTCTTGTGCTTTCGCTTGATTATAAACAGCCAATAATTCTTTTTCCGTCGGAACTTCCAAGCCTTCTTTTTGTGGCATCATCAATACAATAACTTCATTTTTATCGTAAGAAATAATGCCCTTAACGTACTCATTAATCGCATCAACAGGAATTTTATCAACTATTTTGTTGTAAAATTCATATTCAAATTCGATGCCCGGAGCGGGTTCGTTTTCCAAAAAATGCTCAATATATTCATCTACATACACATTGTTTTTTTGCTTATCTCGCTCAGCATAAGCGCTTTCTATCGCTTTGAGGAAATCGGCGCGCACGCGGTCGTACTCCGTTTGCGTAAATCCGTATTCGGTCATTCGCCTTGTTTCCTGTACCAATGTTGCCAGTGCGCGGTCTTGTTCGCCTTCCTTGCTTACAGCGTAAGTTGTCCACGCATCTTTTGTTTTCGAGATAAAGAAAGAATCATCACTTGCCGATGCGTAGGTAAAAGGCGCATCGGGTTTCTGTATAATTTCTTGAAAACGATGGTTAATCATATCCGACGCCATCTGACGGATAAAGTTAAGCATCAGATACTCAGCTGTTCCCTTCGCTTGCGGTGGAAAAGCCTCGTGTTTGTGAAACATCATCAACGTGGTACGCGTGGCTTCCGGGTCGGAAGCAATGCTGATAATCGGTTCTTTGTTGTCCGAAACGCCGAAATAAACACGTTCGGCAGGATTCACAGGCGCAGAAATAGCCGAAAACAGTGTTTTAACTCGGTTTTCCATCTCGTCAATATCAAAATCGCCGACAATAATAATTCCTTGCAAATCAGGTCGATACCATTTGTGGTAATAATCGCGCAATTCTTGATATTTGAAATTATTAACTACCGACATCAAACCGATGGGAAGACGATGTCCGTAACGGTCGCCGCCGTAAATTTCGGGCAGAATTTTCTCGTACATTCGGTTGTTGGCGTTGCTCCGCGTGCGCCATTCTTCGTGAATAATACCGCGTTCTTTGTCTATCGCGCTGTCTTCGAGCGTTATAAAACTCGACCAATCGCGTAGTACCAACAGCGACGAATCGAGAATTCCTTGACGGATTGTCGGCACATTTTTAATCATATACACCGTTCTATCCACCGAAGTATAAGCATTGAGATTTTCGCCGAACTTCACGCCGACAGATTGCAAATAATCGCGCAACGCCGTTGTACCCGGGAAATTCTCCGTTCCGTTGAAAGCCATATGTTCAAGAAAATGCGCCAAACCGCGCTGGTTTTCTTCTTCGAGAATGGAACCGACTTTTTGCGCAATGAAAAAATCAGCGCGTTGCTCAGGCAGATTATTAAAGCGGATATAATACGTCATTCCGTTGGGTAAAATGCCGTAACGTACTTTGTTGTCTAACGGAATTTGCTGTGCCGAAAGCGAGAAAACGGCTGAAAATAAAAGTAAAAATAATGTTTGTTTTTTCATTTGTATTGTAATAGATTTTTTTTCAATTCTTCTGGATTGCTTCGTTCCTCGCAATGACGCGCTTCTGTTGTTTTTTCCGTCATTGCGAGCTTGACTCGCAATCTCCCATTATTCGAGAGGATTCCGTGTCAAGCACGGAATGACAACTTTTTGAAACCAAAATACAAAGATACAAATTTTTAATCTTATCTTTGCACTTCACAAATGAAAATTACAATATGTCCACTGGTAAATTAGTGATATTCTCCGCGCCTTCGGGTTCGGGAAAAAGCACGATTATTAATCATTTATTAGAAAAAGATTTTAATTTTGAGTTCTCCATTTCAGCCACAAGCCGTGCGCCTCGCGGAACAGAACGAAACGGCAAAGAATATTACTTTCTTTCGCCCGAAGAATTCAAGAAAAAAATCGCAAACGACGAATTTTTGGAGTACGAAGAGGTGTATCCCGATTGCTTTTACGGCACGCTGAAAAGCGAAGTAGAACGGATTACATCAGCAGGTAAAAATGTTGTTTTTGATGTTGATGTAGTAGGCGGATTAAATATCAAAAAATATTACGAAAACCGTGTGTTAGGCATATTTATAGCGCTTCCGAGCATCGAAGAAATGCGAAAAAGGCTCGTGAACCGCAACACAGATTCTCCTGAAGTTATCGAAAAGCGAATAGCAAAAGCCGAATATGAAATTAGCCATTCTTCGCAATTTGACAAAGTGGTAATTAACGATACGTTGGAACACGCGCTGAAAGAGTGTGAAGAAATTTTAAGCGAGTTTCTGAAATGATAGCATCTACCGAACACTGAGCGTAGTCGAAGTGTCGCGTCGACAGAAAAAATAAAATTTTTAAAATAATATACTATATGAAAGGAAACATTGAAATGAGTTTGAATCCGTTGGTACAATATTTAAAAAAATCGCCAAAGGAATTTACTAAAAGAGATATTATAAAATTTATCGAAAACAACGGAATTGAAATGCTCGATTTTCGTTATGTGGCAGGCGATGGTCGGCTGAAAGCGTTGAATTTTGTGATTACCGACCGCGATTATTTAGAGCAAATTCTTTCGGCTGGCGAACGCGTTGACGGCTCAAATATTTTCCCTGCTTTTATGCACGCAGGTTCGAGCGATTTGTATGTCATTCCACGATTCAGCACCGCATTTATCGACCCGTTTAAGGAAATTCCGACCATTTCGTTTCTTTGCTCTTATTTCAATAAAGACGGTCAGCCGATGGATAACTCGCCCGAATGCGTGTTAAAAAAAGCTGTAAAATCGTTCAAAGATGTTACAGAAATGGATTTTCAAGCAATGGGCGAATTGGAATATTATGTCATCGGCGATGAAGAAGATTTGTTTCTCACGCCCGACCAACGCGGTTACCACGAATCTTCGCCGTTTGCAAAATTCGAGCAGTTCCGTTGCCAATGTATGCACTACATTGCGCAAACAGGCGGATTGATAAAATACGGACATTCGGAAGTCGGCAATTTTACGCTCGACGGAAAAATTTACGAGCAAAACGAAATTGAGTTTCTTGTTACCGATGTACAAGATTGTGCAGACCAATTGATTATCGCCAAATGGATAATTCGCCAATTGGCTTATCAACAAGGATTGAATGTTACGTTTGCTCCAAAAATCACGACTGGAAAAGCAGGAAGCGGAATGCACGTTCACACGCGCATCGTGAAAAATGGTGTGAATCAATATGTTACCGATGGAAAATTGAACGACACAGCACGGAAAGCCATTGCAGGATATATGACTTGCGCGTCTTCGCTCACAGCTTTCGGCAATACAAATCCGACATCGTATTTCCGCTTGGTTCCGCATCAAGAGGCGCCGACTTCGATTTGTTGGGGCGACAGAAATCGTTCGGTTCTCGTGCGTGTTCCGCTTGGTTGGACAAACGAAAATGATATGATTGCCGATGCCAATCCATTGGAAATTCCAAAAGCAAAAGACCTTTCGCAAAAGCAAACCGTTGAGTTTCGCTGTCCCGATTGCTCGGCAGACGTTTATTTGCTGATGGCTGGATTGGTGGTGTCGGCGCGTCACGGATTTGAAATGAAAGATGCGCTGGCTTTTGCTGAAAAAACATACGTTGATGTGAATATTCACAAAGCCGAAAATAAGGCAAAATTAGAAAGTCTTGAGCAATTGCCCGATTCGTGTTGGGAATCTGCCGAAGCACTCGAAAAACACCGCGAAATATTTGAAAAATACGGCGTTTTCGACAGTAAAATGATTGACGATATTATCAAAGGCTTGAAATCGTTTAACGATAAAAATATCAGACAGGAAATAAAAGAAAATCCCGAAAAAATGCTGAAAATGGTGTATCAGTATTTTCATTGCGGATAGTTTTTTTAGCACACGGAATACACGGATTTAACGAAAAAGCACAGATTTTATATTAAGTCTGTGTTTTATTTTTCCGTATTAATCTGTCTAATCCGTGTATTCCGTGTGCCTTTTCAGTATTTTATTTCAACTTTTCAAAAACATTCGATTTCATATATTGTTATAAAGAAAATAAAACTACTATGAATATATTCGACATACAGACGTTGGTTATCGAACACGATGCAATGGAAATATTAAAACAAGTCGGAAAGGCGTTGCTTGTTATCGTTTCGCTGTGCGTTATTTTCTTTTTGTTGAACTTTTTGTTCAAAAAACTGAAGGCGTATATCTTGAAATCGAAACCAATATTTAAACCGATTACTATCCGAAATTTTGTGCTGTTTAACAGTGGAAAAGAGGCAAATTTTCTCATTTCGGCAGTAAATATTCTGCGTTATATTTTCATACTGATTGCGTTGATTATCGCTGTTCCCATTGTGTTTTCGATATTTCCGCAGACAGAAAAAATTGCCGAAACATTATTCGGCTATATTCTTACGCCTATAAAAACGATAGGCAAAGCAATTATTGGTTATATCCCAAATTTGTTTGTTATCATTATTATTTGGCTGTGCATTCGGTGGCTTGTTAAAGGGTTGAAATACTTGACAAATGGAATAAAAACAGGTAAACTGAAAATACCCGGATTTTATGCCGATTGGGCTGAACCGACCTTTAATTTGGTCCGTTTTTTCTTGTACGCTTTTATGATTGCAATGATTTATCCGTATCTGCCCGGCGCGAGCAGTGGCGTTTTTCAAGGCGTTTCGGTGTTTATCGGACTTGTAGTTTCGCTAGGTTCAACTGCCGTTATCGGGAATGTCATAGCAGGTTTGGTTATTACTTATATGCGCCCGTTCAAAGTGGGCGACCTCATAAAAATAAACGAAACCATCGGCAATGTTATCGAAAAAACAGCTTTTGTAACACGTATCCGTACACTCAAAAACGAAATTATTACCATCCCGAATTCGTTTATGATGTCCGCGCAAAGCATTAATTACACAACATCGGCAGAAAATTACGGCTTGATTCTCCACACTTCTATCGGTGTCGATTATACTGTGCCTTATCAGCAAGTACACGAACTGCTGATTAAAGCAGGAAAAATGACCAACGGCGTATTGCCCGATAAAGAACCTTTTGTACTGGAAACAAAATTCAACGATTCGGATACGAGCTATCAAATCAATGTGTATGTGGCTGATGCCGATGCGATGCCGAAAATTCTTTCCGACTTGCATTCGAATATTCAAGCCGTTTTTAAAGAAGCAAATATTGATTTGCGCACGCCGTTGTTTGTTTCGCAAAGTGAGGAGAAAGTGCAATAAATACTATTTAAACAATTGCAAAAAATCATCTTTATAACTTGCCGATATTTCTATTTCGGTATTGTCTTCCAGCACCACATAACCGCCCGAATTTTTGTGGTACGACTTTACAAAATTTACTTCTTTGGCATTATGCGCCTCGCCAATCACTTCGATTTGCGGACAATACTTTGACAAGTAACTTTTTAAGGTTTCGCGAGCCGAAAGTTCGTCTTCGACAATAACGCTTTTGATGGTTTTCATATATTGGGATATTACCGACTAACCATTTTTATAATTTCCTCGGGAACCTCTTTTACTTCGAGAAGCATCAACGCATCAAGAGCATCGCAGAAATCGTGGTCAACATTAAACGCAAGCACACAGCTGTTTATTTGAAGGTATTTTCTGATTAAAACAGGTATGGCGCGCTCTTGATCTTCGATGTCCAAAATGAGTTTATTAATTAATTCAATAGATTCGATATTTTCTATTAATGAAAGGTCAAATGCCGTTTGAATTCCTTTCATGCCGTTCACAGACTTGATGAATGCAGATAATTTTTCGTTGCAATGGTATTTTTTCAAATAATTGGCAATAATCAGCTTAGAAACAGCTGTATATTTTCCGGCAATAGATGTTGCTCCCAACAGATATTCGTATTCGGGATTAGTGATTAAAACGTGTAGAATTCCCTTCCAAAGCAACAGTAACGGAATTGCTTTCCGTTGATATTCTTCCACAACAAAAGAACGACCCAATTCGATGGTCTTTTTAAGGTACGGACCCATCGCATCTTCCATTCTGAAAAGCGAATTAGTATAAAATCCTTGAATGCCGTGTTGTTTCAAAATATTGTCGCCCAATCCCATTCGATAAGCGCCCACAATGGCGCAAACTGACGAATCCCAAATAAACAGTTGATGATAATAAGTATCATAGTTATCATTATCAACTTCTTGCATAGTTCCTTCGCCAATATTGCGGAATGTAGATTCTCGCAAACGACCTATTTCTTTCAGCAGGTTTGGCGCAGTATTCGGCGCAGTGAAGAATAATTCGTAATTATCGATAGACAAAATATAACTGTCGCTACGGATTGCTTCTATTTCCTTGCAAAGCACTTCAACAGGCACAGGATTGATAATGCTTGAAGCAGGCTGTGAATTATTTACGACAAACGTTTTTAGTATCTTTTTCTTCTCTTTTTTTTCCTTTTGCAAATAATTAACGCTTGCACGCAGGTAATTTCCGTAGTCTTTTAAACCAAGTTCCGAAACGGCTTGCGGTCTTATCGGAGCGCCAATCCGAATATTGATTTTTTTATTTTTCTTGTTAAGAAGTTCACGAGGCAACATTGCCGTGCGCAACAAAGGCGTAACCTTTCCTGCCAAGTGGAACATAAGGCTGTTGTTTGCCTCAATCCACGCCGGAATAACGGGCACATTTGCCTTTTGAATAAATTTCAAAATGGAATTTCCCCATTTTTTATCTTCAATTTTCGAAACTCCTTTTTGCCAAGTAGCGACTTCTCCGGCAGGAAAAACAGCTAACAGTCCGCCGTTGCGAAGATGTTCAATAACTTGTCGTATTCCCTTTTGATTTATCGCTTTGTCTTTGGAATCGAACGGATCAACCGTGATAAAATATTTTGCCATCGGTTCAATCCTGTTCAGCAGGAAATTACCCATAAATTTTATGTCGGGGCGAATTTTTGTCAGCACATCAATCATCATTATGCCATCTAATGCGCCGGTTGGATGATTGGCAATCAAAATAGTAGCTCCCGAATCGGGAATATTTTTCCGGCTATTTTTCGATGCAATGACTTTAACGTTTAGAGAATTCAGTAAGGCTGCAGCACAATTATCGCCAGCATCGTACACGTCATCATACAGTTTGTTCAGTTTTTTGATGTCCAATATGCTCATTACAAAGTCCGCAAACATAGACATAAAAATATCTTTTTTGCCAAACATCAAATCTTCTTTTTCAACCAAACAACGCATATTATCATTTTTTTGAATATTTGGCAAATGTAGTAAAAAAAATCTCGTAGAATCATAGTTCATAAATAAAAAATCAAATATCTTTGTCGAAAATATTGACATTTTTTCCTAATGGAAAACCTTAAACACTGGGCAGTAGAAACGTTACAGAAGTTAATTTCAATTCCTTCGATTAGTTGCGAAGAAGAAGACGCTGTTCGCTTTTATGAACAAGCTCTTTTACAAATAGGAATAAAAACCAAGCGCGACAAGCTCAATTTAGTTGCCGTCAGTCCTGATTTTAATCCGGCAAAACCGACCATTCTTCTTAATTCTCATATCGACACGGTAAAACCGGTAAGCGGTTGGACATACGAGCCTTTTACGCCGACTTTTGTTAAAGAACGAATGTATGGCTTAGGCAGCAATGATGCCGGAGCAAGCCTTGTTTCGCTTGCCGCTGCTTTTGCTTATCTGACAAGCCGTCCACAACCCAATAATTTTTTATATTTAGTAACTTGCGAAGAAGAAATTTCGGGCGCCGACGGAATGGAATATATGTGCAAAAGACTTCCAAAAGTCACTTTCGGATTAATCGGAGAACCATCTTTGATGCAACCGGCAACCGCAGAGAAAGGATTGATGGTGCTTGATTGCGAAGTGAAAGGGCGTTCGGGACACGCCGCTCGCGAGGAAGGAGAAAATGCGTTGATAAAAGCGTTACCTATTATGCAATCGCTCAATGGTTTTGTTTTTCCGAAAATTTCCAACCTTGTTGGTCCGGTAAAGTGCACGGTAACGCAAGTCGAGGCAGGCACACAGCACAATGTTATTCCCGATAGTTGCCGATTTGTGGTTGATATTCGGACAAATGAGTGTTACAGCAACGAAGAAATTTTTGAAACGCTTCAAAAAACTTTTCCCGAATGTAAAATGAAAGCCCGTTCTTTCCTGTTAAATTCTTCTCATATAAATCACGAACATCCTGTTGTACAGAGAGCTATCGAGCTGGGATTGAAGCCTTACGGTTCTGTAACAGTGTCTGACCAATCGTATCTCGACTGTCCGACACTAAAAATGGGCGTTGGAGATTCTGCCCGTTCTCATACGGCAAACGAGTATATTGAACTTCAAGAAATCCACGAAGGAATTGAATTGTATTGCAAGCTGTTGGATAATTTGGTTTTAGATTGATTTTTCTAAATAAATTATTTTCTCCAACTCCACATAACAAATAAATCCTTCGGCTTTATATCCCATATTTTCAATCAATTGCATATAATTTCGGACTTGCTTGTCGTATTTTTTTTCTTCTTTTTCGCCAAATTTATAATCAATAACAATGGCGTTTTGTCCGTTCAACAATACTCTGTCGGGACGATAAATATGGCTATTTGGCGTTATAATATCGGCTTCATTTAAGATAATATATTTATCTGAAAACCAATCTACAACTATTTGATTTTGAATAAATTGCAATATTTTCTCTTTTATTTCCTCGCTTTCCGAAACATCAATCATTCCAGCTCTTACCACGGCGGAAACAGCATTATCAACGTCAGAAGCAACTTTTATATTGTTCAAAATTTCGTGCATCACAGTGCCGTAATTTATTTTTTTACCGCTTTCGCCAAAATAGTTTTCACTGCGCAGACGCAAGCGCAAACGGTTGTCATTTCCGTTGCTCGATATGTAATTTTGTAATTTTGTTTCTGTAACTTTAGTTTCGTCTTTTTCTTCTTTTGGGGTTACGTCTTGAAACAAAATTTCGGGTTTTTGTTGCAAAACCGCGTGCAACAAATCGCCGATGCTTTTTATTCCGCTTGTTGACGGTTCTTCGGCAAATACAAAAAGTTCGCTTTTGGCGCGCGTAAACGCCACATAAGCGATGTTGAGATTGTCAATATACGAATATGTTTTTTCTTGCTGATAATCCTCACGAAAAATGGTATTTTCAAGTTTCGACGAATACGGAATCGGAATGATTTCCAACTGATTATACGGCGCAACGGTTGGTTCGCACCAAAAAACCGTTCCTGCTTTTTGGTCGAAATTCCAATCGGCAAACGGCACAATAACCGCCTCGCGTTCAAGTCCTTTCGACTTGTGAATGGTCATAATTTGAATGGCATTTTGACCTTCGGGCGACGCAATACTTTTGGTCGCGCCTTTTTCGTCCCACCACTTTAGAAATGCGGAAATATCGGCAGTATTTCGGCTCACAAAATCGAAAACCAAATCTTGAAACGCCAATAAAAAAACGCTTTCGTTTTCTCTTTTTCCTAATTCAAAACGGTTGATGATTTCTTCAACGAATTCAAATAACGGTAAATTAGTTTTCAGTTGATAGTTTTCGTTTTTCAGCCAAGAACTGACAATTTTTTCGCTGATTCTATCTTCTTTATTCTGCAAAAAACGCAACAACGCAATGATAAACCGCACACTTTCGGCATTGGAAATCTGCAACGCTTCGTTAGAAATTACATTGTATTTATATTCAGAATTTGGATTCTGATTTTTATACTCAAGCAAAAAATTAGCGATTTTTTTTGCATCATCGTTTCCGCGAACTAAAATCGCAATATCTTTAAGTTGATAATTATTTTGTTGCAATTCTTCCAAAATCAGCGGAATTTTCTGCATTGCTTCGTCTTTCCAATCCGCATCTTTTTCTCTTTTGATAAACTCGACCGACACTCGCCCACCCGATTTTGTGCGTGGCGAAAATGCTTGACGAAGTTTTTTATACGCATTTCCGATTTTCTCGTTTTTCAATTCTTTTTGCAAAATTTGGGACGCAGCTTCAAAGAAAACATTATTAAACTCAACGATATTTTTGCGACTGCGCCAATTTTCGCCGAGTGTTTTTTCGTTGGCTTGCTGTGGCGAAAAATCGCGCATAATTTGGCTATCGAGCAAATCCCAATCAGAATTCCGCCAACGATAAATGCTTTGTTTCACATCGCCAACTATCAAGTTTTCAAAACTTTGCGAAAGACTGTTTTTTACCAACGGTCGAAAATTTGACCATTGCATCGACGAAGTATCTTGAAATTCGTCAATCATATAATGGTTTATATTCACGCCTGTTTTTTCGTAGATAAACGGCGTATCGCTGTCGTCTATAATCTTGTCTAGCAGAATGTTGCCGTCGGCAAGAAGCATCAAATTATTTTCTTCGAGATACGTTTTTACCTGCTTGTCGATGTCCGCCAAAATGCCGAGCGTGTAAAAATTTTTGGTAATCACATCGGCAGAATTATAATGCACAATGTTTTTTTCGTGAAACGCAATGATTTCGTTAATGCAGTCGTTCAATCCGCCGTAAAAAGCATTTTTAATTTCGCTTTCGTTCGGACTATTTTTCGTAAACCAATTCTCCACATTATCAGGAAGTTCGAGAAAAGTTTTGGTCAATTCGTAATCACCTTTTTTAAGTTTGTGAAGTCGATTGAACGGCGAATTTTTACTGCCTTTGAAATCGGTTGTTTGCAAACCGTTTTTCTCAATAATTTTCAAGCCATTTTCGGCAAGAATTTTTATTTCGTTTTCAAAATCTTTTTTAATGGTATTTAATTCGGCTTGATACGTTTTCAAAAAATCTTTGTCCTGCAATTTTTCGGAAATATTACTGCCGAGATTTTTATATTTTTCGTCGAAAACGAGCTTTTTTGCAAACGTATAAATGTTAAAACGAATATCCCATTTTTCGCCGTTTTCGATGCGCTCTTCCGAAAACTCGGTCAGCCATTTTAGCAAATTTTGATGCTCGGATTTGCCCAAATCGAACATCATTTTATCAATCGCAAACGTGAGCACGCCGTCTTGGTCGAGCTCCACATTGTAGCCACCTTGCAAACCAATTTCGCGCGCAAAGGCGCGGACAATCTGCTGAAAAAATCGGTCGATTGTGCTTACAGCAAATCGCGAATAGTCGTGCAATATATTAATTAATATCTTTTTCGCATTGATTTTTACATTGCTTTCCGAGCAATGCAGTTTTTCGGCAAGTTCCTTTAAATGAGCCGATTCTTTGCCCGAGGCAAGCGTATCCAACTCCAACAAAATGCGCGATTTCATTTCGTCGGTCGCCTTGTTGGTAAAAGTAACTGCCAAAATATTTCGGTGCGGTTGCTGTGCGTTGTTGAACAGCAATTCCAAATATTTGGAAGTCAGTTTGTACGTTTTTCCCGAACCGGCAGATGCGCGATAGATGTTTAACATTTTTATATTTTCCTTGTTTTGTGTCCCATTTCTTGCAACAAATTTTCTACTTTGTTGCGCACATCGCCTTGAATCAGTATTTCACCATCACGACAAGAACCACCGCTACCGCATTTTACTTTGAGCATTTTGGCGAGTTTTTCCAATTCGTCTGTCGTGCCATCGAAGCCTGTAATGAGCGTGGCAATTTTTCCTTTTTGGCGTTTATCGAGTTCGATACGAAGATGTTGCTTTTTTACAGGTTTTGGTTTTTCCGCTTCTTTTGCTTGAATGTCGGCAATTTCTTTTTTATCTTCTTTGGATAGAGAATTTTGCAAAAGGTCTTTCCAATCGGTTTTCATAGTTTCTATTTTTTACAAAACAAAAGTAAGAATTTTCAAAACAATCTCTTAAACTTTTCTGTTTTATTTCAGTCAAAAACTTATATTTGTACAGAAAATTAAATACAACGATATGAAAAGATTTTCATTCACTATTATTAATGTAATGTTTGCGTTGGCAATGTCGGCGCAAACGTACCATTTTACGCTCGAAGACTGTTTGGATTACGCCTTTTGGAACAACTACAACCGTCAGTCAATGCTGCTGAGCGAACAATCGCGCGAGGCAGGTTACCAACAATCGAAAATGGAGCGATTGCCGAGCGTGAACGGTTCGTTGAGCGAAGGTTGGAGCAACAGCAAAGACAGGTCAAATGTGTGGAGCGGAAGTTACAGCTTAAGTGCACGAATGCAGTTGTTTCAAGGCGGTGCAATTAACAAAACTATTGAGCAAAACAAGCTCATTATGGAGCAGTCGGCGTACCAAACATATCTGTACGAAAACAACTTGACGATTCAGATTTTGCAGGTGTTTTTCTCCATTCTCGGCAACGACGAAATGCTTAAATATCAGCAGTCTATCATCGAAACAAGCGCAGAACAAGCAAAACAAGGGCGCGAAAAATTCCGAGTGGGCGCCATTCTCGAAAGCGATTATCTGTTGCTCGAAGCGCAATATGCCAACGATTTAAATAACATCAACGATACCGAAATCACGCGTAGCAACAACCTGCTGATGCTCAAAAATCTGCTTTCGATGAATCCATCGGAAACGATTGTCGTTATTCAGCCCGATACGGCAGATTTTGCGTCTATGAGCTTGATGCCCGAAATGCACGACGTGATTAACTATGCGTTATACGCTCTTCCTGAGCTGAAAATAAGCCAATATAATGTTGATATTGCGCAAATGAATGTGAAATTGGCACGGTCGAATTATCTGCCAACAGTGAGTTTGTCGGGCAGTGTCGGCACGGGACATTCGCCCGATTATGCCAATTTCGGCACACAACTTTCCGACCGATTTAATCAGCAAGTCGGCGTATCGCTCAGCGTGCCGATTTTCAACAACAACCGCACCAAAACAAAAATTACACAAAACCAAATCGCTCTAAAACAGGCACAATTAGACAAACGCCAAACGGAATTGAGCATTATGCAAAACGTGGCGATTGAGTATCAAAACGTGGTTTCGACATTCAACCGCTATAAAGTGAGCGATATTAGGCAGAATGCGCTGTCGAAAACATTTGAGGTTTACAGCGCGCAGTTTAACGCCGGCGCCATCACTGCCGTGGATTTACTGCAACAGCAAAATAATTACATCAGCGCAATGAACGATTATATTCAAAATAAATATAATTTTATGCTCAGGCGCAAGATTTTAGATGTGTATATGGGTGTGGAGGTGAAGATGTAGAGTAAGAAAAATTATGCAAAAATCAAATCAAGAAATAATAATCTATAACAGCGACGACGGCAAAACAAAAGTCAGTTTAATGACGCGCGACGACAATGTTTGGCTGAATCAAAATCAGTTAGCAGAACTTTTTGCCACCTCCAAACAAAATGTCAGCCTGCACATAGTTAATATATTGAGAGAAAATGAATTAGATTCATTTTCAGTTGTCAAGGAATACTTGACAACTGCTTCTGACGGCAAAGATTATAATGTGATTTTTTATTCGTTAGATTTAATTCTTGCTGTTGGTTTTCGTGTTCGTAGCAAACGCGGAACGCAGTTTCGGCAGTGGGCAAACCGCAACTTGAAAGAGTTTATGATAAAAGGTTTCGTAATGGACGATGAGCGATTGAGAAATCCTGATGGTCGCCCCGATTATTTCGACGAACTTTTGGAACGCATACGCGATATTCGCGCTTCCGAAAAACGTTTTTATCAGAAAGTCCGAGATTTATTCGCACTTTCGACCGACTACGATGCCTAAGCAACGCTCAAATGGAAAAATTTGTAGAGCAAGTTTATGAACAATTTAACGAAAAACGCAAAAAATTTGAACTTGAACAAGCGGATTTAGCCGATTTTCAAGAACTTACAATATTAGAAAAAGAAATCAAAAATATAAATACATTATAAGTTATGAAAAATAAAAGATTAATCCTAATTGCCGTTGTAATCATCACGATTATCGGAGCTTTTATGCTCTTCCGCAGTTGCAAAAAAGAAGAGGTTGTATTTAATACCACCACAGTACAAAAGAAAACAGTTGAAATGACGATAACTGCCACGGGTTACGTTCAACCGGTTGATAAAGTGGATATTGGAACGCAGGTTTCGGGCGTTATCGAAAAAATCCACGTCGATTTTAACACCCAAGTCAAAAAAGGAGAATTGCTCGCGGAGTTAGACAAATCGAGTCTTATTGAGCGCGTAACGCAAGCCGAGGCAAGTCTTGTAAGCGCACAAAGCGAATTGACGTATGCACAGCAGAATTTCGACCGCACTAAACAACTTTTCGAGGTAAAAGCAGCCACGCAGGCGGCTTTTGAGCAAGCAACCAATTCGCTTGCGCAATCCAAAACAAGTCTGGCAAACGCCAAGGCAAACCTGCATCAAGCGCGCGTAAATTTGGGTTATGCCGAAATTTATTCGCCGATTGACGGCGTGGTGCTCAACCGCGCTGTGGAACAAGGGCAGACGGTGGCGGCATCATTTTCCACGCCTACTCTTTTTACCATTGCACGCGACTTGAAAAAAATGCAGGTTGAGGCAAATGTCGACGAAGCCGACATCGGACAAGTAAAAGTGGGGCAAAAAGTTACGTTTACGGTCGATTCGTATTCCGACGATACGTTTGCCGGAACCGTAAATCAAATCCGTCTGCAACCTGCTGTGGCAAGCAATGTGGTCACTTATACCGTGATTATTGAGGCTCCGAATCCCAACGAAAAATTATTTCCCGGAATGACCGCGAGCGTTACCATTATCACGCAATCCGAAACAGGTTTGACCATTCCGCGCGAAGCACTTAACTTCGTGCCGACCGAAGATATGTTGAAAAAAGGCGAAACGCTTCCCGATGCTTCCGATCGCAAATCGCGCGGCAGAACCGCGTGGGTGGAAACGCCCGAAGGATTGGAACAGCGCAACGTAAAAACAGGATTGACAGACGGCGTTAATGTCATCGTAGAAAGCGGATTACAAGAAGGCGAAACTGTTGTTTTGTCCGTTTTCCAAGAAAGACAAAAACCAACGCAAGGTGCAACTAATCCGTTGATGCCACAACCGCGAGGCGGAGGAAGGAGATAGTATGAACAAAATAATAGAAATAAACGAATTACGCCGAACATTTCAAGTTGGAAGCGAACAAGTTCACGCGCTGAAAGGCATTTCTTTCTTCGTGGAAGAAGGCGAATTTATCAGCATAATGGGTTCGAGCGGAAGCGGAAAATCGACATTGCTGAACATTCTCGGCTGTCTTGACCGACCAACTTCGGGCGAATATTTGATTGACGGCGTTTCAGTCAGCCAACGTACCAAAGACGAATTATCGACGTTGCGAAACCGCAAAATCGGCTTTGTTTTTCAGTCGTATAATTTGTTGGCGCGGACAACTGCGTTGGAAAATGTGGAACTGCCATTATTATACAATAACACTATTTCGACCAAAGAACGGCACGAGCGTTCGGTTTACGCATTGGAGCAAGTCGGACTGCAAGACCGAATGCACCACCTTCCCAATCAGCTTTCGGGCGGACAGCAACAACGCGTTGCCATTGCGCGTGCATTAGTCAATGACCCTGTTATTTTGCTTGCCGACGAAGCAACGGGAAATCTCGATACACGGACTTCTTATGAAATAATGAGCCTTTTCCAAAAGCTCAATTCAGAAGGAAAAACAATAGCTTTTGTAACACACGAACCGGATATTGCCATTTTTACAAAACGAACTATTCAATTGCGCGACGGACACATTATAAAAGACGATCTTGTAGAAACCAAATCGGCGGCAGATGCGCTGAAAGCATTGCCTGTTGATACGGATTATTAATTAATTGACGATTTACGATTTTAGATTTACGATTGGCTAACGCGAAATAAATCTAAAATCGTAAATCTAAAATCGTAAATCAAAATGAATATTTTAAATCTTCTCAAAATAGCCTATAAAGCTCTGTTGCGCAACAAAACGCGCGCACTGCTCACGATGCTTGGAATTATTATTGGCATTGCGTCGGTTATTGCGATGGTAAGTTTGGGGCAAAGTTCCTCGCAAAGCATTAACAATCAGATCTCTACAATGGGTACGAATCTGATTACCGTGATGCGCAACAACCAGCGTATGGGTGGAGTAAGCCAAGGCTCGGGCAATGTGCAAACGCTCAAAGCACGCGATGTTGATGCCATTTTGCAACAAGCCAAAAATGTAAGTATGGCATCGCCGGTGGTAAATGCGTCGGGGCAGTTGGTAATGGGTTCGAATAATTGGCCCGGAAGTTTGCTTGGCGGCAATACGCATCTGCTCGACATTCGCAAATACGAACTTGAATCGGGCACCAATTTTACGGAGCAAGACGTAAAAACTGCCGCGAAAGTCTGCATTGTTGGGCAGACGGTAATTGACAATCTGTTTCCAAACGGCGAAAATCCGATTGGTCAAACCATTCGTTTCGGAAAAATTCCGTTTAAAATCATTGGTACATTGGTTCCCAAAGGACAAAACCAAATGGGACAAGACCAAGACGATATTGTGATTGCGCCTTACACCACCGTTCAGAAACGTATTTTGGCAATTGATTTCGTTCATAATATAGTGGCTTCGGCAGTATCGGAAGATGTGGTAACCGATGCTGTTGCCGAAATTGAATCGATTCTGCGCGTTACGCACCGAATTAAACCCGGACAGCCCGACGATTTCCGTGTGCGCACACAGCAAGAAATGCTCGATATGATGGATTCCATCAGCGGATTTTTGACCGTGTTGCTCGCCGCCATCGCCTGTATATCGTTGATTGTGGGCGGCATCGGCATTATGAATATTATGTTTGTAACCGTTACTGAGCGTACCAAAGAAATCGGTCTGCGTATGTCTATTGGCGCGCACAACAAAGATATTCTGCTGCAGTTTCTTTGCGAAAGTACGATGTTAAGCCTTGTTGGCGGAATTATCGGTATTTTGCTCGGCTTATTTTTGTCGTATCTTGGTGCAAGTATGCTGAATTGGCCTGTTGTGGTAAATGTGCCGATTGTTCTCTCTTCGTTTTTATTTTGCGGTGTTATCGGTATTTTCTTTGGATTGTATCCGGCAATGAAAGCTGCCTCGTTAGACCCGATTAATGCGTTGAGATATGAATAGTTTTTTTGGTAATGATATTAAAAAAATAGCAGAATTAAAATTCTGCTATTTTTTGTTTTATCTGATAAAGAATTACCCGACAATCTTCTTCATTGCCGTCATTGCTTCGCGCAATTCTTCGCCACAAATTTCAATTTCGTGGTAGCGGATTGCCTCGTTTATTTTCACGAGTTCCATATTATCCACGTGGTTATCTTTGCCTGCATTGAAGTTTTTACCGATTACGTCGGTGTCGATTTTTTTCATAAAATCTGCTAACAGCGGTTTGCAAGCGTGGTCGAACAAATAACAGCCATATTCGGCTGTATCGGAAATCACGCGGTTCATTTCGTAGAGTTTTTTGCGCGCTATTGTGTTGGCAATTAGCGGTGTTTCGTGAAGCGATTCGTAGTAAGCCGATTCGGGTTTCATTCCCGATTCTACCATTGTTTCAAATGCTAATTCAACGCCTGCTTTGATAAATGCAACCATCAACAAAGCATTGTCGAAATATTCTTGTTCTTTGATTTCCATTGAACCGGCAGGCGTTTTCTCGAAGTCGGTTTCGCCTGTTTCGGCACGCCAAGCCAATAGGTTTTTGTCGCCATTTGCCCAATCTTTCATCATCGTTTCTGAGAACACGCCCGACAAAATATCGTCTTGATGTTTCCAAAATAATGGGCGCATAATATCTTTCAATTCTTCTGCCAAATAGAATGCTTTGATTTTTGCCGGATTTGAAAGGCGGTCCATCATATTGGTGATTCCGCCGATTTTCAAGGCTTCGGTAATCGTTTCCCAACCATATTGTATCAATTTTGAAGCATATCCTTTGTCAATTCCTTTTTCAACCATTTTATTGAAACACAAAATAGAACCTGTTTGCAACAATCCGCAAAGAATTGTTTGCTCGCCCATTAAATCGGATTTTACTTCGGCAACAAACGACGAGTGAAGCACGCCTGCTTTGTGTCCGCCTGTGCCTACGCAATAGGCTTTTGCGATTTCCAAGCCGTCGCCGTTCGGGTCGTTTTCGCGGTGTACGGCAATCAAAGTAGGTACGCCGAAACCACGCAAAAATTCAGCACGCACTTCGCTTGCAGGCGATTTTGGTGCCACCATAATTACGGTAATGTCTTCGCGGATTTTCATTCCTTCTTCCACAATATTAAATCCGTGAGAGTAAGACAAGCACGCGCCTTTTTTCATCAACGGAATAAGTTGATTTACAACAGGCGTGTGGTATTTGTCGGGCGTCAAATTGAGGATTAAATCGCCTTTCGGAACCATATTTTCGATGGTATCAACCTCAAATTTGTTCTCAACGCAATTTTGATAAGAAATTTGATTTTCGTCAATTTCCAATTTACGCAACGCATACGCCACATCAAGTCCGCTGTCGCGCATATTCAAGCCTTGCGCCAAACCTTGCGCACCGCAACCGATCACTACTATTTTTTTGCCTTTCAGATATTCAACGCCGTTGTCGAACTCCGAATTTTCCATAAAATCACATTTACCTAATTCCTGCACTTGCAAACGAAAAGGTAACGAGTTGAAATAATTTGCCATAATTAACTGAATAATTGATTAACTGAATAATTTGCAAAAGTAATGCTTTTATTATTAAAAATAATACTTTTATTGTTTTAATTAATGATTTATTTTAAATTGTTATTAAATTCTACTTTTTACTTATAGTTTCCCACAGAATTCGTGCTTTACAAATGGTTTTATCACTTCTTTTTATCTCGAAATGAAAATCGTCGGTTTGTTTTTCTTCGGCGTATATTTGCACATCTTCTCCCCAAAATGTTTCGTTTATATAATTCATTTCGAGGCGTTTAATGCGTTTCCGTTTGTACATATCGAGCGAAAATAAATCACACAGCCATTGCACATAACTGATGCTATTGACGTGTCCGTTGATATCAATATCGCTGTATTTAACCGTGAATTCGGCAACGCTTTCGGTGTCGATTGCACCTAAACGTGTTGGTTTTTCGATGGTTCCGTGGTCTTGCTCGGCGACTTCTTTCAACCCTTCGACATTCCATAAATCAATAGGGCGACGAGTCTGCATATCGAACATTACCCAATTGGAACACGCACCGCCGATAATTTCATTTTTATCGTTCAATATGTTGAAATTACGGGTTGTAGCCAATCTGCCGACATCTTCGACCCAAGTTTGCACGTGGAAATGTTCGTCTTCGGTTAATGTCGTATTCATTTCAATCGCAATTCTGGACAACACCCAAGAACTATTCATCGATTGAAGTTTTTTCAGTCCGAAGCCGTTTGCTTCTGCATTCATTCCTGCCGTATCGAGCAAGATTTCGCCCAACGACATAAATGTTATGTTTTTTTGAAAATCAACGTGTTGTGGTTGAACTTGGAAATTATAATTGCCTTTCATTATTTTTTCTATTTGTTGTTGACACAGACTTTTTTATTTTTATTCTTTATTTAGCATTGAAAGAGTGTCCAATTCAACTTTATATTGTCTTGTGTATATTTTTTGATTTTTTCAATAATTGATTTTCTGTGTCCTGAACCGATAAATAACAATGCTTGATTATACTGATTTTTTTTGCTGTAATTGTAAATATTTTCGATTATTTCATACTCTCGCTTATCTATAACTTCTTTTTCCAATTCACTTATACGAAATAGATTTTTATTTTTTATTACGTCTAAAACTTTTTCTTTGAGAATGTTATATTTTTCAAAAAAATCATCATTTTGTTTGCTGTTTAGATAATTAAAACCATTTTCTTTTAACGATAATTTATGATTGTCAACTAATTCACGTAATTTACGAGATTCATCAAGCATACAATTAAAGATAACTTCCATAGAATTAGTATCCAAATATGGTCGCTTATAAGTATCTACCGGAATATGATTAATTGTATGATTTTGTAAATACATTTTAATTGCATTCGTTTCTAATGTTTTTAATACATTCCATAAATAAGCCTCCATAAATTGAAGATGAGAAAGTTCCTCAAATATTATTTCAGGGTTTATTGATTCAATAATTTTATACAATTCATCAGAATTACATTTCCCAAGTTCATCGTGTCTTGTACAAACCAAAGTGATATTATACATATAAAATTTTGTATTGTTTTAGTACAACATTCCGAACAACCAAAGCGGAATTTTGTTGCCAAAGCCGTACTCTAAATTATCCAATGCTAAATAGGAGTTTTTCAAGCCCATAATTTGTTCGTGTCCTTTGTTTTTGCCACCAACTTCAAAAACATATTTGTTATCAACGGTAAAATCGGCTTTATTGGCAGAAGTTACCTCGCTAACTGCTTGTAATTGATTGAAAAAGAATGTTTCTCGCAAATTGCCAATTTCGGGTTTATTCGCATCGAAAGCGTAAATATGATTAGTGTTGTTCAGGTATATTTTTTCGGGTTTTGCCAACGAATTTATCCCTTTTGTACTGCTTTGTAATAAATTTATAAGTCCGCCACGCTCCAAAATAGTTAGATAATTCAATAAACTATTTCTGCTTACATCTAAATCTTTCGCGAGATTTGTAATGTTAGGCATGAAAGGTACCGATTGCGAAATAATCCAAAGTAATTTTTTAATTTTCCGTATCGAATACATTTCTATTGTTTCCACCGCAGGCAAATCCATTTCTAAAATTAAATTCACGGTATTTGCCAATTTTGACAAATAAAACCGCTTATCTATCTTATAATAAGGATAATATCCTTGTTTTAAGTAGGAATTGAACAATGGCAAAGGTCTTATTTTATCGTTAAAACTGCCTGCAATTTCAATATGATTTTGCAAAATATCTTCGAGTGTAAATTCCTCAAATTCAATATGTTGGTCGTATTTTAAAAACTCTCTAAATGACATTCCGTGCAAAACATAATGCACTGCCCGACGACTCAAATCAGCATTTCCTTTGTAAATTTGCAACATCGAAGAGCCTGTAATTACTACTTTCAAATCACTGAAACTATCGTAAATATTTTTGATTTCCTGCGACCAATTTTCGTATTTATGCACTTCGTCAATAAACAGGTATTTGCCTCCTTGCTTTTCAAAATCGTTTGCCAAGTCGAACAGCCGATTGCCCGAAAACCAAATATTATCAGCACTGACATATAACGCTTCCTTTGGCGAATTACCGAAAGTTTGCTTGATATGTTGCAAAATCATTGTGGTTTTGCCCGTTCCTCTCGAACCTGTGATTGCCGAAAGTCGCCCTTCCCAATCAATTTCGTCAATCAAATACCTTTGAAACGAAAGGTCTGTTTTCCGCAATTCTCTGTAAAAAAAATCAAAAAGCTCTTCCATTTTCTATAAGTGTTTACTTGACGGCAAAGATACAAAATGTTTTTTACAAACAACATTTTTATCGAATTTTGTTGTTTATAAACAACAAAATAACTTATTTCTCCAACTCTTTCCTCCGCTCTTCTGCCCTATTCAAATGGTCAACAAGGCGTTCGTTTGGCAATTTGGTAACAGCAATGCGCCCCGAACGCACAAATTCCATTACTTTGAATTTGTTGAGTTCATTGAATAATTCTTGCGTTTCGTTGGTATGTCCCGTTTTTTCGATAACGGTGTAAATGCGGTCAACTTCGAGGATTCGCGCGTTGTATTTTCTGATGATACGCTCTACTTCGTCGCTATCAAGTATGGCTTCGGTGGTAATTTTGTACAGCGCCATTTCTTGATAAACAAGCTCTTCATCGACATTGTAAAAGGCTTTGATAACATCTATCCGCTTGTCTATCTGCTTGATAACTTTTTCTATCATATCAGCAGTACACTGAACAGATATGGTAAACTTATGCACTCCGCTGAGCGACGACGGCGAAACGGAAAGCGTTTCGATATTAATCTGACGGCGTGTGAAAATAATCGTTATCTGATTGAGAATTCCCGGTGTATTTTCGGAGAAAATCGTGATTGTATATAATTTCTTTTCCATAATAAAACAGCCCCTCTAAATCTCCCCTCAAGGGGAGACTTTCAGAAGCATTGATTTTTTAATGATTTAACAATTTCATATTTTTATTTTTTTCGGTGTACTTGTAAGTCTCCCTTTCAGGGATTTAGGGGATTAACATCTCCGTAATCGTTGCGCCGGCAGGAACCATCGGATAAACCATTCCTTTTTCTTCGACATTTACAACCAACAAATAAGGTTTATCGTCTTTCAACATATCTTTTATTGCCGGTTCGAGGTCTTTTCGGTCGGTTACTTTTTGTCCGTCGATACCATAAGCCTTGGCAATGGCAACGAAATCGGGATTTACCATATCGGTAAACGAATATCTTTCCTGAAAAAACATTTCTTGCCATTGGCGCACCATTCCGAGATATGTGTTATCCATCAAAATCATTTTTACGCCGATATTGTCTTGCATAATCGTTCCAAGTTCTTGAATGGTCATCTGAAAACCGCCATCGCCACAAAACAGGCAAACCGTTCTGTCGGGCGCACCGACTTTCGCACCAATCGAGGCAGGAATACCGAATCCCATCGTGCCCAATCCGCCCGAAGTTACAACGCTTCTGCTCTTTTTGAACTTAAAATAACGCGCCGACATCATTTGATTTTGTCCGACATCGGTAACCAAAATCGCCTCATTATTTGTCGCTTCGGAAACTTTGCGCACTACTTCGCCCATTTTTATTGCGCCTTCGGTGCTTTCGAGTTCTTCTTTGATAACGGTATTGTATTCTTTTTCTTCGTATTCCTTAAAAGAATCAATCCAATCTTGATGAGAAACCTTGTTTATCAACTTGGTAATCAACGGAAGGGTTTCTTTGACGTCACCCAATACAGCGACGTCTGCTTTCACGTTCTTGCCAATTTCCGAAGGATCTATATCAAAATGTATGATTTTAGCTTGTTTAGCATAAGTGGCAAGACTGCCTGTAACACGGTCGTCGAAGCGCATTCCGATAGCAATCAGCACGTCACACTCGTTGGTTTTGATGTTCGTAACCATATTTCCGTGCATACCGAGCATTCCTTTGTTGAGCGGAAAATCAGTCGGCATTGCCGATTCGCCGAGCAATGTCCAGCCGGCAGGAATATCGGCTTTTTGCAAAAATTCTTTTAACTCTTCTTCGGCATTGCCAATGGTTACGCCTTGTCCGACAAGCGCAAATGGTTTTTTGGCATTGTTTATCAACTCAACAGCCATTTCAACCTTGTCCATACGAATATCCGGAACAGGTTGATAACTGCGAATAAACTGACACACAGCAGGTTCGTAATCAAATTTGGTTATCTGCGCGCTTCGGGTAAAATCCAACACAACGGGACCGGGACGACCGCTTTTGGCAATATAAAACGCACGAGCCACCGCCCAAGCAATGTCTTCGGGACGCTGAATTTGAAAACTCCATTTGGTAATGGGCGCAGTTACGCCGATTACGTCAATCTCCTGAAAAGCGTCTGTACCGAGCAAAGTCGCCCCAACTTGACCGGTAACAACAACCATCGGCGTACTGTCCATCAACGCGTCGCCGATTCCGGTAATGGCATTCGTGGCGCCGGGACCGCTTGTTACAAAGCAAACGCCGACTTCGCCGGTTACACGTGCGTAGCCTTGCGCAGAATGCGTGGCGCCTTGTTCGTGGCGTACGAGAATGTGGTTTAATTTGTCTTTGTAATCGTACAACGTGTCAAAAACGGGAATAATGGCTCCGCCCGGATAACCGAAAATATCTTTTACGCCTTCGTTCAACAATGACAACAGCAACGCCTCGGAACCGGAAATGTTTTTGAAGTTTTCGGTGCCTGTGAGGCGGGATTTTTTGTTTGTATTCATATTGGGTTTTTATTTATTGTTTTTATATTATTCTAATTCCAATTTCTGCGTTTTGCCAATCATTATTCCAGATTTTGCATTGAGCGAAGATACAGCCGATTTTCCTGTTTTTAGTTCTAATTCTTTGCGAGCATTTCGGGCAATTTCGCCACCTTGCATTGCTACTTGCGCGTGTTCACCAAAAGTTTCGGGATTTGATGTTTCGGAAATATTTTTTGTCGAAAGTTCGGCTAACATATTCAATACCAATTCAGTATTAGTCATATTGTCGCGCAGGTTTTCTTTTTTCAATCCTTTGTGGCGTTTGTATTCTTTGGTAGTTTTTCCCGACCAAGTTTTTGTGATAATATCGGTCAATGTAGCAAATTGTTGTCCTTCTTGCACGCCAAGCCGTTTCCATTCGTCAGTCAATTCTTTGCGGATTTCAATACTTTTTAGGCGTTGGTTAATCCAGTTATCAGAATAGCCAAGCTGTTTGTAATCGGTCATTGCCTGTTCGATAGACAATTCCGGGTCTTGCATTTGGTCTAAACGCTCTTTGGCAACTTGCGCTATCCATATTTTAAACGGCTCTGCTTTTGGCGATGGAATGGATTGAATTAAGCGGAAAAGTTGTTGTGTATTAGCGACATCGGTAAGGCGCATTTTGCCGTCTGGTGCAAGCATTTTCAAACCGTGACAGTTTGTCACGGTTTCATTTCCTTCTTCTTTTAGTCGTTGTTTTAATTTTCGCCAATAAGCAGCAGGGTCAATACTTTCAGTTAAAGCACTAACTACATCAACAATCGAAAAATACCATTCTTCTGTGTCTTCGTTCCAGGCAGTACGTACTTGCTTGGTTTCAAATAATTTTATAGCTGTTTCTTTTGTCATAAATTACTCTCTAAAAAAATCTTGTTAATCAAAATAATCACATAAGACAATTTACACAACTCTCACAGCACCTTTATCCGCAGAACTTACCAACGTCGCATACGCTTGTAATGACTTCGATACAATTCGATTTCTATCTTTTGGTTTAAAAGCATCTTTTCCGCGAGCTTCTTCTGCAAGACGGCGTTGCGTCAATTCTTCGTCAGAAACAAGCACGTTGATGGAACGATTGGGAATATCAATTTCGATAATATCGCCATCTTTCACTAAACCAATATTGCC
>Ga0099364_10002778_pt1 | contig 27704 bp, 25 predicted proteins | sample TergutTh196P3_FD_73070 | JGI IMG/M metagenome (GOLD analysis project Ga0099364, IMG submission 73070) | Microcerotermes parvus P3 segment gut microbial communities from Pointe-Noire, Republic of the Congo - Th196 P3 | ecosystem: Host-associated > Arthropoda: Insects > Digestive system > Gut ... | reverse complement strand
TGTCCATTTTCTCTAGTCGCTATCTTCGCTGCGCTACGCTGTCCGTTTGCTTAGCTGCTAAAGCAGCAAGAGCAAAAGGCGATTCGACTGATAAAAGGGCAACTCGCCACTGAATCTAGGGTACAACCTCACATCTTCGATATGAGGTCACCCTGTCCCAGAAGCCTAAGTGCTAAAGCACTAACGCCCTAGGGCAGTCAACTTAGTGCTGCTTTACACCCAACCTAAGAGCTGGGGGTATTGCGATTGCGACTAGGTGCTTCAGCGCCGTAGCGAGCATCGACAGCGTAGCCCAAAGGGCGGAGATAGCACGCACTTGCTTTGATAAACTTCAAATAGGAAGTAGTGCGAATTTTTGAACAAACTTATTTTTCATTTTCACGCATTAAGCGTGCTAGTATACGATTAAAACCACGTGGGTCTTTATACCCATGCTCAAAGTAAAAATCTGTAAACTCAATATCTTCAATCGTCAATTCTTGTTGGATTGCAAGCGACACAATATTAACATATTCTGCCATATCTTTGGTTTTTCCTATACATTGCAAGCCGAGAATCTTGTGAGTTCGCCGCTCATAAATCATCCAAATATTACTTGGAGAATGCCCCTCTAGATGCTGATTTAGCATATGTACTGCATCTGCATCATAACTTGACTCTACTGCTTGCTTCATAGTGATACCAGTCATAGCAAGAACGAGATTGTTCATTGGTACATGATAAGTTCCTTGTGTACTATTAATTTTTTGACGAGGACCGCTTAGATTAATTGCTGCAATTTCTCCATCTCGTACTGCATCTGAAGCATGGGGTAAATAGAGATTTTTATCAAGCAGGTTGACGTAAGTTGTGGAAACATCTCCAACTGCAAAAACATCCTGATGACTGGTCTGCATATATTCATCAACAAGTATTGCACCATTATCCCCAAGTTCAACTTGATTGCTTAGTAAGTATGAATTAGGCCGAAAACCAATCGTAAATATCACACCTTCTACTGCGAGAGCTTCTCTTGCTTCCATATTAATAACTGTGGCTCCACCCTCTACTGTAATGGAGGTTACATCAGCATTCAATATTGTTCTAATCCCTTCAGAATTGAGTTGTTTTTCTAGCAAATGACTTGCAGGCTCATCAAGATAATCATTCAATAGGCACTTGTTTCGATGAATGATTGTTGTTTGAATTCCTCGACTTTGAGTAATACGAGCAAGCTCTACTCCTGTCATTCCACCGCCAATAACAACTATTGACTTAGCGTTTTTAAGAAATTCATCTGTTTCGATAGCATCCTCCATACTCTTTAAAAAGTAAAGTTTGCTTTCTTTATCAAAAGGAATAGATGGCATTGATGGATAAGAACCTGTTGCAAAAATTAACTTATCATATGTATCTGTCAATAGTTCATCCGAATCTAATATGTGGTAAACTATCCTTTTTGATTTTATATCAATCTCCTCAACTACCGTTTTCATCCGCATATCCAGACCCGCCTTTTCCAATTCATAGACAGAGGAATAACTTGATTGAAAAAGTGTCGTCTTTCTACCAGAAAGGTAAGAAATAATTCCTTGAGAAACAAAAGAAACCTGGTCACGCTTGTCATAAAGCGTGATTTCGGCTTCGGGGTACTCTTCTAACGCTCGCAACGCTGCACAAATGCCCGCATGAGAGCTACCAACAATTACTATTTTCATGGCAAATTCTTTTATCATTAGTTATGTTCAGAAATGCTGAACAACCTTAATTGCTCAAAATTTCAATCGTGTTAACAAGTTCATCTTTGTTGATTTCAACAACTTCACCTGTCGCACGTATTTTAACTTCGACAATACCTTCTGCAGCTTTTTTACCAATGGTAACACGCACTGGTAACCCAATCAGGTCACTATCAGCAAATTTAACTCCCGCACGTTCATTGCGATCATCAACCAATACTTGATAACCTTTACCACGAAGTTTTTCTTCTAATTCATTAGTCAATGCCATTGCTGCTTCATCTTTAGTGTTAACAGGAACAAGATGAATATCAAAAGGAGCTAATTCTTTAGGGAAGTTAATTGACCAGCTAAATTTGAATTCTTCTTTCGGTGTTTTTTCGACATAAATACGAGCAAATTGTTCTAAGATTGCAGAGAGCAGTCGGCTCACACCAATTCCATAACAACCCATAATCATTGGAATTGAACGACCATTAGCATCCAAAACGTTAGCATTCATAGCATCTGAATAACGTGTACCAAGTTTGAAAATGTGTCCAATTTCAATTCCACGAGCAAATTTCAATGTACCACGCCCATCAGGAGAAACCTCTCCTTCGCGAACAGTACGTAAGTCAGTAAACTCTGAGACTTCAAAATCACGACCAAGATTTGCATTCTTGTAGTGGAAACCATCTTCGTCAGCACCTACAACAACATTTTTCATGACTTCAACTTCACGGTCAGCAATAATCTTTACATCTTTCAAGCCAACTGGTCCAAGTGAACCAAAATGCGCACCCAAAAGCTCAAATACATCTTCTTCCGCAGCTGCTTCAAGGAAATCACTTCCTAGATGATTGATTAATTTAACTTCATTAAGCTCATCATCACCACGTAAAAGGACAACAACCAACTCTTCATCAGCTTTATAGACCAATGTTTTCACAAGTTCTCGTGGTTCAATATCAAGGAAAGTTGAAACTTCTTCGATTGTTTTAGCATCTGGTGTTGCTACTTTTTCAAGTTCAAGCTCTTCAGTATAACTTGCTGTTGGTTCAAATTGACTTGATGCCATTTCTAGGTTTGCAGCATAATCACCACCTTCAGCATACACTAATGTATCTTCACCAGCGACCAACCATTTGTCAAGCTCCGTCTTGATATCCTCAAGCACTGAGCTTGGAATTTCTTCAATTGAACTAATATTTTTGCTTAATACAAGCCAATTTTCAATATTTGTACGGTCATCTGTAATCGCCATAAATTCTTGACTATCTTTACCGCCCATCGCTCCACCATCACCAATAATAGGACGGAATTTAAGACCAGCGCGCTCAAAGATTTTTTCATAGGCTTTTTTGTAATCATTATAAGTTTCGTCTAATGAATCATAATCAGCATGGAAGCTATATCCGTCTTTCATGATAAACTCACGACCACGTAAGAGCCCATAGCGCGGACGCTTTTCGTCACGGTATTTTGCAGCAATTTGATAAACATTGAGAGGAAGTTTTTTATATGAAGTGATTTCATCACGCACAAGTGCTGTCATTGTTTCTTCATGAGTTGGACCCAGAATAAAATCAGAGGAATCTCGATTTTTCAACTTATAAAGGTCTGCTCCATAAGTCTCGTAGCGACCTGATTCACGCCACAAATCTGCCGTCAATAAGGTTGGAGCGAGAAGTTCAACTGCACCAATTTCATCGAATTCCTCGCGCATAATATTCTTCAATTTTTCAAGTACACGATTAGCAAGAGGGAGGTAAGCATAAATTCCTGCTGATACTTGACGAACATAACCAGCACGCATAAGAAGAGCATGGCTAATAACTTGTGCATCTGATGGCATTTCCCGAAGTGTTGGGATAAGCATTTTTGATTGTTTCATTATATTAATTTCCTTTAAGATGTGAGGGGCGCTCGTTTTGAAATCATGAAATTTAGGAAATTACAGATTCATGCGAACGCACGGTTCTGGAAGTTGCCATTTCGCCTTGCGATTTCAAGCGATTGCGATTTGAACTTGCCACTTTATAGGATAGCCGTTTGCGCTTCAGCGCTTACGGATATGCTAGTTGTTTTACCTAGTGGCTTAGTGAAATCGGCAGCGTAGCAAAGCGAAGATAGAACGAGTGGACAGCAGAGCATCTATTTTCACTGATTTCAAACGCATCGAACTCAATTATATTAGTGGACAAAGGCACGTAGAATATCATTCCAAGTAACGGCAATAAAGAGTACAACCATAAAAACAACTCCGACAAGTGTAATGATTGATTCCTTCTCTTGTGATAGTGTCTTCCCCCGAATCGCTTCAATGATGTTCAGTACAATTTTTCCACCATCAAGCACTGGAATTGGGAAAAGGTTCACAATCCCAAGGTTAATAGAGAGCATGGCAAGAAGATAAACAATAGCCGTCAATCCAGCACGAGCAGCTTCCCCACTCAACTGGTAAATTGCTACTGGTCCTCCTAATTTATCTAGGCTCGGTCGTGCAATCAAATTACCTAGCGCTTTAAAAATGGCTGTTGCTGCTTGTCCTGCTTGAACAAAACCGCCTGTCACCTTATCAAAGAAGCCCGTTTTAATTGATTGCATGATTCCTACACGGTAAGCACCATCAATTTTCTTTGGTGTTACTGACAGTTCCCTGTCAGCACCGTTTCTACTGATTTGAAGGTTTAATTTTTTGCCTTCAGAAGCTGTAATTGCTGACACAACTTCCGACCAATTGTCAGTATTTTTTCCGTTTACAGACTGAATCTTATCGCCAGCTTTCAAACCTGCACTATAAGCTGGTGTACTATGTTCAACTTGTCCAATTACATTTGTATTTGCCGGAACTCCACCTTGCATAAAGGTTAAGATGATAAAGGCTATAATTCCTAGAATGAAATTATTCAGCGGTCCGCCAAAGTTTGTCAGTATTTTATGAATTACACTTACTGATTGATATTGAACATCAATCGGTGCAATACGAACTTCTGTTCCATCTTCTTCGATGATTGTCGCATCATGATAAACACTGTACCGCTTTGTTTCTCCGAAAACTTCACCTTCAATGTATAACTCTTTTTCAAAATCATAATCAGTCACAAGCATTGGAATAGCGTGGTCAAGCTCTACGTGCTCTGACAGATTAATTCTTGTAATTTTATCACTGACAGAAACGCTATCAGTAATTTCTGATTCTGTCAGTCCCATGACAAGAGATGCTGGCATACCTTTTTTAATCTCAGTCTTGTCATCGCCCCAGCCAGCCAAACGAACATAGCCTCCCAGAGGTAGAATACGAATAGTATATAATGTACCATCTTTAGCACGATGAGCAAATATTTTTGGTCCCATGCCGATTGCATATTCACGCACTAAAATTCCTGCACGTTTTGCCCACCAAAGATGACCATACTCATGAATCGCAACAATAATTCCAAAAATAATGATGAAGGTAATCAAAGTTTCAATCAATAAAAATCCTCCTGTTTGAGAAATAGGGAAAGTTTGTTTTTCATTTAGTTAAACTTTTCCGTTTTAAACTCAATTTTTCCATTTCATTTAATCATTAGGTAAGCTCTAATACTGTTTAACATCTAAAGGCACCACTGGCACATTTAAGGTGAACTACACTAGTTGCGTAGCAGTGTCAATCCATTCTTGATTTTTACAATGGATTAGCCCTAGTATAAAAACTCAGAAATTCCAACTTGGACTGAATTTCTAAAAATATAGTGACTTTTGAGACTATACATAATTGAAGTGATTACTTCATCAGTAGGAGATTCTTTCTCTCCTACTGATGTTAGCAAAGATATGAGGTCACACCTCCGTTTCACTTCGTTATTCATTCGCTCTATCTTCGCTTTGCTACGCTGTCGATTTCGCTAAGTTGCTAAAAAACTCAAATCGCAATTGCTAAAGCGCTGAGACTCTAGGGCGGTAGAACGAAAGCAAAGCTTGCCATTTCGCCTTACGCTTTGGGCTTTTGCTCTTCCTGCTTTAACAGCTTCGTAGAACGGCGTGCGAAGCACGTAGCGAGGATGGACAGCGTAAGATAGCACGCACTTGGTTGGTTAAAAAAGTCCAAGTAAGTGCATGATTGGGAAAACGAAAATAAGATTGTCAAACCGGTCAAGGATACCTCCATGACCTGGCAAAAGTTTTCCAGAATCTTTCACTCCAAAATGTCGTTTAATGCTTGACTCTACTAAATCTCCAATTTGTCCCACAATAGAAAAAATTACTGTGAACAAGATAAGTTTCATAAATCCAATTTGAGGTAATTCTTTACTATAAAGGAAAAACATGATTAGAGCAACTACAACGGCCGAGACAATACCTCCAAGAGAGCCAACGACTGTCTTATTAGGTGAAACTGACGGCAAAAGTTTTTGAGGAAACCGCGTTTTTAATGAACGTCCTACCGCGTAAGCACCAATATCTGTCGCCCAAACAATAAAAAGAGCCAAAAATACAATATAAATACTACTTTGACGCGCCGTCAAAAGATTTTGGAAGCCAATCCCTACATAAAAAGCCGATAAAAATGGAAATGCTACATCTTCAAAGGAATACTTCCCATTTGAAAAAACCATTCCTGTAAGCATTGCGAACAAAAAAAGTGTAAAGAGCATCATTCCGCCATCAATATTAAGTCCAAGGAAATGCTGACCAATAGGAAGAGCAAGTGAGAGAGAGGCCAAAGTAGCCAAAATTCCTTCAAATGAAAGAAGTTGGAGCTTGTACATTTTAAAGAGTTCATGCATTGCAATAATTACAAGCAATCCCACTAAAATCTGGAAGTACACTCCTCCTAATACCAGGAGTGCTAAGAAAATCCCTCCAGCTACTACTCCTGTTATAATTCTCTGCGTCATTATTTCAAACCTCCATATCTGCGGTCACGTTGCTGAAAGGCTGTTATCGCTTTATCAAGCTCAGCTTCATCAAACTCTGGCCATGCCACATCTGTGAAATATAGTTCACTATAGGCTGCTTGCCAAGTTAAAAAATTAGACATTCTTTGTTCGCCAGAAGTGCGAATAATCAAATCAGGTTCTCTGTATTCTACTGGCAAAATCGCAGTTTGTAGGTGTTCGGCCAAATCTTCTTCTGTCAGTGCTGACAAATCAAAACCTGAAGCTGATAAATCTTGAATCGCTAAAATAATATCACGGCGTCCACCATAATTCATCGCAAAATTCAAAATCATTCCTGTATTATCTGCTGTTTCACGCGCTGCACGATCAATTGATTCTAACGTGGCTTTAGGTAAGCCTGAACGTTCACCAATCATCCGAATCTGAATATTTTCTTCTTTTAAAACCGGCACATATTTACTATAAAAATCAATAGGCAGACTCATAATAAACTTGACTTCGTCTACTGGACGTGCCCAGTTTTCCGTTGAAAATGCGTAAACGGTCATCACCGCAACGCCTCGACGTGCGCCATGAACAGCTACTTTTTTCAATGCATCCATTCCAGCCTTATGACCAAAAATGCGTGGTTTTCCTTGAGCTTTCGCCCAACGCCCATTACCATCCATAATCACACCTACGTGCTGTGGTACGGGAATTTCCTCTTGCGAGTTATTTTTCAAGTTATTAAACATAGCACCTCACAGTTAGTATTCCTATTTTACCATATTTCTAAGCAGATTTGTATCACAAATTTTCTTGTTAAATCTCTCCAAATCATTCTTCCCAAGCTTCATTTTTTTAATACATATTACCTTTAATTATACGAGTTACACTTTAATACCACATTCACCAATCAGATAAAATAATGTATCAAACGGCTGTCATGAATCGCTGAGTATCGGATTAACTATTAGAAGATGAAGTCAAGACTTATTCAGTGGGAGTTTCGTAAAACATTTGTCCATTTTCTCTAGTCGCTACCTTCTTTTACAAACGCAAAAATTCTGTCAGCATACTGACAGAATCACATTTCTTTTTCAACACCGATTGATTGATGGCTGTTTTAAAAATCTATTTTTCTTCAAATGGATTTTCGATTTTATCCTCAGTTGGAGTTTCAACGGCAGTTGAAGCTGGAGTCACACCACTTTTTACTGTTTTCACAGCTGCGCGGTCAAAAGTTAAAATAACGCCTTCACAATCAAGCTCAATGGTACCTTTAGCAGAGTCAACACTAGATAATACACCATGTAAGCCACCAATAGTAACGATTTCTGAACCTGGTTGCATTGCATCCAATTGCTCTTGACGTTTTGCTTGTTGTTTCTTTTGGTTACGGTTCATAAAGAACATCATCCCACCCATAACGATGACGATGAGAATAAGAGAGAATCCTGACATTTCTGTCTCCTTTGTAAGATATAAGATGTGTTATTCAGAAGTAGCATCACCTGCTTTTATAGCTTTCGACACACCAAACTCAATGAACATTAGAGTTATTTCAAAATCTATTTCGTCTATACAAATTTATAAGTAGATAACAAAATAACGTTTTATAACAAGTCAATTAAGTTTATTTTTGAACATTGCTCTAATTTTATCACAGTATATAGGCTCTGTCAAATCAATTCCTTATCGCATTTGGCTTCTAAATATAACACTCAAAGGGACTTTTAAAATTGAAATCATATTAGACACGTGAAGTCAACACTGCTTCTTTGTCGAACTACGCTTGCTTCATCCGCAACCTTGATAGTGCACTGTCAAGCACTCGGCATATATGCCTAGTGAATGAACGCAAGGCTACGTTCGCCGTCAAAAGCAACCCGTATTTCTGAACAATCTTATTAAAGATATTTACTCGCCTCTCGATATGAGAGTTTACTCATTTTATGACCATTTATTTTGATGAACTCACGTACCCAATCAGCGTCAGTTTTTGAAAAATCGCGGAGCGCCCAGCCAATCGCTTTGTTAATAAAAAATTCTTGGTCAAAAGTTGAACCTGACAAATTTTTTGTCAGTACACTTTCTAGTAAAACTATGTCCGTCTTTTCTTTAAAACCTAACTGACAATCAATCGCAAGTCTGCGCACCCAGAAATTATCATCTACCGCCCATTTTTCAATTTCTGTCTTAACATCGATTTGTGGCACAATATCTACCCTCGCTACATCGCTAAAGCGACCAGTCGCAGTGGTCATTGCTGACAAACTTTTGTCAGTAAGCAACAAATGTCCAACTAATTCATCTAAAGTATCAACAGTTTCCCACCAAGACTTTGTAACAGCGAGTTTTTTTATTTCAAACAAATCAGCATTTGTCAGATGTTTTTTCATCTTTATCAAATAGTCTGCCGCTAAATATTGAAATTCACGCTCAGGTAACTGCCACATTTTCCAAACAAATGACCAATCAATCACTTTATTTTTACATAGGTTTACCAAGAATACTTTTTGCAATTGGCGTCGTACAGGAGTTTTTAAACCTATAAACTCAAATTGATGACGTAAATATGCAGCCTGTTTTTCAGCAACCTCTTGATTGCATTGCGCCCTAAAAATTTCAATAATTTCCTGCATCATAATTTTCCTGTCAAAAATTGCGCTTCTCCATCAGCAAATGACCAATCCGCATCACCATTTTCTACGATAGAAATGAGTAAATTTTTTGGATTCAAAGCTAAATCTTCCTTTAGATTAGCAGCTACTGCTTTGTAAAAAGCCACCTTAGAATCTTCTGTCCGTTTTCTCGAAATGACCTGAATCACCACTTCACGCCCTTTGTCGCGCTCGAAACCCAATCCTGTATCTTCTAAAATCATCTCATCTTCTTTATGCCAGCGCAAAATCTGATAACGATCACGTTCAGGTACACCAAAGCTTGACAACACAGCACGATGAATACCATTAAGCAACACTTTGGCTTCCTCTTTTGTCCATTTATCATAGAGGTCAATATTAATTAGAGGCATCTATTTTCCTTCCTCAATCTAATTCTTTTTAATTTTTAACTTAGCAAGTGCGTGCTAATTCCCCCACCTCTGTAAGGTGGCGGGATAAGCAGCACTATCTCCGCTTCGCTACGCTGTCCATTCGCTCTAAATCGCTAAAGCGATAAGGCGAAGTAGCAAGCTCTGTTTTCGTTCTACTGCCCTAGGGTCTAAGCACTTTAGCGCTTAGACTTCAGGGACAGGGTGACCTCATATCTTTGATGTTAAGCAGACTGTTGCAGCTTTAGCTGCGTACAGGTCGCTTAGTTGTTACACCTAGAGGTTGTGCCCTAACATTGGTGGGGGAGAAAGAATCCCCCGCCAATGAAGTAATCACTTCAAACATTTAATTAAACACCACCAGCCCTCTTCCCCCATCTATAAATAGCTGAAATCAAAAATGAACTCGTGGCTAATTCTTTGCAAACTTCAACATCAAGGTGCAAAATCAGCACAATGATATTCCATTTTCATCAGCTAGAACGACGAACACTGTATCACAGAAACTCCCAGAATCTTAAACTGGAATCAATCTAAATCAAGCCTAAAAGTATCATAAATCTTGCTTTTTCAACATCAAAAATCCAGCAAAGCCAAAAATAATAATTTCAATGAGTGACACAGCAAAATCTAACCAATGATTTCCCAATAATCCGCTTGTCAAAGCACCCGAAACGCTCGCAATAGACAAACCAATCGAACTTACAACAACACCAAGTCCCAGACGAATTCCAAGAAAAACGAACACTCCCCAGAACTTCCCACGTGTCAAAATAACAACGAAATATAAAATAACCATCGTCGCAATGCTTGACACAAGTAGGTTTAACAAAAGCAGCCAACCTTGATTTGCTGTAAATCCATGAATCACTGTCTGTACGAAATCTATAAATTCCTGATGGAAAAAGCCAAGCAAGAGAACAACTGGAATCACCCCAATAGCAAAATATGCCAAAAGATTAGTCACAATTGTCGCAAGAAGTTTCACAAAATAATACCTACTCCGTTTAACACCACTAGCTACAACTAAACTCAATACTTTATTATTATAATCCGTACTCATCAAGTGCCACGGATAAATAATAGAAAAAGCAGCAAATGCAATAAATAAAGCAAATACTAAAGGACCTTCAAGAAAAATCAGAGGCGCTGTTTCATGACCAGATTTTGCCTGAAATATCATTGCAATCCCCAAAGATGCAGCAATTGCAAACGAAACCGTCAAAATACCAATCACAATCAGGTACGCTCGATCTCGAAAATTCCGATACATTTCCATCTTAAAAATATTTGAAACTGTCATCACACTCCTCATTTCACAAATTCAACAAATTTTGAATCTTTTTTAATCTCATCAAAGATTAATCCCTTACCAACTGACTCTTGAAATACTTCTTGGAACTTTTCTACAGTTGCATCAAAACTTACCACTTGATGCTCTACCTGATAGACCAGACCGCGCGCTGACAGAATTTCTGTCAGCACCGACACATCGCTGACAACCACTCTGTAAGTCAATACTTGATTTTTATCATTCAAATCAAAGCTGTCAGTAAATTTCCCATCTGAAAGTCCATAAACAACATCACATAGCATCTCAATATCTTCTTGAACATGACTAGAAATTAAAATCAGTTTCCCTTCTTTTTTCAAGCTTAATAAAGTTTCACGAAACCATGCCACAGATGCCGCATCAATGCCACGGAAAGGTTCATCAAAAATCAAAATTTCTGCGTCATTCATCAAAGAAATTAGCAAAATCAGCTTTTTTCCCATCCCTAATGAGTAGCTTGACACCCTTTTACCTAAAGCATCATCAATACCCAATTTTGCCGCCAATTGCCGAACTTTTTCTTCATCAAAATTTCCACGTAAACCACCAAAGTATCTCAGATTAAACCATCCAGTATAAGATTTATAAAGTTCAATATCATCCAATAGAATTCCCACTTTTGCAAGTACTTCTGGATTAGCTTTAACATCTACGTCAGCAATTTTAACTGTCCCTTGATAATTTGTAATAATGTTCGTTAGCACTTTGAAAAATGTTGTTTTTCCAGCTCCATTTTTTCCAACAATCCCATAAACTTTTCCAGCTTCAAAAGTAACTGATAAATCTCTCAGCACTCTTCTATCACCATAAGCAAAAGTTATACGTTCTGCATCAATTCTCATCCATTCCTCCTTTGAGATGAGCTCTACTCTCCTAAAGTTTCAAAGCAAAGTAGTAAACTCTTTCCTTGCACACATTATAGCATAAGCTCTCACTTATGATAAGCCGAGCCACGATTAATCATCTGTGCTCGATAAATTTGCTCCACCAAAACTAGCCTCATCAATTGATGAGGTAGTGTCATACGACCAAAAGAAACCTGTGCATCGCAGCGTTGATAAACTGCATCAGATAAACCTAATGAACCCCCAATTACAAAAATCAGATGACGAGTACCATAAACCTCGTTCTGTTTTACCAAATCAGCAAGTTCTTCTGAAGTCATCAAATTACCACGTATAGCTAAAGCAATCAATTTATCACCATCTTGCAAACGAGATAAAATCTTTTCTCCTTCGCGATTTTTTACCGCCTCTTGTTCTTTTTCAGAAGCATGGTCTGGTATTTTTTCATCTGGTAACTCAATGACTTCTAATGGCAACATGGTGCTCATACGCTTAACGTATTCAGAAATCCCCTCCTTTAGATATTTTTCTTTTAATTTACCTACTACGATTAATTTTATCTTCATTTTCTACTTTCTTTTCTAAAATGTTAAGATATTTTCCCCAGATTTATCACCAAATTCATTATTAAAAAATCAAAAACAATGATAATTTCTTAAATCTGTCTTATAATTTTAACTTTTTCCCCTGATGAAAACAAGATGAAAACATGATTTATCAACATTTTTTACTTTTTTTCCACTTTTCTGTGGAAAAAACTCCAAAAATATCCACTTACTCACACATTTTTAAAGCTTTTCCACAACAATGTGGAAAAAATTCATTTTAGTTCCATTTTACCTACTATTAAGCTATTATTAAGTGTATACAGATATAATCACACTATAAAAAGATTATGAAAAAATATCACTCGAAAGGGATAATTTATGTCAAAAGGTAATTTCGGGAAAATGCTCTTGACTGGTGTCGTAGGTGGGGCCATCGCACTAGGCGGGAGTGCAATTTACCAAAACGCAACAAACAATAATACCGCTAGTACTAGTGGTTCTTCCGTTCCAGTCAAGACTGTAAAAGTTGATGTTAATACAGACACAACTGCTGCAATCAAAAAGGTTTCTAACGCAGTTGTTTCCGTCCTTAACTATCAAAATCAGAGTTCCAGTGACGATGTTTTCAACAGTATCTTCGGACAAAATAGTGGAAACAACCAAAGTTCAGCAACTTCTAGTTTAGCTAGTGAAGGTTCTGGAGTCATTTATAAAAAAGAGAACGGTAAAGCTTATATCGTTACTAACAATCACGTTGTAGAAGGTGCTAATAGCCTCGAAGTCCTGTTAGCTGGTGGTCAAAAAGTAAAAGCTACTCTAGTTGGCACAGATGCTTACACTGACCTTGCCGTACTTAAAATTGATGATAGTGACGTTAAAGAAATAGCTACTTTCGCAGATTCTAGTAACTTAACAATTGGAGAACCTGCAATTGCAGTCGGCTCTCCTCTCGGTTCTGAGTTTGCTAATACCGCAACAGAAGGAATTGTTTCAGCCATTAATCGTCAAGTATCAATGCAGAATGATGAAGGACAAAATGTCAATGTCAATGCAATTCAAACTGATGCTGCCATCAATCCAGGAAATTCTGGAGGAGCATTAATTAATATTGAAGGACAAGTCATTGGTATTACACAGTCAAAACTGACAACTACCCAAGATGGCTCAACAAGCGTTGAAGGAATGGGATTTGCCATTCCATCCAATGATGTGGTTAACATTATTGCTAAACTTGAAAAAGACGGTAAAGTTATTCGTCCTGCATTAGGTATTACGATGGTTGATTTGTCACAATTCTCAACTGATGACCTCAATCAGCTCAAACTTCCTGATAGTGTAACTGGTGGTGTGGTTGTTCATACTGTTCAATCAGGTATGCCTGCTAGTACTGCTGGTCTAAAAGCTGGAGATGTCATCACAAAGATTGGTGATACAACAATTACCTCTTCAACAGATTTGCAAAGTGCTCTTTATAAATATAATATTGGAGATACTGTCGCTATTACCTATTACCGTGATGGTAAATCTCACACAGCCAATGTTAAACTCAATAAATCAACAAGTGACTTGCAACAATCAAGCTCATCAAGTCAAAACCCTTAAAATATAACCTCCAGTTTGGAGGTTTTTTTATTTCTAATGCACTCAGACTAAAGACTGAAATATGTCCTAAATGAAAATTCTCATGATTTTATTTAGCGATTTATGGTAAAATAAAAGACAAGCATGAAAATTTTACTTTACTTAGAGGCTGAAGAATTCCTGAGTCGCTCAGGAATTGGCCGCGCAATGAAACATCAACAACGTGCATTAGACTTAATGAATGTAGACTGGACTAAAAATTCTGATGAAGACTATGATATCTTACATCTCAATACCTACGGTCCCAAGAGCTGGAAAATGTTAAAAACCGCTAAAAAAGCTGGAAAAAAAGTTATTTTCCATGGTCATTCAACTAAAGAAGACTTTCAAAATTCATTCATTGGTTCAAATTTTATCGCACCATTCTTCAAGTTATATCTGATGAAATTCTACCGTGCAGCAGATTTAGTCATTACACCTACTGAATATTCTGCGAGTTTAATCCGTGGCTACGGAATAAAATGTCCTATCTTACCCATATCCAATGGAATTGATTTGGCAAAATATTCTCGTAATCCGGCTAAAGAACTTGCCTTTCGCAAACATTTTAACTTATCCGATGATCAAAAAGTTGTTGTAACTGCCGCACTTTATTTTAAACGTAAGGGGATTGACGATTTTGTCAAAGTCGCCGAAAAAATGCCTGATGTGACTTTCATCTGGTTTGGCTATCAAAACCTTTGGACTGTTCCAGGTTGGGTACGTCGTATCGTAAAGAAGAATCATCCTAAAAACGTTCTTTTCCCTGGCTATATCAAAGGTGAAGTATTTGAAGGGGCAATGACTTCAAGCGATGCTTTCTTCTTTCCCTCACGCGAGGAAACTGAAGGAATTGTTGTGCTTGAAGCTTTAGCTAGTCATCAAAAAGCCGTTGTCAGAGATATTCCTGTTTATAAAGGTTGGTTGGACGAGTCCTCCGCAAGTCTTGCTAGTGATATTAATGGATTTGTTGATAAACTTCAAGAAGTGTTGGATGGTAGAGTCAATCGTACTGAAGCGGGTTATAAAGTCGCCAAAGAGCGAACGATTGAGAAAGTAGCGAAACAATTAGTGGCTGCCTATCAACAGGCATTGGACTTATAGTCTGGAAAGAGAAAAATTTCTTTCTCATTACAATCCGTCTATTTATCGAAGTAAGTGCGTGCTAACACCCCTACCCTCTTAGGTAGGGGATGAAGCAGCACTAACTTTGAATTTCGTCCGACTAAATTCAGTGGGAAGTTGAAACTCCCACTGAATAAGTCTTGACTTCATTTACGGTTCGTACAGAGATGAGCCATTCTAAAAAGAGCGCCAAAGCGCAGTTGTTTTAAACGGTCACCGTTCGTTACACATCACAGGTAAAGACCCATTCGCTCTATCTCCGCTTTGCTACGTTGTTGATTTCACTAAGCCACTAAAGTGGCAAGTTCAAATCGCAATCTGCTCAAAGCAGCAAAGCGAAGTGGTTCACTACGCTGTCCGTTTTCTATAGCCACTTAAGTGGCTGATAAAAAGGCACACTAATTGCAGAATGACTAATAAAATGAGTAATATCATTTTAAAGTAGTTCTAATATATAATTAAAAACGAGAAAAATTTATGAGAGTTGGACTTTTTACAGATAGCTATTTTCCACAAATTAGTGGTGTAGCTACAAGTATTCAAACCCTAGCTGTAGAGCTTGAAAAACTGGGACATGAGGTATTTATTTTTACAACTACTGACCCAAATGCAGATGTCGACCACGAAAAAAATATCATTCGCCTGCAATCTATTCCTTTTGTCAGCTTAGCAGAACGTAAGATTGTATTAAAAGGGGTTTTTGCAGCCTATCAAATCGCTAAAGAATATGATCTTGATATTATTCATACACAGACTGAGTTTGGTATGGGAATTTTAGGTAAAATGGTTGCCGTGCAACTTCGCATTCCTGTTATTCACACACTGCATACAAAATACGAAGACTATGTTTACTATATTGCTAAAGGTCGCCTGATTCGTCCAAGCATGGTGAAATATATTATTCGTAACTTTTTACGTGGAACGGAAGCAATTATTTGTCCAAGTGAAATGGTATTGGAAACAGTTAATGGCTATGGCGTGACACTTCCTAAACGTGTAATTCCGACTGGAATCGAAATCGAACGTTTCAAACGTGAAGATATTACAGCTGAGGACACTTTAAAATTACGAGATAAATTAGGTATAAAAAAAGACGAGATAATGCTACTTAGCTTGTCAAGAATTGCAGCAGAAAAAAATATTCAAGCCGTCATTCATGCACTTCCTGATATTTTAACAGAGTTTCCCGTGAAACTTGTTATTGTAGGGCATGGACCTTATGCTGATACATTAAAAGCTTTAGTTTCCGATTTAAATCTTGATGATATTGTGATTTTTACTGGACGTGTAGAAAATGAACAAACAGCTTACTATTACAAAGCTGCTGATTTTTTCATTTCTGCCTCAACCTCCGAAACTCAGGGTCTAACTTACTTAGAGGCATTAGCTGCAGGTACACGTGTGATAGCTGCAAAAAATCCTTATTTAAATAGCCTGATTAATGATGTAGAATTTGGACGACTATTTGATGGAGAGAACGATATTGCAGAACAAACCTGTGAAGCTATCGCTCACAAACATCCCATTGATAAGTTCAAATTTGAGAAAAAATTATATGAAATCTCTGCTGAACATTTTGCTAAACAAGTCTATCTCTTTTACTTAGACACAATCATTGAGTATGACACTCTTAAGAGCATTGAATCTGACCGCCTTCCGATGAAGATAGAAGATGCTATCCGCCAGATGCCTTTAACCGTAAAACACTCTATCAAACGTGAACAAATTCGTGCAAAATATTTTGCTAGAAAAGCCAGCAAATTGGCGAAAAATCTGCAAAGTTATGTTAAAATAGATAAGGACAAAGAGCAGGATTAAATCGCTCTAGAGAATTAAGCTCAGCTTAGACATAGAGAGAGTTTAATTTTTCACTCTATTTGAAAACTGTTCATTGAATGGGACTATAACCCAAGAAAGAATTTGATATAAATCAGGGTTTTGCCATGCAAAACGTCGAAAGGAATATTTAAAAATGAAATCACATTTATTAGCAATTATGAATCGTTTGAATCGCTTAGTTGAAAGCGGAGACCCAAAAGAAACTTATAACTTTGAACGCGAGGGTGTTGTTATGGCAACTGTTAGCTACAATCCCGAAGAACAGGCTTTTTCTATTCGCTATCCTAAACAAAAAGATGCTTCTTTGTTTGACGATATTGACCTTGTTGCTATTGAAATCTATGATATGATTTACTAATATTTTCTTTTAGGTGCTGTTTTATCTTGTAAAGTAAAATACTTTTAGAGGTGAATAGCTGTAAATCTGCCCCTCTCTCACACAGTATTGACAAAAAGAAATTTAAAAAACTACTGCTTTGCTGTAGTTTTTTTGTAGCTGTTTTTTCGTCATTTTCGTAATTATTGTTTTTCTTTTGAAATCTTTGACATTTTTATATTTTGTAGTATAATGATTTCGAAGGAGAAATTTATGAAGAAGAAAAAATTGTTTACTGTTGGAGTTGTTGCGCTTGCCGCTCTTACTTTATCAGCTTGCTCAGCTAAAAATTCTGATGCAGCTAAAAAAGCTTTCATTTCTGATGCAACAACACTGAATAATTCAAAAGTTTATAATTCTCAAGAGTTAAATGTCAAAGTTGATAAATTCAAAGCAACTGGTGACAATGCTGACTCAATGAATAAATACCTTAATGGTGCTACTTTTGATATTAACGTTGGTCTTGACAGCGATAATCAACTTGCAAGTCTCGGGGGTAAGATTAAAGTTGATAACAAAGCCTATAACTTAAATATGTTAATGTCTGAAAAAGGACTTTATCTCAATAGTGCTGATATCAAGACACTCTACAATGACAATAAAGGTTTAATTCCTAAATCTGATGAACAGGTCACAATGGTTTACGGAGCAATGGTTGATAGCCTAACAAAACCTTACTTTTTCCTTGATGCTAATACTTTAAACTCTGCAAACAGTTCTTCTAGTGAAAATTGGGATTCAACTTTTAAAGATATGTTTAAACAAACTCAAACAATCAAAAAATCTGATTTGGAAAAAGCTTTCAAAGATGTACCGAATTCTGATTTTACCAAAAATGGTGATAAAACTACTTTGAAGATTTCTGGAAAAAACGGTGATTTTAAAGACCTTATCAAAGGATTTACTTCAGTTAATCCGTCTATTCCAAAAGACCAGCTTGACTCTATTCTCAAAGAAAGTAAAGATGTCAACTTCGATAATCTTTCAATGACAATGGTGATTGATGGTAAAGCCCATACTATTGATGCCAGCTTTACTGGTAAGGTTTCTGATACTAAAGAAAAATCTACCATTGATTTCAAACTTTCGCTCGCTTCTAAGAGAAATAAACTCAAAGAAGCTCTAAAAGAACCTAGCACCTCTGATGCTGAAACAATGGCAGAATTACAAGCAGCCGCTATTGACAAACTTCAAGCTCAATTTAGCACTACTCAATAATCGTTTTTATCATCAGTTGCAGTCTAAAAGGGCGAAGATATATACACTTACTTTGATAAAAAACTCGGAAAAATTCCGAGCTTTTTTATTTTATCAAAACAAGTGCGTGCTAATACTCCGACCTCTTAGGTCGGAGATAAAGCAGCACTAAGCTTTGAATTTCGTCCGACTAAATTCAGTGGCGAGTTGAAACTCCCACTGAATAAGTCTTGACTTCATTATAAACTTATTCACTTATGGACTTAATAATACTATTTTTCAATGCTTACCGTAATAAATTTCATCTATTTCTTTGGTATAGGACCCATCTTCATTGTGGATGACGAGTGGAGGTAGAAAAATTTCTCCACCTGCCCTTCCATCTTTAATCGCATCAATCAGCAAGATGTTTGCTGGCTGATTTGCCTTAGGATAGACAAACTGAATCCATTTAGGTTGCAAATTATTAGCACGCATTTTATCAACAATTTCAAGAAAACGCTCTGGACGATGTACCATTGCAATGTGTCCATTGGATTTTAGCAATTTTTTTGCTGTATCAAAAATTTCATCTAGGTTTGTTGTTAACTCATGACGCGCCAATGTGTAATGATGACTTTCATTGATGTGACTATCTTCCGAATCTATTTTGAAATAGGGCGGGTTACAAAAAATTAAATCTGTACTTGATGTGTTCAAATATTTAGTCGTATTATTTAAGTTGTCGGTAATGACAGACATTCTGGAAGTCAAATCATTGAGTTCAATTGAACGCTGTGCCATATCAGCCAAACGCTCCTGTATTTCCACCTCAATAATATTTGCTTTAGTTCTACTGCTCGCAAAAAGTCCAACGGCACCGTTCCCCGCACACATGTCAACAATTTGCCCCCGACTTGGAAGACGTGGAAAACGTGCAAGCAAAATAGCATCAATACTAAAAGAAAAAACCTCTCGGCTTTGGATAATTTTTACACCACTGCTTGCAATCTCATCAACTCGTTCATTTTCTTTCAATTCGACATTTCTCATACTAACATTATAGCACAAGATGCTTTTTTGCTTGTTCAAAAGCAATAAATAATGATTCTTAATCTTCCTTGAAAAACTGAAATTTTTATATTTCTTTCATTTCCGTCAGTACTGACAAAATTTATCATACAAAAAATTGGCAAGAGTCAAGGCTCTTACCAATTTTTACATTCTGTCAGTATACTGACAGTGTTTTATCAAAACAAGTGTGCGCTTAATAAGGTGAAATGATTCGCTAAGATGTTGAAGCATCCAGCTGCAATGACTTTGCTCGACTGCTCCGCTTCCTTAGGCAGTTAGGTTGCACCTTAAATTCCGTGACTAATTGACCTTTTGTCAGTCACAGCGCCATTTGCGCTTACCATTTCGTCTTGCCAGCTCAGCTTTGCTGGATTGCGATTTGAACTTCCGACTTTATAGGATCTAAAGCAGCAACGAAGTTGCGGAGATAGTGAAATCGGAAGCGGAGACAGAACAAATGGATAGCGGAGCGAAGATGCGGACTTTGCCTGTTAAGAAAACGGATAGCGAAGATAGTAACTAGAAAAAATGAACAGATGTTTTACGAAGCTCTCATTGAATAAGCCTTGACTTCACTTAGCTTCATACCATGTTTTACCAGCATTTTCATCTACTTTTAGTGGAACTGCAAGTTCTATCGCATCTTCCATCGTCTTTTTAACTAACTTTCTGATTTCTCCAAGTTCTTCCTGAGGTACATCTAAGATGATTTCATCATGTACTTGTAGAAGTAATTTTGCTTGCGAATGAGATTCTATTAGTGCTTTGTCCAAATTAATCATCGCAATTTTCAAAATGTCCGCAGCCGAACCTTGAATTGGCGAGTTGATTGCAGTTCGCTCAGCAAAACCACGAACATTGAAATTTCTCGCATTAATATCTGGAATTTTACGACGCCTGTGACTCATTGTTTCGACAAAACCCTTGTCTCGTGCTTCGCGAACAATATCTTCCATATACTTCTTAATTCCTGGATAACGTTCAAAATAAGTATCAATGTAGTTTTTAGCAGATTTTCGGGTAATTCCTAGATTTCGTGCTAAACCAAAATCAGAAATCCCATAGACTACTCCAAAATTAACCGCTTTTGCATTTCTACGGTCATTTGGTGTCACATCTTCTGCCCGCTCAATCCCAAATACCCGCATTGCCGTTGAAGTATGGATATCAGCACCATGATTAAAGGCATCAATCAAATGCTCATCACCAGAAATATGTGCCAATACTCGCAACTCAATTTGCGAATAGTCCGAACTCAAAAGCACTGCACCTTTGCTTGGTACAAACGCCCGACGAATCTTTCGTCCCTCTTCAAGACGCACTGGAATATTTTGTAAATTAGGGTCAACCGAAGATAAACGTCCAGTCTGCGTCAAATCTTGCACATAGCGCGTATGGATTTTTCCATCTTCTGCAATCTGAGGAATCAAGCCCTTCACATAAGTGGATTGAACCTTATTAATTTGACGGTACTCAAGAATCTTTGCCACTACAGGCGATAATGGTGCCAAATCTTCTAAAACATCAACCGCAGTAGAATAGCCTGTTTTTGTTTTTTTACCAGCAGGTAATTGCAGCTTCTCAAACAAAATCACACCAAGCTGTTTTGGCGAATTAATATTAAATTCTTCTCCAGCCAATTCATAAATTTCTTTTGTCAGTAATGACAACTTTTCCTCATTCTCATTACCAATTTCCTCAAGTGTATCATTACTGACAGAGATTCCTGTAATTTCCATTTTTGCAAGAACTTCTGCTAACGGTAGTTCCATTTCTGTCAGTAATGACAATTGTTCATTTTCTTCAAGTTCTGACAACATTTTCGACTTTACATTGACCAACACTCTGATTTTTCGAGCTAAATGTTCAAACAACACTTCATCATCGGGAACAGCAAGTTTCGTCCCCTTACCAAAAATTTCCTCATCTAAAGCAACTTGCCCAGCATCAAATAGACGCGCAATAGTGGAAATTTTATTATCCTCAGTTGTCGAAATCAGGTATTTCGCAAGCATCGCATCAAATTTAGAAACTGGAAGTTCGCGCCCCAGATGATGTAACAATACTCGATTTTTCTTGAAATCATAGGTATTTTCAGGTAATTCCATTTCTGTCAGTACTGACAGATTCTTAGAAACATAGATTTTTTCAGCATTTCCCCATGCAAATGCAACAATTTTTTCCCGATGATAATTCTCGCCCAAAGTTTCCAAATAAAAGAAATCATCTTTACTGACAGAAAAATCAGAAGCACTGTCAGTAACTACTTCAAAAACAATTTCATCTTTAGTAGTTTCTGTCAGCTCTGACAGCCCACCATCAGACAATAATTTGTTCTTAAATTGAGCAAAACCCATCTCATCATAAAAAATACTAAGTGCTGAAATATTTTTAGATTGGATTCGAGTATCTTCCAAGCCAATTTCTATTGGCGCATTTGTATTGATCGTGGCAAGCTTTTGTGACAGATAAGCCATTTCCTTGTCAGCAACCAAATTCTCCTTCATCTTGCTTGCCTTGAGCGAATCTATATTTGCATATAAATTATCAAGCGATTCCCACTCTTGCAGCAGCTTCAATGCCGTTTTTTCACCAATTTTAGTCACTCCAGGATAATTATCTGACGAATCTCCCATCAATGCTTTTAGGTCAATGAATTGCGTTGGAGTAAGTCCCATTTTCTCATTCAAGTACTCAGGAGTAAATTCTTCAAACTCCGCCACACCTTTTTTAGAGATTTCTACTCGGGTATTCCAGTCTGTCAACTGAATCATATCCTTATCACCAGTAACAATGGTGACATCAAAATCCACATCTGGTGCCTCAGCCATTTTATCCAAGGTTCCAATAATATCATCAGCTTCGTAATTCACCAATTCATAATGACGAATCCCCAGTTTCTCAATCATTTCCTTGATAAATGGTAACTGCTCACGAAATTCATCTGGAGTTTTAGAACGTCCTCCCTTATATTCCGCAAACATCTCCGTTCGAAAAGTTGTTTTCCCAGCATCAAAAGCAATCAACACATGTGTCGGTTGAATACGTTCCATCAAAGACGACAACATCGTGTGAAAAGCAAAAATTGCATTTGTATGCAAACCATTTGGAGCCACAAACCGGTCCAACTGATTATACAACGCAAAGAAAGCCCTAAAAGCAATAGAAGAACCATCAATCAACAAAAGTCTATTCTTATTTTCCATAGTATCATTATAACCCAAAACACCACAATATCATCCATAAAAAATCACTCTCTCCTAAACATAATGATTTATTTTGGATTCTCCTGCAAAAAGACCTAAATAAGCATGAAATTCCCACATCTCAGTGAATTTTCCTACCCTAACATCAGTTGAAAATGTAAAAAAACCAACAATGATGCTGGCTTTTTTAACTATCTCAAATTTATATTCTATAACACTCATTGAAAACCTAATACTGTCTACTTTACAAAAATCTTTCAGAAATAAACATTTACGTATACGTCAGATAGTATCTTTCCAGTTCAGCTAAGCTAAACAATAAAATCGTTTAGAGGTAAACTAGTGCAGAAAAAACATCTAAATAAAAAACTAACTTGAGTGAGGCGAAACAGTGATTTATTAGATTACGAAACAAAATTTTAAAAATGAAGATTTCTTTGATTTACTCCAACATAGAGTCTATTTTAGCCATAAACTTAACCATTTGAAGAGCTCAAATAATTACTATCACAAATAATGAGTGACCACTATACTATCAAGTAAATCCTTCAAAAAATATATCTTTCTTTTTTATATTTTCAATCAAAGACTCTCCTCATAACTTTGCGCCTGCTGCCTCATCAATGAAGAAAAATGACTCATGTTCGGATTGTTTAAACATTGAAGCAGGCAAACTATTGTTTGGTTCAGAGTTGATGATTTCCTTGACAATTTTAGCTTTTCTTTCACCAGTTGCCATTAAAATAATTTTTTGAGCAGATAAAAGTTGCGAAAAACCTAGAGTAATTCCTTGTTGTAGATTAATTTTTTGGTCAAAATATTTTGCCATAACTTTTTTTGTCATATCAGAAAGTTCAACAACATGTGCCTTTTCATCAGGATTAAATCCTGGTTCATTAAGCCCAATATGACCATTCATTCCGATACCCAATAACACAAAATCAATGCCAAGCTCCTCAACAATCTGATTGATATTTTTGATATCCACATCCAGATTTTTTGATAAGCCATCAAAAATATTAATTTGGTCAGTGCGAAATTTCATCGGGCTGAAGAAATCGTCATAGAGCATTTGTGAGCACGAACCAACTGTTCCGCGTCCAACTCCAATCCATTCGTCCAAACCTAAAAGACGTACCCGTGAAAAATCTATTTCTCCATTTTTACGTACTTCAAACAGTTTATCCATCACTGGTCTGGGAGTTTCCCCGCACGCAAAGCAGAGCACTGCATCTGGTTTCTTTGAAATAATATCACTAACAATCTTTACTATTTGTTCAGCTAATTCATCTTGTGAATCAAATTTTTTTAGTTCCATTAAATCCCCTCATCCTCTGGAATTTCGACATATTTTTTTGCTGTAAATTCTTGAATAGCACTATGGCTTGATTCTATAAATAATTGTGCAAGTTCATGCGCATCCTCAAAGTTAGGAATATCATTTTGCAAAGCTACTTCAAGTAGTGCCCCAATATTGCAACCAGCGACCACAGCTACATTTTTATATTGTGAGGCAATCAAGACAGCTTGCTTATAAGGTGTTCCACCTACCAAATCACAGAAAAATACTAAATCATCCATCTTTGGAAATTGTTGTTCCAAATCAGACTCACTCATCTCTGCTGTAAAATCAATGAATTCGACACCTGAAAGCGTTCCCGCCAAGAGTTGCACAGTAGATTGTAATCCTGTCGCATAGTGACCGTGACCCGTTATAATAAGTTGCATTTTACAGAACTCCCAACCATGATAATACAAGTGCGAGAACAAAAGTAATCACGATGACCATAATCGGACTCACATTTTTCTTTTTTAAAAGCCAATACAAAAAGAAAGTATAGCTTAAAGCTAAAATATTTGGGAAAATCCGATCAAAAAATGAGGTCTGAATAGAGAGATTATGACCTGATGCAATATGAATTTTTGTCAAGACAGTAATTTGCACATAACTTGCAATCAACCCTCCAATTACAGTAACCCCCAGTACATTAGCAGCATGCGAAATTGGTCCCATATTCTCATTGATCTGTGTGATAGCTTTTGTACCAGCATTATAACCTAAATGCGCAATAGGAATCCGCATAAGAAACATTCCGATATAAACAAGAAAGAATACTAACGGACCTAAAATACTTCCTTCTTTTGCAAAACTGGCTGTAATACCAGCCGTAATAGGCAAAATCGTAAACCATGTAATCGCATCTCCTATACCCGCAAGAGGTCCAAACAAAGAAACACGAATTGTATCAATCATCTCACGGCTTTCATGACTTTCTTCTAATGAGGCAGTCAACCCTTCAATAAAAGGAACTGCATAGTTGTTTGTATTGATAAAAGCTAAGTTGGCAGTCATGGCTTTTGCCAACCCTTCTTTATCCTCACCATATACTTTTTTAAGCATAGGCAGGATTGCTAAGGTATAGCCATCTGCCTGCATTCGTTGATAATTAAATGCTGCTTGATTATATAAAGAACGAATCGCGAGCATGGTAATATCTTTTTTGGTTAAAATTTTCTTTGGTGTTTCTACTTTAGATTCCATCTTCTTCACCTCCTCCAGTGAGTGCCAACTCCTCAATCGTTCTCATTTTCTTGTCTGTTTCATCTTTTTCACGTGCATGGTAAAATTCAATAAGAGCAAGTGCTACACCAATAACAGCTACAGGCATTAAATTACCAAAAGTAATAAAACCTGCCGCCGTAAAGCCTATAAGTAAATAAGCAGTATATTTGACTTTAAACATATTTTTAAGCAATAAACCAAACCCAACTGCAGGAAGAATTCCACCTGCAATGTTCAAACCATGATTAAGCCATGCTGGAAACGAATTAACAAATTGTTTCATCGGCTCTTGTGCCCCATAAACAGCTAAGAAGGTAATGACAAAGTAGGTAATTCCAACGATAACAGTAGGAAGCAACACCAATCTTGCAAATTTTTTAACATCTGCATTGGCTGCATAGATATCTAATTTCTTAGTGAAACCTGAAAATGCCGAATAATAGAATAGCATAATATATTGCATAAGAATACTAAAAGGAAGCGCCAGGCCGATAGCCGTAGCAGCATTGTGTCCTGTGGTATGTGCAATGACAACTGTCATAATCCCAGCAAGTACGGGATTAGGTGGCTGTGTTCCTCCTACAGGCGTCAAACCCGCAAATGTAAGTTCGGTCAATCCACCAGCAATAATACCAAGTGTCAGATCTCCCAATAAAAACCCAACAACAGTCGAAACAATCATCGGACGAAACCAGTAGAATCCTTCAAGCCAAAAGTCTATCCCAGCAACTAAGGCAAAAAGAGAAACTAAGATTCCTTGAAGTAGAGTAATATTCATAATAAATCATTCATTCCAAATTTTATCAGAATGTCCTTCCTATTTATTTTTTTCAAGAAAATCATTTGTGACAACTACTTTTTTATCGTTTGGTAATTCTTGAAGATAAACTTCAATACCTAAACCGATTAAATCTCTAAAAGCTTGCTTGTCTATTTCATCCACAAAAACCTTATTTGAAAGACCAATTTTACCTTCTGAATAGTGCATATTGCCGATATTTAGACTGCTGAATTTTACACCACCTTTCACCAGTATCAAAGCGTCTTCAGGTGTCTGGATAATTAAAAATATTTTTTGCCGAGGTGATGCCTTGTGAATCATATCAATCGTCTTTTTCAAAGTCCAAAAACGAATTCCGACTCCTGAACTTTCTGCTGTCGCACTCATCAATGTCTGCTGGAGCTCATTTTCAGCTGCAAAATCATTTGCGACTAGCAATAAATTTGTTCCACATTGAGCTGTCCAAACCACTCCAACCTGTCCATGGACAAGCCTATTGTCCACACGTGCAAGAACGATATTAGGTTCTGTCATAATAAATTCTCCTTAATAAATTATTAAATCTTTACTTACTATTGTATTCGCTTTCTTTTGAAAAATTTTTCTTTTTTCACAAAATTGGAAAAAATTTTTTCAAAAAAGAAGCTAATTACTTAGCTCCCGTTATATTTCCTAAATTTTTATAAATAGACCACATATCCAATAAAACACGAGCGATTATCTCAAGAGAAATACGACTGGCTGTGTCTGTTGTCATACCAAATTTTTTTAAATGAGATTTGTAACATATCATCTTATAATCCGCTTGCTGTGCAAGAGTACTCTCTCCCTCACTAGTTAAAGTTACCATATTTGCATGATTTTTTTTAGCAATCTCTCCGGCTAATATTATTTCCTCAGTTTCCCCATACAACGATAATATAAGCAAAAGATCTTCTCTTCCCATCTTATTTGCATAAAAGAGCATATAATCTTTATCATCTAATGCAATGCAACTTTTTCCTGATAATTGTAACTTACTTGCAAAATAATTAGCCACACTTTTCGTTGGACCAGCTGACATAATATAAATGTTTTGTGATTTATGTATTAAATGGACAATTTCTTCGATATCACCCGGCACAAGCAAATCAATAGTACGGTTGACTTCCTCACGATTTTTTTCAATCAATTCTTGTGCTACTACAGAAAAACCAGACTCTTTCAAAATATAGTGTGGCCGATTTTTCTTTGAACTTTTATAATCAGAATAACCATCATATCCACTTTTTTTTAGTGTTCTTTCAATTGTTGCTGCTGAAACATGAGAAATAGATGCTAATTTTGTAATAGTCATTGACTGCACCTTGTCTTCATTATCTTCTAAAAAATTCCATGTATATAACTCAGTAGATGAAAAAGACCTATCCATTATAAGCACCTCCATTTTATATTCCGCGAATCTATATTATCACATTTTCCCGACTCTATGCAATCTAAGGTCCAGAACAATTATCCAACAGTTACTGCGCAAAGGGTTTTCCTATGCTATGATACGCTCCGCCCTCCAAGATTATCCCCTCAACTAAACTCGCCTTCTAAAACGAAGGCTTTTATCT
>Ga0099364_10002777_pt1 | contig 27716 bp, 19 predicted proteins | sample TergutTh196P3_FD_73070 | JGI IMG/M metagenome (GOLD analysis project Ga0099364, IMG submission 73070) | Microcerotermes parvus P3 segment gut microbial communities from Pointe-Noire, Republic of the Congo - Th196 P3 | ecosystem: Host-associated > Arthropoda: Insects > Digestive system > Gut ... | reverse complement strand
GAAGCTCAAAATGTTCCGTCCGGCTTGCCCCTCCGCTTATGTGCTTACAGGCAAAGCGGAGCGGTTTTTAGAACCGAGGACATTTCAGAATCATTTTAAGTCATACATTATGAGCAGCGGTATCAAAGATGCCAATTTTCATTGTACGAGGCACACCTTTGCCACGCGCTGCGTTGAACTTGGCTTTGAGATAAAAAGCCTCAGCGAGATTCTCGGTCATGCCAATGTGAACATAACCTTGAACCGATATGTGCATCCGTCCTTTGACCTAAAGCGCGACAACATGAATAAGCTATCTTGCTTATATTGATTACGCCGTCAGAACCAAAGCCCAATATGAAAGAGCCTTGTCAAATAGGTGTTTGGCAGGGCTTTTTCTTGGAGTTGATTACTCTACGAAAGGTTTATCGGATTTTTTAGAGCGATAAAACCGTTCCTTTTTCATTTGCTATCTTTAACCATTTCCCCAATCCGCAAGATTTGTAATTACCATTTGTCCGCTCTGCTCTCTTATTTTCGCTATTTGCACCGCGACTATTCTGCTGCCAAAGATGCTTGATAAAAATGTAATTGAGCTGGTGTGCGTAAAGAAGATATTGATTTTATTATACTTTCACTTGGCAAACTAAAATAAATCGGTTATAATGGAAGTGTAATTTTACTTTCAAAGGAAAAATCAATTGAAAAGAGCAGGAAAACTTAAAACAAATCTGGCGGGAGAAGCCGCCTATAAATCCTTTACACCTGCGCCGTTGCCGCCGAATCCATCTTTGGTTTTAGACAGCGAGGCGGTGAATTTGTTGGTTAAAGCGAACAAGCAGCTTGCTTTGCTCGAAGGGCTTTCCGAGCGGATTCCCGATGTCAATTTGTTCATATCCATGTACGTTCGCAAGGAAGCTTTGATGTCCTCCCAAATCGAGGGAACGCAGGCTACCTTGGAGGACGTGCTTGACCCTATGCTTGACGAAAACGCAAACAGAAACGTCGCCGATGTTATAAATTATATCAAAGCGACCGAATTTGCTATTGCTAAATTGAGCGAATTACCGCTTTGCAATCGGCTTGTTCGTGATGCCCATTCAGTATTAATGGAAGGCGTTCGAGGGCAGGAAAAGAGTCCTGGCGAGTTTCGCAGTTCGCAGAATTGGATTGGCGGGCAAGGCAGTTCGCTCAAAAACGCGCTTTTTATACCGCCTGCGCCGGAGGAAATGCAATCCGCGATGAGCGACTTGGAAAAATATATTAACGAAAACGACGAGCTTGACGTGCTTATTCGAGCGGCGTTAATTCATTATCAATTTGAAACTATACACCCATTTCTTGACGGCAATGGGCGGATTGGGCGGCTTTTGATTACGCTTTATCTCATGGAAAAAAGCGTGTTGAAAACTCCGTCGCTGTATATTTCTTATTTTCTGAAAAAAAACCGCATTGAGTATTATGACCGACTGACCGACGTGCGTCAAAACGGGACTTACGAGCAATGGGTCAAGTTTTTTCTTCGTGCGGTTTACGAATCTGCCGAGGACGCAACCGCCGCCATCGATAAACTCATGGCTCTGCATAATAAAAATATCGCGCTTATCGAAAGCATGGGGCGTGCTTCAAAGACGGCGTTGCGCTTGTTTGAATATCTCGAAACAAACCCGATTATCGAAATTCAAAAGACTGTAGAAGCGCTTGGAATCACCTTTAAGACTATTTCCGATTCGGTAACACGATTGTGTGATATAGGCATTTTGTCGAAGAGTTCGGGCGAACAGAGGAACAGGACGTTTTCTTATACTGCGTATCTTGATATTCTTCGTGAGGGGACTTAGTTGTTTATACGAATGAAAAGAGAAATCAAGCGATATTAATTTATTGGATGCCAATTTCAAGTTTATACTCCGGTCTGTCAAAATCTTGTAATTAAACCTGCCCTTGCAAAAAAGCGCAAACCCTCGTAAGCTTAAGGGTTTGCGCTTTTTATTATTGCTTATTCTTCAATTAGTCAATCAGAGTCGCAACCCTGCCTGAGCCGACTGTGCGTCCGCCTTCGCGGATAGCAAAGGTAAGGCCTTGGTCCATCGCGATGGGGTGAATTAAGTCGATGGTCATTTCGATGTTGTCACCAGGCATACACATTTCAACACCAGCCGGAAGATTGCAGATTCCGGTTACGTCGGTTGTCCTAAAATAGAACTGCGGACGGTAGTTGTTGAAGAAAGGGGTATGGCGGCCACCCTCGTCCTTGGTCAGGACGTAAACTTGGGCGGTGAACTTCGTATGGCATTTGATTGAGCCGGGTTTCGCAAGAACTTGCCCACGCTCAATTTCATCACGGGCAACACCACGGAGCAATGCGCCGATATTGTCGCCTGCTTGTGCGTCATCAAGCAATTTGCGGAACATTTCGATACCAGTACAAACAACTTTTCTGCTTTCTTCTTTGATTCCAATGATTTCTACTTCTTCAGATACCTTAAGGACACCGGATTCAACCCTGCCAGTCGCAACTGTGCCGCGGCCAGTAATGGAGAATACGTCCTCAACAGGCATAAGGAAAGGCTTGTCCTTATCGCGCTGGGGATCAGGAATCCATGAGTCAACAGCTTCAATCAGCTCCAGAATCTTGTCGCCCCATTCGCCAGTCGGGTCTTCTAATGCCTTAAGGGCAGAGCCTTGGATAATCGGGGTGTCATCGCCGGGGAAATCGTACTCATTTAAGAGTTCACGGATTTCCATGTCAACAAGCTCAAGTAATTCCGGATCATCAACAGCATCACATTTGTTCATGAAGACAACGATGTAAGGAACACCAACCTGACGGGATAAAAGAATATGCTCTTTCGTTTGTGCCATGACGCCGTCAGTAGCAGCGACAACAAGAATCGCGCCATCCATCTGGGCCGCTCCGGTAATCATGTTTTTGACATAGTCAGCGTGACCAGGGCAGTCAACATGGGCGTAGTGGCGGGCATTGGATTCATATTCTACGTGGGAAGTAGAGATGGTAATTCCTCTCTCTTTTTCTTCCGGTGCTTTATCGATTTTGTCGAAAGCTACTGCTTCGCCTGTACCGAGCCTCTGATGAAGAGTTTTGGTAATAGCGGCAGTCAAAGTGGTTTTTCCATGGTCAACGTGACCAATTGTCCCAATATTGCAATGGGGTTTGTTACGTTCAAATTTTGCTTTAGCCATTTCTAAAGTCCTCCTTATTGATAATACATCCTAAGTTTCTTATTCTAGAAGAATGTGCTTCATTCTCCTACACGGAATCTTGTTCCATTTTGTGAGTGGTTGTCCTCACATTTTAGTCGGTAATATTGATTATATAAGATATTTCCAATATTTTCAAGCTAAATCTTTATTTTAATAAGATTTTACCGATAATACTTTTTCTTGAATGCTTTTTGGCACTTGTTCATACTTTTCAAAGAACATTGAGTAGTTTCCGCGGCCTTGGGTCCGGCTGCGTAAATCCGTTGCGTACCCGAACATTTCCGATAGCGGGACAAAGCCTTTAACCATCTTTCCGCCGCTGATATCGTCCATTCCCTCAATCCGTCCGCGCCGGGAATTGATGTCGCCGATGATGTCGCCCATATATTCCTCTGGCATTGTTACTTCAACTTTCATGATTGGTTCAAGCAAGACCGCACCAGCTTTTCTCATTGCGTCTTTAAACGCTAAAGAACCTGCGATGTGGAAAGCTAGTTCTGATGAGTCAACGTCATGGTAGCTGCCGTCAAAAACATTGGCATAAACACCAACAACAGGATAACCGCCAAGGATGCCAGCTTTGGTTGCTTCTTCAATGCCCCTGCCAACCGCCGGAATATATTCCTTGGGAATCGTGCCGCCAACAACACTTGATTCAAATTTGAATAGCTCTTCGCCATTTGCATCCATCGGGGCAAATCGGACTTTACAATGGCCATATTGGCCACGGCCGCCGGATTGCTTGGCATATTTTGAATCAACCTCAACTTCATTAAGGAATGACTCTTTATATGCAACCTGCGGGGCACCGACATTAGCTTCGACTTTAAATTCGCGCAAAAGCCGATCGACAATTATCTCAAGATGAAGCTCACCCATTCCGGCAATGATAGTCTGCCCGGTTTCAGGATTGGTATGGGCCCTAAAGGTAGGGTCTTCTTCGGAAAGCTTCGCCAACGCTTCACCCATTTTTTGCTGGCCAATCTTGGTTTTGGGCTCGATTGCCAATTCAATGACTGGTTCGGGAAACTCCATTGATTCCAAGATGACTGGGGCATTTTCATCACAGATTGTATCTCCGGTCGTGGTAACTTTAAAACCAACCGCGGCAGCAATGTCACCGGAATAAACTTTTTCAATTTCTTCACGTTTATTGGCGTGCATTTGCAGGATTCTGCCAACCCGCTCTTTTTTTCCTCTTGAGGCATTTAAGACATAAGAACCGGAATTCATAGTGCCGGAATAAACCCGGATAAATGCCAGCTTGCCGACAAAAGGATCGGTCATAATCTTGAAAGCAAGGGCTGAAAAAGGTTCTTCGTCCGATGAGCGGCGTTGGGCAGGATTGCCATCTAGGTCAACCCCTTGGACCGATTCAATATCAGTCGGGGCAGGCATGAACTCAAGGATTGCATCCAATAGCTTCTGTACGCCGCGGTTACGGTAAGCCGTTCCGCAGCAGACCGGAACACATCGGCATTCGCAAGTCCCTTTCCTAAGCGCCGCCTTAAGCTCGGTAATGCTTGGCTCTTGCTCTTCTAAATACATTGTCATCAGATCATCATCAAGCTCACATATTTTTTCGATTAATTCGGCGCGGTATATTTCTGCTTCATCATGAAGCTGTGCCGGGATTTCGGTAACGGTAATATCCTCGCCTTTATCATCGTTTGTAATATATGCTTTCATTTCAAATAGGTCAACCACACCTTTAAAGCTGTCTTCTTTGCCAATCGGTATTTGCAGGATAATGGTATTTTTGCCTAATTTGGTTTTGATCTGTTCGACTGCGCCAAAAAAATCTGCACCCATAATGTCCATTTTGTTAATGAAAGCTATCCTCGGAACATTATAAGTATCAGCTTGCCGCCATACATTTTCTGATTGTGGTTCTACTCCACCTTTTGCACAAAATACGCCTACTGCACCGTCAAGCACCCGCAATGACCGTTCAACTTCAACAGTAAAGTCAACGTGTCCGGGAGTATCGATAATATTTATCCGATGCTCCAATGCGTCCGGTTTGGCTTTGGCGTTTTCTTGCAAGGTCCAGTGACAAGTGGTTGCCGCTGATGTGATGGTAATGCCTCTTTCCTGCTCCTGTTCCATCCAGTCCATGGTTGCTGTGCCTTCATGGGTATCACCGAGTTTGTAATTTACCCCGGTGTAAAACAGAATCCGTTCGGATAGAGTCGTCTTACCAGCATCGATATGGGCCATAATGCCAATGTTTCTGGTCCGCTCAAGTGGATATTCTCTTCCAGCCAAAATTTAAGTCCTCCTAGTCATAATCGAATATAATTCATTCCTATTTAGAAACGATAATGTGCAAAAGCTTTATTAGCTTCGGCCATTTTGTGCATATCTTCTTTACGCTTGACAGCTGCCCCGGAATTGTTTGACGCATCGATGATTTCATTTGCCAAACGGTCTTCCATCGTTTTTTCCCCGCGCTTGCGTGAAAAAGCGGTCAGCCATCTAAGTGCCAAAGCCTGTCTTCTGTCAACCCGGACCTCAATCGGTACTTGATAGGTCGCTCCGCCGATACGGCGGGCTTTTACCTCTAAAGCCGGCATGATATTAGTCATTGCCGTTTCAAATACTTCAAGAGCCGGTTTCCCTGACTTGGCTTCAACTTTTGCGAAAGCCCCATAGACAATTTTTTGGGCGACACCTTTTTTACCGTCTAACATAATGTTATTGATTAATTTGGTGACGACCTTATCATTGTATAAAGGGTCCGCTAAGATATCTCTTTTGGGTATATGTCCTTTACGTGGCACGTTCTTCCCTCCTTATTTGGTTACAGTTAAGCCTTTCGGATTTTAGCGTCATATGCAAGCGGAAGCTTGCTTCCGAAGGCATATGCGATAAAATACATATGGCTGAACTAACTGCAATTGATTAATAGATCACAGGTACTCACTTATTGCTAATGTGTCTGCGCCGGATTAACGGTAAAACAAAATCCAACACTTTATTAGTTTCAACACAGCAAGTAAGCCAATAACTACTTCGCGGCTTTAGGTCTTTTCGAACCATACTTGGAACGAGCTTGCCGTCTGTTAGCGACTCCGGCAGTATCAAGTGTTCCTCTGATGATATGATACCTTGTCCCGGGCAAGTCCCTAACCCTGCCGCCTCGAATCAGGACCACGCTATGCTCTTGCAAATTGTGGCCTTCACCGGGAATATAGCTTGTTACTTCGATTCCGTTGCTTAAACGGACTCTGGCAATTTTCCGCAGTGCCGAGTTCGGCTTCTTTGGGGTCGCGGTTTTAACGGAAGTGCAAACACCGCGTTTCTGCGGGGAAGCAGCTTCGACTGTCTTTTTGCGCAGAGAGTTAACGCTTTTTTGCAGTGCCGGAGCGGTTGACTTCTTGACGTGAGTCTGGCGGCCCTTTCTGACTAACTGGTTAAATGTTGGCATTCAGTTTTACCTCCTTTCTTAAGATTTTAGTAAATATAGTGAAGATACTGCTTAATCCGGCTGGTCTTTTGCGATAAAAGCTTGCTTCCTCCTGCCCGGATATTGTATCATTCAACTCCTGCTGCTACTGCTACTTCTTCTACTACTTCTTCTACTGATTCTTTTACTGCTTCTTCTTCTACTGATTCTTCTACTAATTCTTTTACTGCTTCTTCTGTTGTTTCTTCTTCAGCCACTTCATCATCAAAGTTTTCATCGGTATAATCTTCATCGCCGAAATCTTCCGCCAGTTCCTCTTCCGCTAACTCATCTTCAATGAAATCATCTTCATCATCGAACTCGTCTTCTGGAATCTCGGTGGGCGGGAAGGCTTTTTTGCGGGCCTTAATGGTGTCATGAACCATATAGTCAGTATTTAGTAAAGTACTACGGTAACGCTTCATTCCAGTCCCTGCCGGAATCAGCTTTCCGATAATAACGTTTTCTTTGAGCCCGATTAAGGGATCAACTTTGCCTTTAATCGCCGCTTCGGTCAGAACCTTTGTTGTTTCTTGGAAAGATGCCGCCGAAAGGAAAGAGTTGGTCGCAAGGGAAGCTTTGGTAATTCCCAGCATGACTTGCCTGCCATCAGCCGGCTCTAAGCCATCAGCAATCAGCTTGGCATTAATATCTTCGTATTCAAGGATATCAACTAAAGTGCCTGGTAATAATTCGGAATCGCCGTTATCCTCAATGCGGACTTTTTTGAGCATTTGCCGGACAATAACTTCAATATGCTTGTCGGCAATATCAACACCTTGCAAGCGGTAAACGCGCTGTACTTCGCGGATCATATAATCCTGTACGGAACGGATGCCTTTTATCTTCAAAAGGTCATGGGGATTAACGCTACCTTCGGTAAGCTCATCACCTGGCTCCATGATGTCGCCGTCCAAAATCGCAATGCGCGAACCATAAGGAATCAAATAACTCTTTGATTCGCCTGTTTCATCGTTGGTGATGATAACTTCCCTTTTTTTCTTGGTATCTTTGATCGAAGCTACGCCGCCAAACTCAGCAATAATCGCCAAGCCTTTGGGTTTACGGGCTTCAAACAATTCCTCAACACGCGGAAGGCCCTGGGTGATATCGTCACCTGCAACACCTCCGGTATGGAAAGTCCGCATCGTCAGCTGGGTACCCGGTTCACCAATCGACTGGGCGGCAATGATACCAACCGCTTCGCCAACCTGTACCGCTTCGCCAGTCGCCATGTTCGCACCGTAACATTTCGCGCAGATTCCGATCCGGGAACGGCAAGTAAGAATCGTCCGGATTTTTACTGATTCAATCGGCTCGCCTTTTTTATTTACGCCTTTTTCGATAATCCGGCTGGCACGGCTAGGCGTAATCATGCGATTATAACCGACGATTAGTTTTTTGTCAATATCATAAATATCTTCACAGCTATAACGGCCAACGATACGGGCCTTTAATTCTTCGATTACTTCTTTGCCGTCCATAAAGGCTTTCACGCGGATTCCGCCGATTTCTTCTTCCGGATTCATGCAGTCAACCTCGCGGATAATCAAATCCTGCGAAACGTCAACCATCCGGCGGGTAAGATAACCGGAGTCAGCCGTCCTAAGCGCGGTATCAGACAAACCTTTTCTCGCGCCATGCGCTGACATAAAGTATTCAAGAACATCAAGCCCTTCACGGAAGTTTGATTTAATCGGCAGTTCAATCGTCCGGCCAGAGGTATCAGACATCAGTCCGCGCATTCCGGCCAGCTGCTTAATCTGCTGGTTCGAGCCACGGGCCCCAGAGTCAGCCATCATGAAGATGGAGTTATATTCATCAAGGCCTTCCATCAAAAGCTCGGTCAGTTCTTTGTCCGCTTCACTCCAAGTCTCAACAACAGTCCGGTAACGTTCTTCTTCTGTTACCAGCCCGCGCCGATAGTTTTGGGAAATCCGGTCTACGGTTGCTTGCGCTTCCGCAAGCAGCTTTTCTTTTTTCTCCGGCACAATCATGTCGGAAACGGAAACCGTCATCGCCGCTTGGGTTGAATATTTGTAACCCATTGCTTTGATTTTGTCAAGCACTTCCGCTGTTACTGACGCACCATGCGTATTAATGACTTTTTCGAGAATCTGCTTAAGCTGTTTCCTGCTGACATGGAAATCAATTTCCGGGAGCAATAACTGCTCCGGATCATTACGGTCAACAAACTCTAAGTCTTGGGGCAGGATTTCATTAAATAAAAAGCGGCCCAGTGTTGATTCAATAACACCTGTTATTAATTCGCCTTTGTTATTATGGCGGCTTGCTTTTACTTTAATCCGGGCGTGTAATGAGCAAAGCCCATTCTCATAAGCCATGATTGCCTCATCGACATTTTTGTAGCGGTTTCCTTCGCCTAATGAACCTGGGCGTTCCTGGGTCAAATAATAAATGCCAAGGACCATGTCTTGCGATGGGACGGCAACCGGGCCGCCATCTGACGGTTTCAAAAGGTTATTCGGTGAAAGAAGCAGGAAGCGGCACTCTGCTTGGGCTTCGACCGAAAGCGGAAGATGGACTGCCATCTGGTCACCGTCAAAGTCAGCGTTAAACGCGGTACAGACCAAGGGGTGAAGCTTTATCGCTTTACCTTCGACCAGCACCGGCTCAAAAGCTTGGATGCCAAGACGGTGCAAGGTCGGGGCGCGGTTGAGCATAACCGGGTGTTCGGTAATAACATCTTCCAAAACGTCCCATACTTGATTGTCAAGGCGTTCAACTAATTTTTTTGCATTTTTGATATTTTGGGAAATGCCGCGTCCAACTAATTCTTTCATGACAAAAGGTTTAAATAGTTCAATCGCCATTTCTTTTGGCAAGCCGCATTGGTAAATTTTGAGTTCCGGCCCAACAACAATAACCGAACGCCCCGAATAGTCAACACGTTTGCCCAGCAAATTCTGGCGGAAACGGCCTGATTTACCTTTTAACATATCTGATAAAGATTTTAAGGCGCGGTTTCCAGGCCCGGTGACCGGGCGGCCACGGCGGCCATTATCAATCAAAGCGTCAACCGCTTCCTGGAGCATCCGTTTTTCGTTCCGGACAATAATATCCGGAGCGCCAAGCTCAAGCAAGCGTTTAAGGCGGTTATTGCGGTTGATGATTCTGCGGTAAAGGTCATTAAGGTCAGAGGTTGCAAAACGGCCGCCGTCTAATTGCACCATCGGGCGTAAATCAGGCGGGATAACCGGAATCGCATCCATAATCATCCATTCAGGCTGGTTGCCTGACTCGCGGAACGCTTCGACAACTTCCATTCTTTTGATAATGCGGGCGCGTTTTTGCCCGGTTGATTCTTTTAGGCCAAGCCGTAATTCGCTGGCTTCGCCTTCCAGATCAATGGCTTGGAGCAGCTCTTTTACCGCTTCCGCACCCATTCCGACCCGGAATTTGTTGCCCCATGATTCACGCGCTTCCTGATATTCCTTTTCGGTCAGCACTTGTTTGTATTCGAGGTTTGAATCTGCTTTATCCAAAACGATATAGTTTGCAAAATAAAGGACTTTTTCCAGCACCCGGGGGGATAAATCAAGAATCAGGCCCATTCGGCTGGGTATTCCTTTAAAATACCAAATATGGGAAACCGGGGCAGCCAGTTCGATATGCCCCATCCGCTCACGGCGGACGGTTGCTTTGGTTACTTCAACCCCGCAGCGGTCACAAATAACGCCCTTGTACCTGATTTTCTTATATTTTCCGCAATGGCATTCCCAGTCTTTGCTTGGGCCAAAAATCTTTTCACAGAACAAGCCTTCTTTTTCGGGCTTCAAAGTACGATAGTTGATCGTTTCTGGCTTTAATACTTCGCCGCGGGACCATTCCCGAATTTTTTCCGGAGCTGCCAACCCAATCCTAATTGCATCAAAGGTCATTGGCTGATATAATTCTTGCTTTTCTTCTGACATTTATAAAACTCCTTTTTATTCACTGCTACGCGCAACCACAGATTCATATTTATACTTCTTCTAATTCAACTGCCAATTCGGGAAAATCTATTTCCTCTTCTAAAATGTCTTCTTCTTCTAAAGCATCAACTAATTCGCCGCTGTCTTCATCAAACTCTTGTTTTTGGTAACCCATCGAAGCAAGGGATTCTTTTTCATATTCATAATTGGGGCCGTTCCCTTCGATTTCGTAGCGGTAATCATTTTCTCCATAATCAATTGCTTCAATGATTTCAACTTCGCTATTGTCATCACGCAGAACTTTCACATCAAGCCCAAGTGACTGTAATTCTTTCAGCAAAACCTTAAAAGACTCTGGGACACCCGGCTCAGGAATGTTATCGCCTTTAATGATGGCTTCATAGGTCTTAACCCTGCCGATTACATCGTCTGATTTCACCGTCAGGATTTCTTGGAGGGTATAGGAAGCACCATAGGCTTCCAAGGCCCAAACTTCCATTTCCCCGAAACGCTGTCCGCCAAACTGGGCTTTTCCGCCAAGCGGCTGCTGGGTAACCAGCGAATAAGGGCCGGTTGAGCGGGCGTGGATCTTGTCGTCAACCAAGTGATGGAGCTTAAGATAGTGCATATGGCCGATTGTGACCTCACCGTCAAAACTTTCACCAGTCCGTCCGTCACGAAGCCGGACTTTTCCGTCGCGGGAAATCGGAACGCCTTTCCATAATTCACGATGGCCGCGATTCCCGGATAAAAACTCATACACTTCAGGAAGTAAAGTCTCTTTATGCTTCTTTGAAAAATCATCCCAAGGAAGGTTGACATAGTCATTGGCCAAATCAAGGGTATCCATAATATCATCTTCGTTTGCGCCGTCAAAAACCGGGGTCGCAACGTTAAAACCAAGGGCTTTGGCGGCTAAAGATAAGTGAATCTCAAGCACCTGGCCGATATTCATCCGCGAAGGCACGCCCAAAGGATTAAGGACGATATCAAGGGGACGGCCATTCGGCAGGTAAGGCATATCTTCAACCGGAAGAACGCGGGAGACAACGCCTTTGTTTCCGTGACGGCCAGCCATTTTGTCACCCACGGATATTTTCCGCTTCTGGGCAATATAAATGCGGACGGCTTGGTTAACGCCGGGCGAAAGCTCATCGCCGTTTTCACGGGTAAAAACTTTTGCATCAACAACGATGCCATATTCGCCATGCGGCACCTTTAAGGACGTATCTCTTACTTCACGTGCTTTTTCGCCAAAGATTGCCCGTAATAAACGTTCTTCGGCGGTTAATTCAGTTTCGCCTTTCGGGGTGACTTTCCCGACCAGAATATCACCGGCGCGGACTTCTGCGCCAATCCTGATAATTCCGTCTTCGTCAAGGTCTTTTAAAGCCTCATCACCAACCCCGGGAACGTCACGGGTAATTTCCTCTGGCCCTAATTTGGTATCGCGGGCTTCCGCTTCATACTCTTCAATATGGACCGAAGTATAAACATCATCTTGAACCAGGCTTTCACTAAGTAAAACTGCATCTTCATAGTTGAAGCCTTCCCAAGTCATGAAACCAATTAAGGGATTCTTGCCAAGGGCTAGCTCGCCGTCAAAAGTGGATGGGCCATCAGCAATTACATCACCTGCTTTGATTTGGTCACCTTTAAAAACGATCGGTTTTTGGTTGTAGCAGTTGCTTTGGTTGCTCCGGTGGAATTTGTTTAGTTTGTAAACCATCTTTTCACCGTCATCACAGGTAACCCGGATTTCATCGGCGCAGATATAGGTAACTTTTCCGTCCTTTTCCGCAAGAACGCAGACACCGGAGTCAACTGCTGCCTTTGGCTCCATTCCGGTGCCAACAACGGGGGCTTCGGTTTTTAAAAGCGGCACGGCTTGACGCTGCATATTCGAACCCATCAAAGCGCGGTTTGCATCGTCATTTTCAAGGAAAGGAATCAAAGCGGTTGCAACTGAAAAAACCATCTTCGGCGAAACGTCCATAAAATCAAACATCTGCTTCGGATATTCGCTGGTTTCGTCCATATAACGGCCGGCAACATTGTTCCTTAGGAAATGCCCGTTCTCGTCAAGCAGTTCATTTGCTTGCGCAACGTGATAATTATCTTCTTCATCAGCGGTCATGTATTCAACTTCGTCCGTAACGACCGGATTTTCCGGGTCGGACTTGTCGATTTTGCGGTAAGGGGCTTCCACAAAACCGTATTCATTAATCCTGGCATAAGAAGCAAGTGAGTTAATCAAGCCGATATTCGGGCCTTCCGGCGTTTCAATCGGACACATTCTGCCATAATGCGAATAATGGACATCACGAACTTCAAAGCCAGCCCGGTCGCGGGAAAGCCCGCCTGGGCCTAGGGCTGACAAACGCCGTTTGTGGGTCAGTTCGCCAAGCGGATTGTTCTGGTCCATAAACTGCGACAGCTGGGACGAGCCAAAAAATTCTTTGACCGAAGCCTGTACCGGTTTGATATTGATAAGAGCCTGGGGGGTAATCTCATCGGCATCATGGGTTGTCATGCGTTCACGGACTACTCTTTCAAGCCGGGAAAGGCCAATGCGGTACTGGTTCTGCAACAGCTCACCAACCGCACGGATGCGGCGGTTGCCAAGGTGGTCAATGTCATCATCATTGCCAATCCCATATTCTAAGTGAATATTGTAATTTATCGAAGCAATAATATCTTCTTTGGTAATATGTTTTGGTACTAATTCATGGGCGTTATTTTTGAGGGCTTCGCCTAAGGCCTCCTTATCATCGCCAAAATCTTCAAGGATTTGTGATAATACCGGCCAATATACCCATTCATGAATGCCAAAGTCACGCGGATTGCAATCAACATAATGGGTCAGGTCAACCATCATATTGGATAAAACGCGGACATTTCTTTCTTCGGTCTGAATCAGGACTCCGGTAACAGCAGCGTTTTGGATTGCGTCAGCAAGCTCCGCGTCAATGACCGTTCCGGCCGCCGCCAGAATTTCACCTGTACTCATGTCTACTACGTCTTCAGCTAAAGTCATTTTGCGAATCCGGTTGCGGAAAGCAAGTTTTTTATTGAACTTATATCGCCCGACACGCGCAAGGTCATAACGGCGGGGGTCAAAAAACATTGAGTGAATCAAGCTCTCCGCGCTTTCAACGCTAAGCGGCTCGCCGGGACGGATCTTTTTGTAAAGCTCTAAAAGCCCTTCATGATAATTTTCGGCAATATCTTTGACAAAGCTTGCTTCAATTTTGGGCTCGTCACCAAACAAAGCGCGGATTTCATCGTTTGTCCCAAGGCCAATTGCCCGCAAAAGTACGGTAATCGGAACTTTTCTTGTCCGGTCTACCCGGACATAAAAGATATCGTTGGAATCAGTTTCGTATTCAAGCCACGCGCCGCGGTTGGGAATAACGGTCGCGGAATAAAGCTCCTTACCAATTTTGTCGTAGTTAATTGAATAGTATATGCCAGGGGAGCGGACCAATTGGCTGACAATAACACGCTCCGCGCCATTGATGACAAATGTCCCGGTTTCGGTCATCAAAGGAAGGTCACCCATAAAAATATCGTATTCTTTGATTTCGTCCTTTTCCTTATTATTAAGGCGGACTTTTACCTTAAGCGGAGCCGCATAAGTCGTGTCCCTTTCTTTGCACTTCTCAATTGAATACTTTACGTCTTTTCTTAATAATTCAAAATCGACGAATTCGAGGCTTAGGTGTCCGCTATAATCTGCAATCGGTGAAATATCAGCAAAGATTTCACGAAGGCCGTCGGTTAAGAACCAGTTATATGAATCTTTTTGAACTTCGATAAGATTCGGCATTTCTAATACTTCTTTTTGTCGTGAATAACTCATCCGAGTGTTTTTGCCCGCGGCAATGGGACGTATTCGGTTTTTGACCATTTAGATTTTCACCCCGTTCTTTATGATTTTGTGTTGATTTATAGGAATTTTGCTCGCTTTTTTGCACAATAAGAGCCTGTCAAGGCATAAATAGCGCAATATCCATACTACCACAAGTGATGGAGTGGTGTCAACCATATTTTTTTTTATTTTTGGATTATTTTCGGAAAAGTCGTAAATTTCTGTAAATGGTAGTTGGACTTAAATGTTTTTTAGCTCCATTGTTCACGCAAAAAACATGACATTAGCGTCATGCCCTATTTAGTATAATAATTTATGTAATTATTCAATTCTTGATACCACCCAAGAATATTTTTCTTCCCGGGTGGTTCAAGAGAATGAATTTACTTAAGAGTAACTTTCGCGCCTTCGGCTTCGATTCTGGTTTTGACGTCTTCGGCTTCCGCTTTGGAGATGGCTTCTTTGACCATCTTCGGAGCGGTATCGACCAAGTCTTTGGCTTCTTTCAGGCCAAGTCCGGTGATTTCACGGACAACTTTGATGACTTTAACTTTATTAGGGCCAACTTCGGAAAGCTCAACATCAAATTCTGTTTTTTCTTCTTCGGCTGGGCCGGCTTCCCCGGCGGCTGCGACTACTACTCCGGCAGCGGCAGATACGCCAAACTCTTCTTCACACGCCTTAACTAAATCGTTAAGTTCAAGTACGGTTAATTCTTTGATTGCATCAATTAATTCTTGGGCTGTTAACTTTGCCATGATTTTTTTCCTCCATTATTAAAGTTATTCTTCGGTTACAGGTGCTTCTTCGGTTACAGGTGCTTCTTCGGTTACAGAAACTTCTTCAGCTACCGGGGCTTCAGCCGCGGGTGCTTCTTCTGCTACAGGTGCTTCTTCTGTTACAGGGGCTTCTTCAGCTACCGGGGCTTCTTCTGCTACAGGGGCTTCTTCCGCCACAGTTGCTGGTTCGCAGTTTGCCGCGCCGCCTTTTTCGGCGATTTGATTAAGTACGCGGGCAAAATTGGTAATCGGGCTTTGCAAGCTGCCAAGAAGTTTGGAAATAAGTTCATCACGCGATGGAATTTTGGCGATTTCCAAAACTCCGGCCGCATCATAAACAACTCCTTCGACTACACCAGCTTTTAATTCAAGCTTCGGGGCTTCTTTTGAAAGCTTGGCTAATAGCCTTGCCGGAGCGGTTGCGTCATCATTAGAAATAGCAATTGCGTTTGGCCCTTCAAGAAAGGGAGCAAGCCCTTCAAAAGCTGTTCCTTTGAAAGCAAAGTTCATCATCGTGTTCTTGCAAACTTTGTAGGTAATCCCGGCGGCGCGGAGCTGCCGGCGCAGATTTGTATCTTGTTCCACGGTAAGGCCACGGTAATCAACTAATACTACTGACTGGGCATCCTTTATCGATGCAGATATTTCCGCAACGATTGGTTGTTTTTCTTCAACTTTTGCCATTTTTTCCTCCTTGTTTTTTATGAAAATAAAAACCGCCTTCGCACAAACGAAGACGGTAAATAGGCAATTTACAAAATAAAACTGTAACTTTCCTCGGCGGGCAACTTTAATCCCAATCATAATTGGAAACCTGCTGTCTTCGGCTTATGCGGCCCGGAAACCTTTGTTTATATCGGTTTCGGGGATAGCTTTATTAATTTATCATAACTTTATTCTGCTGTCAAGCTATTATTTAGCGAAAAATTGTAAAAAATTCTCGCCAGCGGTGAATCCTTATCCAGCATCAAAATATTGCCGCGGTTATTCCGGTAAGCAAGCTTCCCTGCTTCAAGGGCGCGGACAAATTCGTAGAACTCACTTCTTTGCGCGTCATTATAAGCTGTTGAAAGAATCCGCATATACTCCGATTCGCCCTCGGCAATAATCTTGGCCGCTTCGGTCCTTGCCCCGGCAAGCATTACGCTTACTTCCATGTCCGCTTCGTTCCTGATCATCTGTGCTTGTGATTCACCCTCGGATATGTAAAGCGTCCTGACCATTTCACGCTCGGAAATCATCCGGTTGTAGACAGCTTCCTTATTTGAATCGGGCAGGTCTAAGGCCTTTACTTCAACTGTGATTATCTCAATCCCATAATTGCTGACATCAACCTCATTAACCAGATTCGCCGCAATGCCTTTCGTAAGTGATTTGGTTTCGGCCATTTCAATATCATTCCCAGCCAGGGCAAAATCATCATCGGCGGCAAAATCAAGGACAATTGTTTCAATTTCAAAATCAAGGTCGCTGATTGTAATGTCGCCGTCACGGGAAAGAATGATTTCTTCCTGCGTCATGCTGGAAATGGTATTTTTGATTGCATTGTAAACAATCGTATCAATACGGGCTTCCGCCTGCGTTTTTAAGCCGCTTAATGTCTGGTAATAAAGGGTCGGGTTGGTAATCCGCCACAAGACATAACTATCCACAATCATCGTCCTTTTGTCGGAAGTGATGACATCAGAACGGGAGATTTCGTAAAAGAGGGTCTTTTGCTCGCGTTTTTCTACTACTTGGATAAACGGGATTTTGAAATTGAGGCCCGGCTCATCAATTACGCGGACGATTTGGCGGAATTGCAAAATCATGCTGTATTCATCTTGCCTTGTCACAACTGCTGATGATAAAAAGAAAAATAAAGCCGTTATCATAATTATCAGAAGCCAGTCAGAAAATACCAAGCGGAATCTTCGCGGCTTGTCATTGCTGGTCACATCTTTGTTTCTTACAAATCTTTCTTCCATTAAATAGTCCTTTCTATTATTAACCGCTCTGCTTAGTCGTTGACGGCAAAATCATTATTGCTGTTGGTATTTTGAGGTGCATTAACAAATGAATCAAGCGGAAGAATCGTTTCGGTGACTCCATCGTCATTCATGATGACAACTTTCATATGGGGCAAAATTGTTTCCATTGCTTCATAGAACATCCGCCTTTTTGTCATTTCGGGGAATTTCAGATATTCGTCATACATTGCGTTAAATTTTGCCACTTCAACATTGGCTTCCGCAATCCTTTGCGCCCTTGATGATTCTGCTTCCCTAATTGTCCGGTCAACATTGGCGCGGGCTTCGGGGATAACCGCGTTCACATATTCGTTAGCTTTGTTGATGAATTCATCCCTGTTCTGGCGGGCATCCTCAACACCCCTAAATGCAACCTTAACTTCTTCCGTGGGCGGCTCGGCATCTTGGATGGTAACATTGCGGACATGGATTCCAATGTCGTGGAATCTGATTTTTTCATCTAACATATCCCTGATATTGGTCTGGATTTCACCTTTGCCGACTGTTAAAACAGCATCAATCGGATAAGAAGCAATAACCGAACGGATGCAGTTCTGGGCGATATTTTTCATTATCATAACCGGGTTTTCGGACGCATAAGCAAACTTAAGCGGGTCCGAGACTTGATAAATAATGATGAAATCGACATTAATAAAATTGAAGTCCGCCGTAATCATGACCGCCTCTTCATTGATGCTCTGCCCTGTTGCTTCATTAAAACCAATCGCGATTTCCCTCGTGGTCGTATTAATTTTTTCGACTCTTTGCACTAAGGGAATCTTGAATTTGATACCCGGGGTCGATATGACGGTCGGCTTGCCAAAAGTCGTAACGACGGCGGCGTGTTGCTCGTCAAGGGTATAAATGCTGTTGGTTGCCATTAAAAGGACGATTACGCCTAAAATGAACAACCAGATTGATGTTCTTGCAATTTTCATGTTTTCCTTTGCCTTTCTATGTATGAGCGTCAGAAAAAACGCCTTGGTATGCGCTGCTGCCCAGTTATCTATTCCTCATAAGTCTTTATCTATCATAAATTAAGGGGTGGCCATTGTCAAGTTGTAAATTTTGGTGATTACTTAAGTATTAGAAAGGCAAAAATAACTCGCAGTGAGACCTTGGCCGCCTTCTATATATAAAAGAGCTGTAATTTTAAAGCCAATTAGGACACAGGCTCACGAAGAGTTGTTTATTGCCTTTCTTACTATTAATAATAGGCTAATAAAAAAGCGTAACCGTAAAAGTTACGCTTTAAAAAGCCCCTAATTAATTTCGTGCTTGGTTTTGGTTCTTCGTTACGGCGTATTATCCGGCAGCAACAATGCCCGCTCATAGTTTTCGAGAATAATCCGCTGGATATTCTCGCGGGTTTCCGAATTAATCGGATGGGCAATGTCCCGATACTCCCCATCGGCGGATTGCTTACTCGGCATTGCGATAAACATCCCTTTTTCGCCTTCAATCACTTTGATGTCATGTATCACAAACACATCATCAATGGTTATTGATACAATCGCCCTCATCTTCCCTTCCTTAGTGATTTTCCTCACACGTACATCTGTAATTTGCATTCTGTACCTCCATTAAAAATAGATAGTTATATTGCCACGGATTTCTCGCCCCCTCCTGGCATTAAATGACATATCTGTCATTTTTTTCGATGACTATTTTGATTCCGCCTTCCCCCTTATGATATGAATTGTGCCTAATCGTATCACGGCTTTCAACAATGCAGTTTTCGATATGGGTATTATCCCCAATATAAACGTCATTTAAAATAATCGAATTCTTGATATAGCAGTTATTTCCAATAAATGACTTCTTAAAAATAACTGAATCTTCAACTGTCCCATTAATGATGCAGCCGCTGGAAATCAAGCTGTTTTTGATATGGGCGCCCGCATTATATTTCGCCGGGGGCAAATCATCAACCTTTGAATAAACGTCCGGATATTGGCGGAAAAAGAAATCACTAGTTTCCTGCTTCAAAAAATCCATGTTGGTGTTGAAATAATCTTCAACTGTTGCGATATTGCTCCAATATTCCTTTAATTTGTAGCCAAAAATACGTTTCATGCCCCGGTAACGGATCAAAATATCTTTGACAAAATCAAAACGGTCTTCTTCTGCGCCTTTTTCAATCATTTCAATCAGCTGGCGGCGGCGGACAACGTAAATTCCGCAAGAAATCGTATTCGTCCTGGCAATGACCGGCTTTTCTTCAAATTCTTCAATCCGGCTTTCTTCGTTCATCTTTAGAATGCCATATCGGTCAACATTATATTCCGCTTCCAAATCTTTGCAAACAACGGTAATGTCCGCTTTCCGCGCAATATGGTATTCAAGGACTTTGTTAAAGTCCATTTTGTAAATGCAGTCGCCTGATGAGATGACAACATAAGGCTCGTGGCTGTCTTTTAAAAAGGTAAGGTTCTGGGCAATCGCGTCAGCTGTTCCGCGATACCAAAAGCTATTATCACTGGTTACGGCCGGGGTAAAGACATATAAGCCGCCTTGCTTGCGCCCAAAATCCCACCATTTGGAAGTGTTAAGGTGTTCGTTAAGGCTGCGGGCATTATACTGGGTAAAGACCGCCACTTTTTTGATATGTGAATTGGACATATTGGATAAAGCAAAGTCAATGCTTCTGTAGCTTCCGGCGATTGGCATTGCACAAACAGCCCTTTTTTGCGAAAGCTCTTTCATGCGGTAGTTATTTCCGCCAGCCAAAATGATTCCTATCGCTCTCATACTTTGTCACCTGCCTTAATCAAAGATTTTCCGCTCGGAAATAAATTATCCGGATAATCCGAAATATCCGTCATTCCAAAAATAACTGTATTTTTGCCGACAGTTACTCCGGCAGGTACTGTACTTTTTTCTCCGATTGTGACTATTCCATTGCAATAAATATGCGGGTCGGTTTCATTAACTAGTTCATCACCAATGCCAAGCCGGACATTTGCCCCGACCGTCACATTTTCGGCAATGATCGCCTTATAAAGCTCACAGCCAGCCCCGATCTCGACATTGTTCATAATAATCGAATCGCGGACGATTGTGTCCTTTCCAATCGTCACCCCGCAGCCAATGACGGAATTAATCACCTTGCCGTAAATCCGTGACCCCTCTCCGATGATACAGCGTTCAACCCAAGTATCATCAGCAATATATTGGGGCGGCAAAATATCCGCTTTCGTATATATCTTCCAGTATTCTTCATAAAGATTAAACTCCGGCACGATGTCAATCAGTTCCATATTGGCTTCCCAATATGATTCCAAAGTGCCAACGTCTTTCCAGTAGCCGTTAAACTCATACGCATAAAGCGGAGCGTCTTTTTTGTGGCAATAAGGGATGACGTGCTTGCCAAAATCAAGATTGGGCAAATCAGCATTAGTAAGAAGGGCTTCTTTTAAGACCTTCCAGCTAAATATGTAAATGCCCATCGAAGCCAGGTTACTCCGCGGCTGCTCCGGTTTTTCTTCGAAGTCAACAATCCTGCGTTCATCATCGGTAATCATGACCCCAAAACGTTTTGCTTCTTCAATTGGCACCGGCATGACCGCGATTGTCACATCGGCATTTTTTTCCTTATGGCATTCCAGCATTACGTCATAATCCATCTTGTAAATATGGTCGCCGCCAAGAATCAAAACATAATCAGGATTAAAGCTTTCCATATAATCAATGTTTTGGTGGATTGCATTCGCCGTTCCGGTGTACCATTCGCTGTTGTTGCTCTTTTCATAGGGCGGAAGCACCGTTACACCGCCGATATTGCGGTCTAAGTCCCACGGAATGCCGATTCCGATATGGGTATTAAGCCGAAGAGGCTGGTACTGCGTCAAAACGCCTACTGTATCAACTCCGGAATTAATGCAATTGCTCAAGGCAAAATCAATAATCCGGTATTTCCCGCCAAAAGCAACGGCCGGCTTGGCCACTTTCTCCGTCAGTACGCCTAGCCGGCTTCCTTGTCCGCCGGCTAATAGCATGGCAATCATTTCTTTCTTAATCATACCCGCTCCAATCTGCCTGTAAACTTTTTATGTATATGGCATACTATAATTTAGAACTTATTTCATTATACCATACATTATTTAAAAAATAAATGATTTTTACCAAAAATTTACTTGATTTTCGCGTTTTTATTATTTAATTTGACAAGATATTTCAGCACTTAACTCATTTCTTCGAATTTTCACAATATTTAGTATATTTTTTACCTGCCTTATCAATATCTTGTTAGTCAAATTTTCCAGTCAAAAAATTTGCGCTGGTTTTTTTGCCGATTAAAGGTTATAATAGTTTTCATGAAAGGTTAATTATGTATAAGATTGATTTCAATAATCCGATTCATGTATATTTTATGGGCATCGGCGGCATCAGCATGAGTGGCCTGGCCGAAATATTATTAAACGAAGGCTTTACTGTCTCCGGTTCAGACATTACCGAAACTGATTTAACAAGAACTCTAGCCGCTAAAGGCGCTTTTATTTTTTATCAGCAATGCGCCGCCAATCTTTGCCCCCGGCCTGGCATTCCCCCCATTGACCTAGTTGTCTATACCGCGGCGATTAAAGATGACAATCCTGAATTTGCCGCCATGCTTGAGACGAACTTATGTTCGATTACCCGCGCTGATTTATTGGGCCAAATCATGAAAAACTATGACCTTCCGATTGCAATTGCCGGAACTCATGGCAAAACAACAACGACCGGGATGGTTTCCGAGATCCTTTTGGCCGCCGGGCTTGACCCGACCCTTAGCATTGGGGGCATCCTTAATTCCATTAACGGAAATTTGCATATCGGCGATTCAGAATATTTCATTACCGAAGCGTGCGAATATACGAACAGCTTTTTAAGTTTTTTCCCCAAAATCGCGATCATATTAAATATAGAAGCAGACCATATGGATTTCTTTACTGACATCAAGCAAATCCGCAAATCATTCCATGATTTTGCTGCCCTGCTCCCAAAAGACGGCCTTTTGGTCATTAACGGCGACATCGATGGAATAGAAGAGATTGTCTGTGGACTTAATTGCCATATCCTGACTTTTGGGCTTCATAATCCCCATTATGATTATTGCGCTTCCAATATAAGTTATGATTGCGAAGCCAGGCCGACATTTACTGTCAAAATTGCGGCTAAGGGAAGCGATAAGGACAATCTTTTTGAAGGCGTTTATGCTTTGGGTTCGCGGGGTGAGCATAATGCGATGAATGCCCTTGCCTCAATTGCGCTTGCCGATTTCCTTAAAATAAATCCCCCGATCGTCAAAAAAGCCCTCGGTAATTTCACCGGGACGAAACGGCGGTTTGAAGAAAAGGGCAAATGCCAAGGCTTTACCATCATTGACGATTACGCCCACCATCCAACCGAAATCAGAGCCACTTTAAAAACTGCCCGCAACTATCCCCACCGCGATATCTGGTGCGTTTTCCAGCCTCATACTTATACCAGGACCAAAGTTTTTTTGGACGAATTTGCCGAAGCCCTTTCCCTTTCCGACAAGATTATTGTCATTGACATTTATGCCGCCAGAGAAAAAAATACAGTCGGAATCAGCGCAAAGGACCTTGCCGAAGCTGTAACTCTGCGCGGAAAGGAGTGTTATTATATCGCCACTTCTTTTGGCTTTGACAATGCCGAAAAATTTATTTTAAAAAATTTAAAAAAAGATGATTTGTTGATAACTATGGGAGCTGGAGATGTTGTAAACATCGGTGATAACCTGCTTGAAAAATAGTTTTACACTTTATCCACATTTTTAAATAAATTTTCCGGGCCAAAATTGTGGATATAATTTGGCAAAAAATGCTTCTGTTTTAGCCTGTCCCCGACAGATTATCCACAATATCCCCCCCATCCCCAAATGGCATAACACTAGTATTTTAGGGCATCTAAGCCTAATTGCCTATTCCTTTTCGTAAAGTAGTGTGCTATACTCAATTTTACTGAATTTGAATTAGGGTGGTGAGCAATGAGTCCGTTTAGGATATATAATGATTACGAAGACGCAACGATTGTGTCCAATATTTTTATTGATGAATATATGAAGGATGCCAATGATGCCCAGATCAAGATTTATTTATATTTGATCCGGATGATCAGCGTAAATAAGGCAACCAGCATTGCCAGCGTTGCGGACGAATTTAATTACACCGAAAAGGATATTATCCGTGCCCTCAAGTACTGGGAAAAAAATAATCTGCTTGGGATTGAGTACGATGAGCAGAAAAATCCCGTCGGGATTCATCTTAAGAAAATCAGCTCCCGTGACAAGAATGCCAATATAATGAAGCTTCCGGCAAAGGAAACCGCTAATGGTGCTTGCGCTGATGGTGCTTGCGCTGATGGTGCTTTCGCTAAGGATGCTTTTGCCAAGCGGGAATACTCTTTAGATGACCTAAAGGCCTTTAAGGAAACCGAAGAAACCTCCCAGCTTATCTTTGTCGTTGAAAAATATTTGGGCAAGACGCTTAGCCCTTCCGATATAAAATCGATTTTATTCTATATGGACATCCTCAATTTTTCCAGCGATTTAATTGATTACCTAATTCAATATTGTGTTGAGCGGGGCAAAAAGGACTTCCGTTATATTGAAAAGGTCGCCATCAGCTGGGCGGAAGAGGGCATTACCACGCCCAAACAAGCCGCAAGGGCTGCCCGCAAATATGACAAAATCGTCTATGATGTCATGAAAGCCCTTGGCAAGCAAGCAAACCCAACCAAAGCCGAAGCCGACTACATAATTAGGTGGGTGCGTGAATTTGGTTTTGGCCCTGATATTATTTATGAAGCCTGTGAGCGGACGGTCCTGGCCGTTGACAACCACCGCTTTGAGTATTGCAATAAAATATTGTCTAATTGGAAAAACCAAGACGTGCGGACTAAAGCCGATATTTTGCAGATTGATTTGGCTCATGCCAAGAAGCCGGGAAGCGGGGCCAACCTTAAAACCAGCGGCAAAGTGAATATGTTCCATCAGTTTAAGCAAAATACTTATGATTTTGAGGCACTTGAGAAAGAAATAATCAGCAATTAAAACGTGATACCGGGGTAAAAAATGGGACTAAGTAACGCGCAGTACGATGATATAATGCGGCAGTATGAAAAAAGGCAGGAAAAAAGCCGCACCCAGGCCGAAAAACGCCTTGCTTATGTATATGAAAATATCGAAGGTTTTAAGGAGCTTGATCTGGATATTGCCGCTATTTCCGTTACGCAAGCCAAAAAATACCTAAATGGTGATGAAAACGCAATTGCTTTATCAAAGGATTTGCTGAATGAGAAATCAAAAACAAAAGAAAGGCTTCTGATTAATGCCGGGCTTAACCCCGATTACCTTAAGCCCGAATATGAATGCCCTGCCTGCCATGATACCGGATATATCGAACGGGGGAAATGCCAATGCTTAAAGCAAGCGATTATTGATTTGCTATACGAGCAGTCCGGAATCAAGGAAATGCTTAACCAAGAAAATTTTTCCCAGCTTGATTATCGGTATTATGAGGGCGAGGATCTAAAACGTTTCAGCAAAGCGGTTGATAAATGCCGCCAATTTTGTGAAAAATCTGACTACCAAAATCTTTTCTTTTATGGTACAGTAGGCACAGGCAAGTCTTTTTTGTCAAGCTGCGTGGCTAAATCTTTGCTTGATAAGGGATTTTCCGTTATTTATTATACGGCGACTGAGTTTTTCAAAGCCCTGTCGCGCCAAATTTTTGATCGTGATTATAAAGATGATCATATCCATACCTGTGATTTATTGATTATTGATGACCTTGGCACGGAAACAAATTCCGAATTTTTGAACTCACAGCTTTTTTCCTGCCTAAATACCCGCCATCTAAACCAAAAATCCACGATTATATCGACAAATCTCTTATTAGAGGAATTGTCAAAGCGATATACCGACCGCATTTTTTCACGGATAATCAGCAACTACGAGCTATTGCTTTTAAGCGGTGCCGATATCAGGATGATTAAAAAACTTAAGAAGGTTGAAAGAATTTCATTCCAGACGATGGAAGGAGCATGAAAATAAAATGTCAAAAAGCGTAGACGTACTCAAGCTAGAAACCATCCCGGCAGGGTCACTTGCCATTATCCCCTTGGAGGGCTGCAAAGCTTTAGGCGAAAAGGTCAACCAATATTTGGTCGAATGGCGGACGAAAAGAGAAAGCGAGCATAAGGACAGCCTTGCTTTTGCCGGTTATCAAAGGGACACTTATATTCTGAAAGCCAAAGTTCCGCGTTTTGGGACAGGGGAAGCAAAAGGGGTTATCAGAGAATCGGTCCGCGGCTCTGATCTTTATCTTTTGGTTGATGTCTGCAACCATAGCATGACCTATTCATTGTTTGGCAAAGAAAACCATATGTCGCCCGACGACCATTATCAAGACCTTAAGCGGATTATCGCCGCTGTCGGGGGAAAAGCCCGGCGGATTACGGTCTTCATGCCCTTTCTTTATGAAAGCCGCCAGGACAAAAGAACCGCAAGGGAATCCCTAGATTGTGCGGTTGCCTTGCAAGAAATGATTAGAATGGGCGTTGACAATATCATTACTTTTGATGCCCATGACCCGCGGGTGCAAAATGCCATTCCGCTTCACGGCTTCGAAACAATCCAGCCAGCTTACCAGTTTATTAAAGCTTTGCTTGCTAACGTCAGCGGCCTAAGAATCGATAAAGAGCATTTAATGGCAATCAGCCCCGACGAGGGCGGAATGAGCCGCGCAATATATATGGCCGATGTCCTAAAGGTAGACATGGGAATGTTTTTCAAACGCCGTGATTATACAAAAAATATCGATGGCCGGAATCCTGTTATTGCCCATGAGTTCCTGGGCGTAAATGTCGAAGGTAAAGACATGATTGTCATTGATGACATGATTTCATCGGGCGAAAGCGTGATTGAAGCCGCAACCGCGCTTAAAGAGCGTAAAGCCGGGCGTATTTTCATCTGCTCGACTTTTGGCCTTTTCACTAACGGATTGGAGCGTTTCGACAAAGCTTATCAGAATGGGATTATTGACCGTGTCCTGACGACCAACCTAATTTACCAGCCGCCAGAATTATTAGAGCGTGAATGGTATATTCATTGTGATATGGGCAAATATATTGCGTATTTGATTGATACGCTAAATCACGATGCTTCAATCAGTGATTTGCTTGACCCGAATAACCGGATTAGGAATGCGGTAAAAAAATATAATGAAATTGAGAATAAAGTGTGTTCTGAGTCCTAATTGCATAAACCTAAGGCATTCTTATGGATAGAAAGCAGCTTCTATTTCAATATCCCCTTGCAATATTCTGTGATCGGGTGCATACTTGTATAAATACCGTGAGTTCGAAACCATCCTCACGTAAAACAAAACTAAGGAGAGTACCACAATGCAAAATCAAAGAGTTTTATTTATGAACCAAGCGGCGATGATTGCCGCTATTTATGTTGTGCTGACTTTTGCCGCCAATTTCCTGGGGCTGGCCAGCGGGGCAATCCAAATCCGTTTCTCGGAAGCATTAACCGTTTTGCCTTTCTTTACCCCGGCAGCAATCCCCGGCCTCGCCATTGGCTGCCTGCTTGCCAATTTCCTGACGGGGGCCCACCCCATCGATATTGTCTTTGGAAGCTTTGCTACCCTGATGGGTGCGATTTTTACATATTTAATCGGTAAAAAAGCTCGCGCCTTAAAGCAAAATGACAACGTAAAAGCCGGGACGCTAAAATGGCTTGCTCCACTTCCGCCAATTGTCTCGAACGCGGTTATTATTCCCTTTGTTTTATACTTTGCATATGAAATCACCGAGCTATGGTTTTCATTTATTTTCGTGACGGCCGGGCAAATAATTTCTTGCGGGATTTTAGGAATGGTTTTACTCATTGCCTTAGAAAAGCGGAATATTTTTAAGCAAAGGTAAGACTAGCATTAATGCCCCTAAAAAGGGAGGATGCCAAGCAAATCAGTGATTTGCTTGGCATTATTATGAAAAAGTTATTAATTATTACTGGCACCTGCTGTTTTATAATCTTATTATACACAAGATAAATGTCTAAAAAATTATTATAAAGTAAATCTTTTTTAAATTAAATATGAACAGATTATGAACGCAATATCTATTTCTCTTGCCGACTTAGTTTGGAATTGGAACGTGAAGGAGCCGCATAATATCTTTTTGTGATTCAACCACCCGTTCGGCAATCAGGTCACAGAATGATTCCGCATACCCTTTATGTTGGTAATGCCGTATATGCGACATATAGTCCATTCGCAGAACAGGCGGGATAACGGCAAGCATATAGCCGTCCTGAATAAGCGCAGTATTCATCAGAAGCCTCGCTACCCTTCCGTTTCCATCGATATATGGGTGAATTGTTACAAATTTCAAATGCAGCATAGCGGCAAATCTGACCGGGTGCATTGCGTCGCGCTCTTCTTCTATCCAGCGTCC
>Ga0099364_10002776_pt1 | contig 27727 bp, 27 predicted proteins | sample TergutTh196P3_FD_73070 | JGI IMG/M metagenome (GOLD analysis project Ga0099364, IMG submission 73070) | Microcerotermes parvus P3 segment gut microbial communities from Pointe-Noire, Republic of the Congo - Th196 P3 | ecosystem: Host-associated > Arthropoda: Insects > Digestive system > Gut ... | reverse complement strand
TGCTTGACTGTTATTTGTTACGGCATTCCTTACGCTGGTTTGGTTGATTTCTGTAGAAGAAAACGTATACGTCCAATCATACCCGCCGGCAAAATGCTCGGGTTCAAAGTAATATATGGGAATGTCTCTTATTTGGCCTAAATAAATATAGTAAAAATCCATTCCCTCATAAGTATACGAGTATTTTATTCTGTCCCTAATTCCGTTATTAGTATATGGAATTATGGTATATCTGCTTTCGGAAACAGGAGGACCGCCGGGATAGTCAAATGGATCAGGATCAACCCAAAAAACATCGTCATCGCCCGGGCTTTTGCAGCCTGCCATTGCGAATATGATTACTGCCAAAAGAGCAATAATTCCTAAAAACTTGAATACGTTTTTCATAAAATTCTCCATAAAAAAATTTGTAGGCAATTAACCTCATTTTTAGAGATAAAATTCAATAAATCATAATTCTGTAAATAAACATGATTCATCAATTTAATACACTCTAAATGTGGTTACTTAATATACATTCTAACTGGTGTTTGTAAATCTGTCAAGCCAATAGCATAGTATTTAAATAGCAACCATGAGGGTGTAATTATGAAGGGAAAGGAACTTAGGGGTATTTTTGGCAGGAATGTAAAGATTTACCGTAACCGCCGCAACTGGTCGCAGGCGGATTTAGCTGAATCTGCAAATATTTCGATAAATTTCCTGGGCGATATTGAGCGCGGCAAAAAATGGCCGCATCCTGATACTCTGAGCAAACTGGCAGATGCACTAGAAATAAAGGTTTATGAGCTGTTTATGGAAGAAGATATATCAATTTCACCGGAAAATAAGGCTATAATGAGCCGGTTTGTTAAAGATGTTTCATTAACTATTAATAAATCAATGTCTCTTTCTATCAATCAATCCATAGAAACTATCCGTAAGCAGTATAAAATAAAAGGATAAACACACGGCATAACCGTAACATTACCTGTATACCTTCTACAAATGACCTTCATCAATAATAATAACATCGACACGGCGGTTTAAAGCGCGGCCTTCTTCATTATTATTTGTTGCAATTGGCATTGTGTCGGCAAAGCCTGCAATTTGGAAACGCCGCTCATCAATGCCGATAGCCGCAAGGTAACGAAGTATTGCTCTGGATCGTTCAACTGAGAGTTGCCAGTTATCTTCCCAGGGGCCGCTTGGATCTACGTCAACTGCATCAGTGTGGCCTTCTATCCTGAACTTTCTGCCCTGTAATTCATTGGAAGAAAGATATGTACCAAGCCGCAGAAGTATATCTCTTGTAGCTTCTATATTGATACGGGCGCTGGCAGGGTTAAAAAACGCATCTCCCGCCAGAGTGATAACAAGGCCGCGTTCATCATGAGTTACCCTTACCACAGTTGAACGGATTTCTGGTGAAAAAATAGAAATTGCCCTTCGCAGGGTAGTTCCCATAACCCTTCCCCGCTCCATAGAGGGCAGGGTCATGATTGTATTTCCCAATTCGGCGCTTCGACCTGCAGAAAGGGTAAGACCGCCGGGCATAGCGCCGATACCGCCCGTACGCATAGCTTCGGCAATAGCCTCCAACTGCGCCTGAGTAGTTTCATCGGGATTAAACATAATAACAAAGAAGCAGAGCATTAAGGTAACCATGTCTGAGTAAGTAGTCAGCCATGTACTAACCGGAGTATTGGCTTCCCTCTTCTTTCTTTTTCCCATGTTTAATCCTTAATAAGCTCTTTTTCCAGTGATCTGCGTGCAATAGGATCAAGGTATGCCAGAAGTTTCATGGCAAGAATACGAGTATTATCGCCGGACTGAATAGAAAGAACACCCTCTATAACCATTTCTTTCATGCCTGTTTCTTCCGCATCAAAAACAGTAAGTTTAGTTCCCCACGGCAGAAAGAAAACGTTAGAAAATAAAGAACCGTAAAATGTAGTGATAAGAGCAAGAGCCATGTTAGGACCAATAGAAGCTGTATCTTCCAGATTCTGCAACATACCAACAAGACCCATAACAGTACCTAACATTCCAAGACCGGGAGCAAGAGCCGCCCAGTTGTTTACAAGACTTATCTTTGCAGCATGCCGTCCCTGCATCTGGCTTAATTCCAGTTCCAAAAGGTCGCGAATAACAGTAGCATCCGTACCGTCTACAACAAGACGCAGCCCTTTTTTCATAAATTCATCATCAAGGTCTTCAAGCTCATCTTCCAAAGCCAAAAGACCTTCACGGCGTGCTTTCTCGGAAAAAGAAACCATCTTTTGAATAATACCCTGCTGGTTATAAGAAGGCTGTTTAAATGTAAGACCAATGGCGGAAAAAACCGCAAGTGCATCTGACAACGAAAAGGCAATCATAAGTGCGAAATAAGAACCAATAACAACCAGCGCAAGAGAGGGGATATCTATAAAGGAAGCTAATGCATTTCCGCTTAACAAGATAGATACAACGATCATTGCCAGAGCGCCAAAGACCCCGATCATTGAACCCATGTTCATGCCTTTATTCATATCTTCACTCCTGGACTATATACGGACTTAAACGCTTCCTGTAAGCGTCGATTTTTTCTAACACAGTATCTACCTCTTCCCGTACAATGTAGGTTTTGCCCGAAAGCATCATAAGTGTTGTATCAGGACGGATTTCTATACTTTCGATCTGGTGAGGATTTAGTAAAAACTCTTTCCCGTCCAGTTTGGTAACTCTAATCATACAATTTCAACGAGCAATAAACAACACAGTGAGCAGGATTCAAACCTGCTCACCGCTGTCTGTTAACTGCTAACTGCTCCTTTACCTCTTAAGTGTTAACAATTCCTGCAGTAATTGATCCGCTGTCTGAATTGTTCTGGAGTTAGCCTGGAAACCGCGCTGTGTTACGATCATATCTACAAATTGATCGGCCATATCGACATTTGACATTTCCAAAGTTCCCGCCACAATCTTGCCTTTACCGGCTATCCCAGAAGGCCCAATGTTTGCTAAACCTGAGTTATTAGACATACGGAATGTATTGTCTCCGGCTTTTTCAAGACCGCCCTGGTTCGGGAAAGTTGCAATAGCAACCTGAGCTAAATCCCTGGTTGTACCATTGGAATAAACGCCTGTAATAATACCTGTAGAATCGATCTTGAAATTTTCAAGATAACCCATAGTGCGTCCGTCCTGCTCTACCGCTTTAGAAGAACTTGCTTCTGCATATTGAGTGATAGAGTTTGTAAAGCCGCCGACATTGCCAAGGTTAAGAACAAACTCCTGTCTGACAAGAGCGCCGTCTTCATCGGGGGTTGCAGTCTGTACATCGTAGGCGACAAACATCTGAACCTGTCCCGACGCGCCTGACACGTTGCCTGCACCGTCTTCTGCAGAAAGTAATGTTCCGTTATTGGAAAAGTTAACGATAAAAGTTGACGGCCCGCCGATTGCCGGTGGTTCGTCTCCAAACCCGATTGTCGTATTTGTCGGGGTTTCATTTGCAGGATCAACATTTACTGTCGCATTCCAGCTGTTCGCTGTCCCCGGTACTCTTGTAAATTCGATTTGTAAAATACGCTTGTCGCCAAATGAATCGTAAATATCTATTGAGGTTGACCATGTTGATCTTATTATCTGATCGCCTGTGGGATTTTCCGGTAATTCAGGAGTTCGTTTATCTAGGTTACAGGCAAAGTTTACCATTGTGGTTTCTTTTGCAGGATCTTTATCTCCCACCGGGATTACAAGCTGTTCAACAGGACGGGAAACATCAATTATGTTGTAACCCTGAACATCTCTTGCCATCCAGCCCTGTACCTTCATACCGTTTGCGGGGTTTACCATTACGCCTTCTGCGTCAATGGAAAAAGCGCCTGCTCTTGTAAAAAGCTGTTTGCCCATGTCGTCTAACACAAAGAAACCCTGGCCAATTATTGCAAGGTCTGTCTGGACTCCGGTAGTTTGCAGCGACCCTTGAATGTGCAAAGTATCTATCGATGCGATTGTCATTCCAAGACCGACTTCTTTGGGGTTTACACCGCCAAGATCCTCAGTGGGACGAGCCGCGCCCTGAAGCTGTTGATAGATCATGTCCTGAAAATTAACACGGTTTCTTTTAAAACCGGTTGTATTGATATTGGAAATGTTATTACCAATAACGTCCATTCTTGTCTGGTGGTTTTGAAGTCCGGAAACGCCGGAAAACAATGATCGCATCATAAGTCAATACTCTCCTTTTCTTCTGCGAAAACTTTTGTTACTTGATCCCAGTTGTAAAAACCTCCGTTTACCAATACCTGAGGATTATCTCCTCTGGTTACTGCCTGAACCAAGCCCTGTATTGTAGTTTCCCCTTCAACTAATTCGACATTTTTACCTAACGAGGCGGACGCTTCGTTACCCATTAACATTGCGGTTAACTTGGAAAAATCCTGAGCCATTGCCGTCATCTGTTCCAAAGTGGAAAACTGAGCCATTTGCGCAATAAATTGTTTGTCTTCCATTGGCGCAGTAGGATCTTGATAAGAAAGCTGGGTAATAAGTATCTTTAAAAAATCATCTCTTCCCAGATTTTGCTGAGGCTGCCGTGTACCGCTAACCTGAATATTATGGTCACGAACAAGCTGGTCAAGCTCGAATCTTTCCTGCGAACTTAACATAATCGGCCTTGAAGTATCTATAGCCATATAACTCTTTTCTCCTTACGCAAGCATATTAATTGAGCCGGAATTTCGCCCAACAAAAACATCTACCATATTCACCGCATCATATTCATAAGTATCGTCATAAAGCGACGCGATCATCCGTGGTGTAAAAGAACCCTGTTCCTGCTCCCACTGTGTATCCTGACCATTTGAAGTCAGCGAAAGGTTTAAATCCGCGCTTGTAAAGCCGGATTCCTTAAAAGCCTGCTCTAAAGAAGAAATTTCCTTACGGAAAGCGTTCAAGGCTTCTTCGCTTTCTACAATAATAATCCCCGTAATCTTGTTTTCGGTCATTTCCAGGCGTATCTTTACATTTCCAAGACTTTCAGGTTTAAGGGCTATTTTTATAGTCCCCTCTCCCCCGTCACGGAGTGCAATGGAAGCATGGCGGACAATATCGCCGTTAAAGTTTTGGTGCAGCTCCCTTGCAAGCATATTTTCCATTGCCGTACCTGCTTTTGCTTCCCATGTTGTCTGCGCCTGATTTTGCCCCATAGAAGAGCTGTTGTAATCGGGCAGTTTAAGTTCAAGGGTAATTTCGCGGACAGGAGCGTCACTCAAGGAGCGGGTTGCTGCCGTTTCTACAACCGAATAAGAACGATTCATCTCATTTGTTTGACCTGTCCTCATATCGCGTACTTCAAAAGATACCCTGTCGCGGCGGGAACGGCTGCGCATATCGTCAAAGCGGCCGGGTTTATCATCTGTTGTATCTTTGCGTAAAAGCCCGGAATTTTCACTGCGGGTTTCATTCGCAGTAAAAATGTTATTTATCTCATTTTTAGATAGGGCATGATCTTCTTTAACAGTTTTTTCATTAAATAGTTTTTCTTTCTTTCCGGCCGCTTCGTAGAATAAACCTTCTTCAACAGAGTTTGCCGCAGCAGTTTGCGAAACAACGGCCTCAGCGGTTTTGGCAGAAGCAAATTCAAAAAAGTCCTGTCCCAACTCCGTTTCAGGTAAATGGTCTGTTACTATCAGGTTAGAGATTTCCGGTAAAAAATCACTGTCAGTATCCATTTTTTCAGGTTCAGAAAGGTTAAACATAACTCCCATACCATGAAAAACACCCATGTGTTCTTCGGGAATTTCAGTGTCCGAAGCGTCTTGTGCAAAACTTTTCTGTATTTTTTTAAGGTTAGAAAAATCTGTTTTTTCTACAGCTAAAGTTTTAACATCAGTTTGAATACCGGAAAACTCAAAGTCATCTTCCGGCGATCTGGTTTCTGATTGTTTGAGCAGATCTTTTAAAAGGTTTGAGAAAGCTCCGATTTCTTCAAGTTCATCAGATTCGCTTGATTGCAGCGGTTCATTGGCAACGGCGCTGCTAGCAGCGGCGCTTACCACTGCCGGTTCATTGTAGGTGGATATGGCTATCAACACCCGGCCTCCTTAATAACAACCGGAAGTTAACAGCCAGATTTTTACAGGCTGGGGGGTCTGCCTGCCATTTTTCTTTGCAGTTCAGCCGCCCGAACCGGATCCATCAAAGAGAACCAAAAGGACACAATAGATGTAGTTCCTTCGGCCTGAGCGATTTCCTCGGTCTTCCGGAGAACATCGATAGCGTCCTGATCATCCAGCGCGGCTATAATGCCCACCGCATTCTGCGGCGGCATACCGGTCAGATAACGGGCATTCTGCTCGACATTCCTATCCTTATTTTCGGCATCTGCGACCTGTGCTTTGAGTGTATTTTCCCATTCTTCCAAAGCTTTTTGACGTACTTCCAATTCCTGGGCCATTTGTGCAATTTCACCGTATTGGGTGTCAATTTCGCCTTGGCGGTTGTCCATTTCCATATTACGCAATTCCAGAGCTTCCAGGCGTATCGCAAGCCTTTCTGCATCAATATTGAGTATTTCGTCCGCTTCAACTCTGGGCTGAGTTCTGCCTTCTCCGGGAATAAAGGGGATAAATCTATAAACAGGGGCTAAAACAGTTTTAGCATCTATAACATTAAGAAAATCGAACCAGATAATGCCGCCTAAAGACAGAATAGCTATAAGCAGCAAAAGAATTAACGCTCTGCCAATCATTTTTTTCTCCCAAATCGTGCTTTGTTTAAAAATCGGTAAAATTAAAACAAAGCTTTAATTCAATCCCGGCACCACTATCATCTCGTTACGGCGAAGGGAGCGTAAAAGTTCATTAACGGGGAAATAACGGTTGCGTCCCATCATGCTTATTTCGTCCGCGTAACGGAAACTGTTCGAGCTCCAGTCGCTTGGTATTGGATCATGAACTACAAAATGTTCGCCGTTCAAAGAATAACCTTTTATAACTATATAGTGGCCTACAGAATCGTCATAATATCTTCCAAAAAGATCCGCCGCAGGATTTTGCCTGGACATTCTGACTCCGTCGGTAAGGAAAAGTACAATGGCAATCCCGCCTGAATCAATTACATTCATTATATCCTGAGCTGTCCTTAAAGGCTGCATTGTCGCGCTTACACCCTGATTCCTTATAACCCTAAGAAGTTCATCAAAACTGGTGCCGCCGTTTCCCTGCCAGCCCACAGCCTGACGCACTGCAGATACAGGGAAGTATCTGCCGGTAGCCCAGCTAATTCCCATAGCTGCCGAAGCCGGCCCGCAATTTGAGGGAGTTCCCGTATTAAATTGGGATCTGTACCAGTTAAAGTTGTTTATAGCAAGGTCAACATGCATGGTTGGAACAGGGCTTACAAAAACCGAATAGTACTGTTCTCTGCCCCTCTCCTGCACGGTAACTCCAAAATAACCGCTTTTTTTGAAACGGGCTTTTGTCAAAATTCGATCTGATTCGCTTAAATCCAGTACATCATTTATGTTCGGATAACGTGAAACCTTTGTAATTGTTCCATTTACAACAAAATGGTCATCAGGAGAAGAAAGCGTAACAAATCTTGTAGTGCTATGCTCTGCCGCAGAAGCAGGATGCGGAATATCAATATATAAATGATTTGATCTGTAAATAGTCCCCGAATTATCCTGCGCAGTAAGGCGGACAACATAAGTCCTTGGCGTAGAATATTCATGGCTGGGATTTTCGCTGAAACTGCGCCTGCCGTCTCCCAAATCCCATTCAAAAGACCTAAGACCGGACGGAGGATTTACAATGGAAAAATTAGCCGTAACTCCCATGCCGGCTCCGTTATTCCGGCTTTCGTATCGAATTTCGATATTTCTTGCTGTTCTTGCCGCGGTTGCAGCCGCTGTTGCCGCCTGCCTTTGTCTTGCCCTTTCCTGTTGATACTTGGGTTCGTTAGCTTCTATATTTTCATGAGAAGGAATAACTAAAACCGTTCCTGCTCTGATACGATTTACATTGGTTATTTTGTTATACCAGGCAAGAAAGTCATAAGGAATATCATAGTAATAGGCAATTTCTGACAGAGTTTCTCCGGGACGGACAGGATATTCAAAATCCTTAGTACGATCCACAATCTGAGAACCGGCGCCTGTTTCCAGTTCACTGCCGTCAAACAGGGTAAGCGCAGCCCAATCATCACCATTAGATGAAAGAACTACATTGGAAATCGAATTTCTATTGTTACCAGAGATACCTGAAACATCTCTTATCGTAGAAAACATATTTTCCGGAGGTAATTCAGGAGAAATAACGGCAAAGAAAACCAAAAATAATGCGCCTGCCGCAACAGACGTTAAAGATGTGGCAAGAGTTACTTTACGAACAAGCGGATTATACCGGAATAAATCCAGCAGACGCAAAAAGAGTTCTTTTAGAACATTAAATATTTTTTTTCCTACTGCACATAGAAACAAAGCCGTAACTACAGAAAATGTTTTGATTACCTGTAAGATTCCGTTTCCCAGTGCGGACAAACTTTTAATCATTGTATTACCCCGCCCAATATTTATATGAGTTAAATATCGGCGTTTTGTCACCTTTTGATGAGAATATATCCCCCCCATTATGCCCATATTATAACATATTTATAGTAATTTGTCTACTATATTTATGCCATTTTTTATTCCACATTTAAAGAGTCTTCAGGAACTGGTGTACTGTAAGATGCCCCGCTTTCGTCTCTGAAAGGTATAAACCTGACGCTCAGGCCATTGTATACATCCCTGCGGCTCAGGGTAATAAGGCCGTCTTCATCTTCTGTTTTGATTACTTCCATGATGTACTGGCGATTGGGAGGCCCAAGAGGTAAAACCATAATACCGCCGGGGCTTAACTGCCTAAGAAGAGGAGGCGGGATATGGTCTATGGCGCATGTTACAATAATTTTATCAAAGGGGGCGAATTCTTCCCAGCCATAATAACCGTCCCCAAGTTTGCGGTTTATTACGGAATAAGCGGGGAAATTCCTTTCCAACTCGTGATAAAGAGCATCGGTTTCTATATAAAGAGGCCTGATTATCTCGATTGTATATACATCTTTGGTTAAATAAGAAATAATCGCGGATTGATAGCCCGAACCTGTACCGATTTCCAGAACTCTGTCCGTAGGCTGAATATTCAAAGTTGTGGTCATCATTGATACAACATCGGGGTCTGTAATTGTAGCCCCGTACCCTATGGGAAGCCAGGTATCTGCGTATTCAAGCCCTCTGTTTTGAGCCCTTACAAAATGCTCCCTTGGGGTTAAAAGAAATGCCCTTACATCTTCCGGTCTTTTAAGTTCAGAAGAATGAATAAGGTCCTGCGCCCAATCCCAGCGTTGTTCAAGAAAAAAAGGATCATCACTGCGGTGTCTGCTCATCCATGAAAGCCAAGTTTCTTTGGTTTCTATAGGCATGGATTCGGCAAAACGGGGGCCGTCATACTTCTGGATTCCAGGCAATGTTACATAAATAAAGCCTTCTTCCTCTGAACTGCTGCGGCCTGCAAGCCTTAAAGCTTCTTCGACCATGGATTGCGCGGCTACTTCCTCATAACTCGCCACTCTTTCGGACTGAGACATCACAATTACCGGAATAGAAAGCCCAAATGATATCCCGATAAAAATACCGGAAAATATTGATATCATTGCCATAGCAGGGACAGATTTACTTAAAAAATTCAATAATATATTTTTCATTCCTGTATTTAATTTATTAATCATAGCGAAATATGTCAATACCGGATTTATGCTTCTTCCCGCAGGGTGCATGAAATTGCAGCTTTAGCATTTGCCATAAAAGCTTCTTTTGGCTGATAATCTGAAAGTACACCACTGTAGTATTGATGATAAAACGAATTTTGCATTTCTTCTTCGTTCAATCCCTTTTCTTTCATTCTTAAAATAAAATCCCGGCAGGAGACGGCTGCGGCATGAGCCTTGTCAAAAAAAACATTTGCATCTTCGCTGCTTACTATGCTGCGGTGCGGCAGCGATAAAAATTTATAGGGGATTTTCCTGCATTTTTCCATTGAATTGATCGTATCTTTAAAACTTGTAAGATAGCTTGGATATATACTGCTGTCCGGCATTAAAACGCCAAGTGTTTCATTTATTACAAGTGTTTCAATTTCTGGAATAAAAAAGCTAAGGGAATCTCTTGTGTGTCCCGGCGTTTCCAATACCTCCACGGTTAGATTTCCAAGAGAAATGTTGTCGCCGTCTTTTACGATTATATCTGCGCGGAATACATCATCGTTATATGAGGTATCTATTGTTACGCCATAAAGTTCTGCCGCCGTCAAAGACAATTCACGAATTACACGGCGCGGAGTGTCTTTTAACAGAACTCCCGCTCCAACAGCCGAAGTTACAGTGCGCAGATTTGGCCATTCTTTTCTGAAAAACGGCAAAGCGCCAATGTGGTCATAATGAGTATGTGAAAAAAAGATATAATCCAACGGCCTTGTACCCAGAGCGTCTTTTACTCTTTGAATAGTGTCCCCGGCGCAGAACATCATGCCGCAGTCGATTAGAGCGGTGTGAGTATCGCCAATCAGGAGATTGCCTTCGCTGGAATTATGCGCTATACAGTTAATATATCTTTTCATTTTTTTATTTTAACTTATTTGGAGTGATTGGTTAAGAAGGAAACACATGGATAATAATACAATTTTGCAGGAAATGCTGCGCTACATAGACAGCCACATTAAAGAAAAACTGAATGTTGAAAAACTTGCAAAACAGGCGGGCTTTTCTCCGTATTATTTTTGCCGGATGTTTCAATACGGTGTCGGCTCTTCGATTATGGAATATGTAAGAAACAGACGGCTGGCTTACGCAGCTTCTGAACTTGGTTCGGGGCGAAAAATAATTAATATAGCCATTGATTACGGGTTTGAAACACATTCAGGATTTTCAAAAGCATTCCGCCGTTATTTTGGGTGTCCTCCGGAAATATACCGCGCTTATGCTGCATACAATGTTCCCGAGATCCCCGATCTTTCAAAAATTAATCAGTTTATTTCCAATTGTGTTATTGAGCCAAAAATAATGTTAAAAAAACCGGCTTTTAAATTGGCAGGATACACAATTAAAATGAAATCCAGAGAAATAGAAACCCTTAACAAAAGCCTGGAATTCTGGGACGAATGTAAAACCGACGGAAGGCTGGAAAAATTACACAGAGAATCTTTTCCTAAATACCCTGTTGAATATGGAGCTATATATAAAAATAATAAAAGCGGCGATTTTTTGTGTATTATTGGAGTAGAAGCAAAATCTAAAACTGTTATTCCTTTTGAATATAATGTTCATACAATACCGGAATCTTTGTTTGCTGTATTTACAACACCTCCATATAATGAAGATAATTATTTAACTATAATAAAAGATTCATGGCAGTTTATTTTTTCTGAATGGCTGCCAAATTCAGGTTATGAATTTTACAATATTGGAACTGCTTTTCAGCTTAATGACGGACGCAGCATGGGCAATACAGGGAAAGTCAGCGATATATACGTTCCAATAGTTAACAGCCAGCTTTAAACAAAAGGCAATCCCGGAACAATCAACGGCAATTTCAGAACAATGTCCTTAGCTCAAATAATCTATCTTATGTATAGAAATATTTGAGGAGGATTTTATGAATGGTTCAAAAGCCGGCTGGATTTTTCCATTTATCGTTTTGGTTGTTTTAATTGCAGTTATATGGATTGGCTTATTTCAATGCAAAATAAAACCAGACAAGCTGTCTGTTAATTTATCCAGCTCTATGGCGGTTATTGTGTAAGACCATTGTACAAATTCACGGTTTTTGTTAATATAAACCGATGAAGAAAAATCAATTTGCAGCGCTTTTTTTAATTTCCGCGGCAGGGATTGCTTTTGAGCTTTATATAATGAGGATTTTCGCCGTTGGAAGCTGGTCCAATTTTGGCGCCCTGGTCATTTCTACCGCTCTTTTGGGGATAGGATTGGCAGGCATAATTCTTACCTTTGTTGAGGAACGGATCAGGCAGCGGCCGCAGTTATATATGTCAATTCTTGCCATTATACTGCCGGTTTTTATATCAATGTCGGTTGTCCTTTCCCAAATGGTTCCGTTTAACCCTATTTTTATCGCTTCCGACTCACGTCAACTTTGGTTCATAGGCGCTTACTATATAATTTTTGGAATGCCCTTTTTTATTATCGCAGCCTTTGTCGGCATTTCATTTATTGCTTTAAGAGACAAAATAATGGGCGTCTATTTCTGGAACATGGTTGGCTCAGGCATTGGCGGCCTTTTTATCGTAATTTTTATGTTTTTCCTTCCTCCGCAGTACCTTTTGCTGCCGGTTCTTGGATTGACAATTATTGCCGCCCTGTTAAGTTCCTGCCGCGAAAACGGCCAATGGGGTTTTCCTGTACCCTATGTTATAGGTATTTGTCTGGCCACTGTAATATCAATTTTTATCACACTTTTCTGGGGAAATATCAGAATATCTGATTATAAAGATATAAGTTATGTCCGCAGATATGCCGACTCTACTCTGGTTCATCATTCATTCGGCCCGGCAGGTGAATTTCATGTTTATGCGTCAAGGTATTTTCATTTTGCGCCCGGACTTTCAGATAACGCAGTCCTTAGAATCGACAATCTGCCCACCCAGCTTTATTGGGGACTCTTTGTAGACGGTTCAGGCCCTATCGGAATAATGGGATATCTTAGAGAAGAAGAAAAAGTCTATATGGACTACCTTCCAATGACAGCTCCCTACACTATGCTTTCCGAACCTGATGTATTGCTGGTAAACCTATGCGGCGGCATCAATGCCCAGGTAGCCTTGTACAACGGAGCGCGTTCAATTGACATAGTAGAACCTTCTACAGAAATGATTCGGCTGTTAAAAGAAGACCCAAGCGTTTCCCGTTTTACAGGCAATTTATTAGATACGGATATAATTAATGTGATTCGCGGAGAAGGCAGATCTCACGCCGCCAATAACGAAGGCTTTTACGACTTAATCGAAATAAGCCTTATAGATTCCGTAGGCCTTACTGATTCCGGAGGTTATGCCGTACACGAAGATTTTAAGTATACGGTAGAAGCATTTACAGAATATTTTAAGGGCCTTAAAGAAGGCGGTATTCTTTCCGTTACTGTCTGGGACAGGTTAAATCCTCCAAGAAATGTGCCGCGTCTTCTTAATACGATAATCCGCGCAATGCACGAAGCGGGCTTTGAACAGCCGGAAAGGTCTCTTTATTCGTTTGGTCTTTTACGGTCAACATCGACTATCATCGTAAAAAAAGGAGCTTTTACAACAAGAGATCTAAACGACCTTAACAATTTTGTCAGAAATTGTTCCTTTGAACTTTTCTATGCGCCGGGAGCTGAGCTGCCGTTACGCGATATTGATATTTTAATGGCAAGTTACCGTTATCAGTTTGAAGATTCTGATGCCGAAGAAATAGAAACCTTTACAAATGCGGACATGTACAGAACAGTAATCCCAAGGTTTTTCGCAGGAGAAGCGGAAATAATAGAAGATGCCTATATTTTTGATATACGGCCAATTCTGGATTCAAGGCCGTATTATACAGGCTTCCTGAAAATGAACGAACTGCCCATGTATCTGGATCAGCTAAGGGATATTTCCGAAGAATGGGGATATCTCCTTCTTATAGCTATGTTAATCCAGGCATGTATATTCGGGCTTGTCGTCATTCTTCTTCCGGTTCTTGGCCGCAGAAAAACCTTGTTTACAAAACGCAGGGGTACAATCGGCGTAATTTTCTACTATGCCGGGCTTGGGCTTGGATACATGCTTATCGAAATATTCCTAATCCAAAGGCTTGCGGTGTTTCTTTCCAATCCTACTTATTCAACGAGTATCGTAATTACCGTAATGTTGATTTCTTCGGCTCTTGGAAATATTACAAGCAGTTTGTTTAAACAGTGGAGAGTTTTTGTCGTTCCCATTGCCTGTGTCCTGATCGGCGGAGGTTTCCTCTTTTACATCATAGGGCTGGACGGCTTCCTTGCAATGTTCCATTCATCTTCCATGATGATGCGATTCCTGATTGCCGCCCTTGTTATAGCTCCGGTTGCTTTTTTCATGGGTATACCCTATCCCAATGGATTGGACAGCCTGCAGGAAAGAAAGCCGCACCTGCTCCCCTGGGCATGGGGAATGAACGGCGGCCTTTCGCTCGTAGGAAGCGCTCTTGCAAGAGTTCTTTCCATAAGCAGCGGATTCCCTGTACTTTTAAAACTTGGAATTGGAATCTATATAATGGTTGGGGCTCTTTTCCCAATCAACCATAGACTGACTCAGGATTAATGGCAAGAGAACATATAGCCCCAACAAAAAGCAACCTATTAAGAATTGAAGAAAGGCTGAATACAGCCCAAGAAGGCTATGACCTTTTGGAGCAAAAGCGGGAAATACTTGTCAGCGAGCTGATGCGCCAGATCGAACAGGTAAAAATCCTTGAGCGCGACATGGATAAGCGGACGGCGACAGCCTATCCAGCTCTTAAAAGAATGTTGATCAAGGCAGGAAGAGAACGCGCTCAAAAGCTTACTCAAAATGTTTCTTACCACTTTGAAATAAAGAAAAAACAGGTAATTTCCGCAGGAATGAAGCTTCCGGGTCTGGAAGTTAAAATTCCGTCTATAGAATTAAAATATTCCCCTGTAAATTCATTTGCAGAATGTGATGAAACCGTGATAGAATTCTTTGAATTACTCAGGATATGTACCGAACTAGCCGCCATAAGAAACATTGCCTGGCGGCTGGCACGGGAAGTAAGGCGGACACAGCGCCGGGTAAATGCTCTGGAAAAAATGGTTATCCCTGTTGCCAGAGAAACAAAAACATATATTGAGTCTGTTCTTGAAGAAAGAGAAAGAGATACTTTCTTTACCAGCAAACTATTAAAGAAAAAAGGAGCGCCAGGTACAATAAAATGAAACCTCTTATTAACAACATTGTTGTCGCAGTTACAGGTACAGACGCCTCAATTTTAGCAGCCAAATATGCCATTGTATTGACCAAACATTACCATTGTAAACTGACTGCAGTTTATGTAGTAGACACAGCAACTATCAAAATGCTTACATTGAGCAAGATTTTTTTAAAGGAAGAAGGCGCTGAATACGAAAAAAATCTGGAAAAAAACGGCAGCCGCTATCTGACTTTTGTAGAGGAACTAGCCATTGCAAAAGGAGTCAAAATAGAGAAAGTAATGCGCAAGGGCGCAATTTCAACAGAAGTGCTCGTTGCAGCAGATGAAAAAAAAGCAGATTTAATTCTGCTTGGGTGCTGGGAAAAAGACAAAAAAACAAACGATATATTCGGCCATTCCCACAGGGAAATCATAGCAAGTTCGAAATGTTCGGTAATGCTTGTAAAAGAACCGGACATAGATTTGATATATAAAAAAGCCTGATACGGAGTATATATGAGAATAGCGATTATAAGCGCACCGGCTGCAAAGAAACAGCCGCCTGATTATGTGCAGTCTTTTACAAAGGGAATGGAATCCATGGGGCATCGAGTGGACATAGTCGATGTATGGACAGATGACGGCATGAGGCTTCCCGGTTATGAATATATTGCAGTAATTGCAGAGCCGGCTTCCTTTTTCTCTGGAAAGATCTCTGCAAAAATTCCAAAGATACTTGCAGCCGGCAGTTCTGTCGCCGGCAAAAAAAGCGCCGCATTTGTAAAAAAAGCAGGGCTTTTCAGTAACCGCGCCCTTTCCAATCTTATGAAAGCAATGGAAAAAGAAGGAATGGTGGTTAACTGGAGCGACCTTTTAATCAACTGCTCCCATGCCGAAGCGCTGGGAAAACGAATCGGCGTATAACGGCATTGAACAATCATTACGAACTGCTCGGTATAACGCAGGACGCTACTTCTGCAGAAATAAAAAAGGCGTTTCGTTTAAAAGCCAAGCAACTGCACCCTGATATTGCAGGTTCTTCACAGGCACAGGCAATGCGTAAGCTTATTTCCGCTTACGAAACGCTGGCCAGCCCTGAACGCCGTTTTGAATATGATAAGATATATTCGCGTTTTGTAAAAAAGTCCGGTTTTAATTACCGTACATGGCTGAACGAACAGGACGATCCGGAAAGCCAGGCAAAGCTCATATTTTTTGAACTGCTTCATCTGGAAGAAGAGCAGGCTATCGCTGTATGGCGGAAAAACGGCGGCCTTGATTTCCGCATAGAAAAATACATGGATCGTGAAGACTGGCTGGATTGCCAGTACATACTGGGCGAAGAATTGGACAAAAGAGGGTTTTCCTTTGAAGCGTTCAAACTAATAGCCGAAGTGCTCGCGGAAGAACGCCGCCGCCCTTATTTTAAACTCTTTACTGTCGAAATTGAAAATTATTTAAAAAATCTGGTAAAATTAAGATTGAAATCTTTAGTGGACGAGGAAACATGGATCGACTGTATGACAACCATGATAGAAATTGGTTTTTCCGCACAGGACGAAAAACGCTTCAGGCGGTCAATCGCGGATACATGGCGAAAGAGTAAAAGATGATTCGACTAAAAAATGAAAAACAAATTGACGGTATAAGAAAATCCTGTAAAATGCTTTCTGCCATGTACAGGGAGTTAATTCCGCTTGTAAAGGTTGGTATTCAGACAATCGAGATTGATATGTGGGTACAGGACTGGATAAAAAAAGCCGGAGGGAAGCCTGTATTTTTAGGGTACAAAATAAAGAAAAATATATTTCCTGCGGCAATCTGTATTTCCATTAATGATGAAGTTATCCACGGGATTCCTTGCAAAAGACGTATTCGCGAAGGAGATTTGGTTTCGCTGGATTGCGGCATAGCCCTGAACGGCTTTATAAGCGATCAGGCTGTAAGCATAGAAGCAGGCAAAGTGAGCAAGGAAGTTCACAATCTGAACATTGTAACCCGTGAATGTTTATACAAAGGCATTGAAGCGGTAAAGGCCGGAGACAGGCTATTGCAGATATCGCGTTCTGTAGAAAAACATGCAAAATCATTCGGATATGGAATAGTCAGGGAATTCTGCGGTCATGGAGTGGGGTTTGAACTGCATGAAGACCCCCATGTCCCAAACTACCCCCACGGAGCAAATCCAAAAATGACCAATGGCTTAGTTATAGCAATTGAACCAATGATCAATCTTGGCAGCGGTGATACAGAAGTCCTTGAAGACGGCTGGACAGTTGTAACCAAGGACGAAAAGGTCTCCGCCCATTGGGAACATACGGTTGCTATTTTCAATGGTCAGGCGGAAGTTTTGACCGATCCGCTGGAACAATACCTCTAATTAATATAATCAATCGGGTGTAACTATTCATGGCATTAGTTAATTTGTAGAATATAAGCAGAATATAATTTCAGGAGTTATCATGAATATTGTTCAAAAACTTTCATCAAAAAACCTTTTGATCTTTAACCTTGTTCTTATCGGCGCCATTTTTGGCTTTTCTATGGCATTTTTCTCGTTTTCATGTTCCACACCAAAAACCCATGTGCAGGCTCAGGGAAACCCTGTTGTTATTCCCGAAAGTTCCCTTGCCGTGGCGCAGGACCTGCAGACAGTTTTTCAGTCTGTATCCGAAAAAGTACTGCCGTCTGTAGTGCTGCTTAACACTGTTACTGTCAGGCGTCAGCAGACTCCAAACTTTAACGGGATACCTTGGGAGTTCTTCTTTGGGCCGAGGGATCGGGGGCAGGACGGGCAGGAACGTGAATTCCGTTCACAGGGTCTGGGTTCGGGGATCATTGTACAGTCAAAAGACGGAACATATTATGTACTTACAAATAATCATGTAGTGGAAGATGCAACCGAGATCAGAGTCGCAACAAGAGACGGAAAGGAATATCCTGCAGAGCTTGTCGGAAAAGACGAACGAAAAGACCTTGCAATGGTTTCCTTTAAAACCAATGATTATTATCCAGCTGCTTCTCTTGGAGATTCTGACAGTGTGTCTGTCGGAGACTGGGCGATAGCAATCGGCAACCCTCTTGGAGCGCAGTTTTCTTTTTCTGTAACTATGGGTATTGTCAGTGCGGTAGGCCGTACAGGAGGTCCGGGCGGTAACATCAACGATTTTATTCAGACAGATGCTCCTATAAATCAGGGAAATTCAGGCGGCCCCCTTGTAAATATCCGGGGAGAAGTAATCGGCGTTAACACATGGATTGCGAGCAACATGGGCGGCGGCAATGTGGGGCTGGGTTTTGCAATACCTATCAACAATGCAAAACGCTCTATAGAAGAATTTATAGAAACCGGAACAATAAGTTATGGCTGGCTTGGCGTTTCATTGCTTGAACCTACAAGGGAAATACTTGAGGAGCTTGGGATAGAAAACAGACGCGGAGCACTTGCTTCTCATGTATTCTTGGGCTCTCCCGCCGACAATGGCGGTATTAGGGCGGGCGATTTTATTACCCATGTAAACGGCAGAGAAATAAGAGGCGTTCAGCAGCTTCAGCTTCTGGTCGGCGATTTAAAAGCCGGAGATCGCGCAACATTTACCGTTATCAGAGACAGACAATCAAGGGAAATTCCGGTTCGTATAGAAGCGCGTACAGATGAGGTAGCTGCGGATAACAGAAGGCTCTGGCCGGGCGTTACAGTAATTCCTCTGACAGATCAAATAAGACAAAACCTTGAAATTGATGAAAACGCAAGAGGGCTTTTTGTTGCGCAGGTTATCTCCGGCAGTCCTGCGGATATTGTCGGTCTTAGGCAGGGAGATCTAATTACTGCAATAAACGGCCAAAGCATAACAAATATTGCATCATTTTTCAGAGTGTTACGCGAAAATACTGCCAGAGAATTGTGGTTTGGAATACAGCGCGGAGATGCATCGCTTGAATCTTTAAGGTTTCAAAGATAGCTGAATATCGATTTTACAGTTCGATTTTACAGTTCGATTTTACAATTTTACAGATCGATTTTACAGGTCTAGCCGGAATACAGGTTTCCTGCTCCGGTTTAGATCGTATTGAAGAATATCGGTGTTAAAACGGCGTTCGGCTTCCAGAGTCGAAGGCGGCCCATGACCCGGCAAGACTACATAATCGCCGGGAAGCGAAAGAAGGCGGCTGCGGAGTTTGTTCATCTGCGTGGTTGTTCCATAGGCGCTGGCTGTGCCGCCTACAAGGCCTGCTGTCAGTACATCTCCTGTAAAAAGCAAATTGTCAATCCTATATACAACTGAGTCTGAAGAATGGCCGGGTATGGAGATTACCTCCACCGAAAAATCTCTAATTTTAATTCTATCACCGTCTTTTACAATGGTAGTCTTGTGATCCATTATGGTTTGATTTACGGCAAATACTTCGACATCGTATATACGTTTTAATGTACGCAGGCCGCGTACATGACTTAAATGGTCATGGGTTATTAATACTGCCCTAAGGTCAAAATTGTTGTTCTCTATTATTTCCAGAATAACATTTTCCATGCTTCCGGGATCAACAATAATCGCAGACATTTGCGCCGCTGCCAAAGGCTGCGCCGTTGCCAAAGGCTGCGCCGTTGCTTGCAACGCTGCTGCTTGCTGCGCCGCTGGTTCTGCTCCCATAATATAGCAATTACTAAAACCATAAGAACAGTACTGAAAAAACAACTTCATCTTTCTTCCATTTCAAATACGGCTTCTGCGGTGTTAGAAGACCTGAATATAACATCTTGCTGTTTTGCGCTGGCAAAATATACCCGCTTTAAATTACAATTAATAAAAGATGTTTTTAACAAATCGGCGCATATATACCTGCTGTTGTATAAATTGGAATTGTTAAATGTTGTATTAAAAAATGATGCGCCGGAAAAGTTAACATGTACAATTTCTGAACCGGAGAAATCACAACTGTGAAAACTGGCTCCCGCAAATGATAAAAATTGAAGATCAGATTTGGAAAAATCGCAGTTAATAAAACCGGAAAAATCAAAAAAACTCATTCTGGATTTAACACCGGAAAAATTACAGCCAAAGAAAGAAGCGTCTTTAAAATTACAGCCGTAAAAACGGCGGCTGGAAAAATCAATGTTTTCAAAACGCATTCCCGAAACAATCAGGTCTTTAATCGACATGTTTTGTTCGATGTAACTGCATATACGCGCATATTCCTGCTCCGGATCTGCCTGATGAATAAAACACAGATTACGGCCTGTAATAGCCGGCCTTCCGCATCCTGCGGCGCATGGATTAATTTTATACATCTTGTTTTAGACTATCATATTTTTGACTTTACAGCCAGTCCCGTACAGGTTACAATTAGGCTATGTGCTGGTATTGCGGTTCGCCAATTACAGATCCCCAGCCAATCGGACGTTCTGCCCGGTGTCATGACTGCGGGAAAGATTTACGCGCCTGCAAAAATTGCCGTTTTTTTCTTCCCGGTTCCCGCGGTGACTGCCACGAAACAAGCGCAGAACCGCAATCAGACAAGGAACGCGCCAATTTTTGCGACTGGTTCTCTCTGGACGAAAAAAAATGCTCTGGAAATACAGAGTTCTCAAAAGAACGAAAAAAAGCCGAAGATTCAAGAGCCGCATTCGATAATCTTTTTAAGTGAATATGAATAACAAACCTGTACTATTTATTGATTCAGGCATTGGAGGTATCCCCTACTGCAGGGATTTCCTTAAAAAAAATCCGCATGAAACGGTTTATTACCTTGCAGATCATAAAAATTACCCTTATGGTCCCCGTGAAAAAGAAGAGTTAAAATCCATTCTTATAACTTTGACGGAAAAACTTTTGAAGATGACAGATCCTAAAATAGTTGTATTGGCCTGTAATACCGCAACACTTGCAGCCCTTTCTTCATTAAGGCGGAAATTTCCGCATGTTCCTTTTGTTGGAACAGTGCCTGCAATAAAACCTGCGGCAAACGCAAGTTGTAACAGAAAAGTCGGCGTACTTGGAACAGAACGGACAATCGAAGAATTGCACAACCTGCATCTTGCAGATGACACTTTAGAAATTACAGGAATTACTGCAACTGAACTTGTGGATTTTGTAGAGCTGTATTTTGATACATCTGATGAAAATGAAAAAATTAAAATAGTAAAAAAATATATCGATCTTTTTAGGGAGGAAAATGTAGACACCGTTGTACTTGGCTGTACCCATTTTTTATTCCTGATTGAAGAATTCCGCCGTGAAGCAAAACCATATTTTGAAATATTTGACTCGCTTGACGGAATTACAAAACGTATTGAATATCTTTTAAACGAAAACGAATGCGCTCTGCGTGCGGAAAAAAATCATAAACCTGCTCACCGGCTTCTGGTTACCGGCGTGCAGACATCAGCTTCTTTATGGGAAGCCAGAGCTAAGGCAATTGGTTTTAATCTTTCTATTTTAGAAACGGGCTATGAACAACAATACTGAAATACTTAAAGGGCTTGTTATCCGCGGATCTCACAACATCATGACAGTCAGGGCCGAAACAGAAGAAGGGTTAAAAGATCTTGAATGCAGGATAAAGGGCAAAGTTTTAAAAGGTTGTGAAAACTATTACAATCCGCTTGCTCCCGGGGACAGGGTTGTTATAGAATACCAAAAAAAAACAGATGCCGCCCTGATCCTTTCTCTGGAAGAAAGACGCAATATCTTCAGCCGGTTTAACCAAAAAGAAGATACAAGCCAGCTGCTTGCTGCAAATGTTGATCTTGTTCTCTGTATTTGTACGCCTGTTTCTCCTCCTTTTCGCCCCCGTTTTATTGACCGTGTACTTTTACAGGCGGATATCGCCGGAATTGACGCTATTGTTATCTGCAATAAAGCAGACCTTAAATATGACGATATTGATGTTGACGAGCGCATCGAAGATTTTAAACGTATTGGTTTTAAAGTAATTTCTGTATCTGCAAAAACAGGTGAGGGTCTTGATGAACTTCGCAGCGAGATTTTGGGAAAAACATCGATCTTAACCGGTCAGTCTGGCGTTGGAAAATCCAGTATATTAAACGCATTACAACCGGGGTTAGATATTAAAGAAGGTCAATTAAATCTAAAATACGATCGCGGAGTACACACAACTACAATGTCATTTATGATAGAGCTGGCAAATTTAAATAAAAGCGGTCAAGCCACCCGGCTTATAGACACTCCGGGAGTACGGCTTTTTATACCAGACGGAATTAAAGCTGACGAGGTAATTTATCACATGAAAGAATTTGCTCCCCTTGCGGGAAAATGCAGTTTTGGTTTATCATGTTCCCACAAAACTGAAGCCGGGTGTAAGATAATGGAAGCGGTAGATGCCGGAGTTATTCATGAAGACCGCTATGAAAGTTTCCTGCGTATATACGAAGATATAAAAGGCAGCATTAATGAATATTGACAAAAAAAGACTGACAGAAAAAACTTTATCGCTCCTTGAATATCCTCAAATTATGGAAAGTGTCGCGTCACACGCTCTAAGCTCGGAAGCCGCAGAAATAATAAAAAACTCCATTCCCATTTTAGCCGGCGAAGCGGAAGAAACAAAAACAATGGTTAGGGCAATTCACGAAATGATACAAGCAGCAGATAATATGCCCCGCGTGTGGCTGCCTTCTATAGGTTTTCTGATTCCAAAAATAGAAACTGAGGGCACAGTATTGGATCTTGACGAAGCTTTAGCCGCTGGGCTTTTTATAGAACGGGGAGAAGAACTAAAAAACTGGATAATTAAAGAGCGTGTCATAATCAACGAACAGGAAACGTTAGGCAGGCAAAAACTTGCCGACATGCTGGAGCAGATACCTGATTGTAACCCCGTTGCAGCGGAGATTTTTAAGATTATCGACAGGGAAGGCAAACTGCGCGATATTCCTGTGTTGCGCGCAATTAAAAGAAGAATTGAAAGCCTTGAGAAAGAACTTAGAACCGCTGTTTCCCGGTATTCTTCGGACGAAGAATATAAACGTATGCTGCAATCATCGCTTCCTTCTCAGAGAGACGGACGTGCGGTACTTGCTGTTAAAGCCAATTTTCGCGGCCGAATCAAGGGGATAGTGCATGAAGTATCATCTAGCGGGCAGACTGTCTTTGTAGAACCGCTTGATGTAGTGGAAAAAAACAATGATATACTTTTAGAAAAACGTAACCTTGATGCAGAGATTCAAAAACTCCTGCGTGAATTAACGGAAAATATCTCTACCTATGTAGAAGGAATAAAAATATTCCACACTAAGATAATAGATTTGGAATGTTTAAGGGCAAGAGCTGTATATTCAGCGGCAACAAAGGGGCGTTTTGCAGGAGACGGAAAACATCAGGCTCTAATCCTAAAACAGGCACGCCACCCGCTGTTAAAAAAAGCAGTTCCCATTGATATTAAAATGGAAAACAATACACGAACATTGATAATCACAGGCCCCAACACGGGCGGAAAAACAGTAGCGCTTAAAACACTTGGCCTTCTTGCCATGATGAATCAAAGCGGCCTTGCCCTCCCCCTTGAAGAAGGAAGTTTTCTTCCTGTTTTTGACGGAATATACGCAGATATCGGGGACGAACAATCCATTGACCAGTCTCTTTCGACATTTTCAGCTCACATCACAAATATTTCCGCCATTACAGCGCATGCAGCTGAAAATTCGCTTGTACTCCTTGACGAGCTGGGTTCAGGCACTGATCCAGAAGAAGGGGGCGCAATTGCAATGGCTATTCTGGATTACTTAATCGATAAAAATACAAGAATGATCATTACAACTCATCACGGAATCCTAAAAAATTACGGCTATACAAAGCCCGGCGTAGAAAACGCATCGGTGGAATTTAACACGCAGACGCTTTCGCCTACATATAAAATTATCAATGGACTGCCGGGAGAAAGCAGAGCGCTTGATATTGCCGAAGCAAACGGCCTAACTCACGAGATTGTAGAAAAAGCAAGAAAATACATAGATGAAGAAAAATCTGATATTACAGAATTGATTAAAGGACTTGAAAAAAAACAAAGAGAACTTGCGGGAATAGAAAAACTCAGCACATTAGAACAAAACAGGCTGAAAGAAGAAAAACGAAAAGCTGACTTAAAAGATTTACAGTTACGCCAAAAGGAAGCGCATTTAAAACGCGAATCTGCCGGAAAACTTCAGCTTCTTTTAGATGAAAGCCGCAAAACACTGGAAAACCTTGTCCGTGAACTTAAAGAGGGGGAGATAACCCGTGAAAAAACCTTAAAAGTCAAGGAATTCCTGAATCAGCTGTCTCAAAGTGTCGAAAATGAAAGCCTTGCCCTTAACGAAGAAGAACGTGTAATTAAGGAACAATTCCATAAAATAGAAGAAGAAAAAACTGCCGCACCTGCACTGAGCGCACCCTTTGCGGCAGGCATGGAAGTATTCGCTGGGCCTTCTAAGCAGCATGGCATTATTGTCCGTGAAGATAAAAAAAGTACATCAGGCAATTCATGGATAGTAAAAGTCGGTTCTGTCAAAATGAGTTTCCCGCAAAAGGATTTAATTCCTATCAAAAACACCCCCAAACGTGAAAAGGTGTCATGGGCGGCTGAAATAAGTGCATCTGGCTCTCCTGTCTTTGAACTTAGAATAAGAGGAATGAGGTTTGAAGAAGCAATGGAATCTGTCCGCCGCCAGGTTGAGGCAGCTTCACTTTCAGGCTTAAAGACATTTTCTGTTATCCACGGAAAAGGAAGCGGTATTTTACGGCAGGGAGTTCACGAATACCTGAAAAATAACCCTGTAGTGGAGGATTTTCACTTTGCAAGGCCTGAAATGGGCGGATTTGGAAAAACAGAGGTAATTCTTAAATAATCCGGCATTAAATAATTATTTTATAAGAAAATAAATCTAAAAATTTAAATAATTTACATAACAAATACTATTAAATCTTAACATTTTATATTATAATATGATATATGTATAAATCAAAAACTTTATTGGACGACAGGGAAAACCTGCTGCATCTAATAGATACAATGATTGTTATAACAGAGATTGAATCTGACAAAATAATTTTTGTAAATGAAAGAATGAAAAAAGAACTGACTTTTATAAAAAACGCTATAGGCGAAAAATGCTGGAAAGTTCTGACTGTAGGCGCTACTGAACGGTGCAGTTTCTGCCCTAAAAACAATATGGACATCAATTCCGATAAGCTTGTTTCATGGGAATTCAAAAACCCCAGAAATGACAGATATTTCAAAATCAGAAGCAGATTTATCGACTGGCCGGACGGATCAAGAGTTTTTATAGAACAATGCGATGACATTACAGAATTAAAAGAATTAATTACCGAAATGGAGAAAGCTCAAATAAAACTTCAGTCCGCACGGGACACGGCCGAATCAGCTAATCAGGCTAAGTCAATCTTTCTTGCAAATATGAGCCACGAGATAAGAACGCCTATGAACAGCATCATAGGTTTTTCGGAGCTTGCAATGGATGATGACATTCCTGTAAAAACAAGGGAATATCTGAACAAGATTCATGAAAGTGGAGACTGGCTGCTGACAATTATCAATGATATTCTGGATATTTCTAAAATAGAATCTGGCAAACTGGAATTGGAACATATTCCTTTTAATCTTCATGATATAATTTTATACTGCAAAGCGATAACTCTGCCAAAAGCAGAAAAAAAAGGAATTTCGCTGCACTTTAATTCAGAACCATCCATTGGAAAGAGGCTGCTTGGCGATCCGTTAAAGCTTCGTCAGGCGCTTTTAAATATACTTTTTAACGCAATTAAATTTACAAATACCGGCACAATTAATTTTTCAACTTCTATCATGGAGTTTGATACAGACAATATAACACTGCGTTTTGAAATAACAGACAGCGGCATTGGAATAAGCCCTAAACAGATAAAAACAATATTTGAACCGTTTAAACAGGCAAATAACACCATTACGCGCAAATATGGCGGCACCGGACTGGGGCTTACTATAACAAAAAATATAATAGAGATGATGGGTGGCCTTCTGGAAGTGGAAAGCATACTTGACGTTGGCAGTAAATTCAGCATAGAGCTTAAATTTAAAACTGTTTCTGATACTTTACCGTCTGGAAAAATTGTTTTTAATGAGCTGGAAAAACCGGAATTTGGCGGCGAAATACTTATTTGCGAAGATAATAAAATGAATCAGCAGGTAATTTGTGAACATTTAAAAAGAATCGGTGTAAGCGCTGTACTGGCGGAAAATGGAGAAGAAGGCATTAACATTATTACAAGCCGCATAAAAGACGGGAAAAAACCATTTGATTTAATATTTATGGATATCCATATGCCGGTTATGGACGGTTTGGAAGCAGCAGACAAAATATCCAAGTTGGGATTAAAAACGCCAATAGTGGCAATGACAGCAAATGTAATGCCCAATGATCTGGAACACTATAAAAAAGCCGGAATGCTTGATTCACTTGGCAAACCGTTTACAACACAGGAATTGTGGAAATGCCTGATGAAATATCTTCCCATAAAAAACATTAGCACTATAGATCAAAAAAGCTTCCAGTCTAATGAAGAAGAATTTAACAGATACTTTAAGGAAAATTTTGCTAAAAGTAATCAAACCAAATACAAAGATATAATGAAAGCCTTAAAAGAAGAAGATATTGCGCTGGCATACAGGCTTGTACATTCACTAAAAGGGAACGCAGGGCAGATAGGAGAAAAACGCCTGCAGGAAGCTGCTTCTATTGCGGCCAATATGCTCAAAGAAGGAAAAAACCTGCTTACAGAAGAACAGTGCAGAACCTTAAAAATTGAATTGGATTTAACGCTTGAAAAATTAAAACCGCAAAAAAACTAATCTACAAGCGGTTCGTTTTGATCCATAAGGTCTGGAATTGTATAGACCAAAGCACCTGACTGGCGTACCCGCAATTCTGCAAAACCTTTAGAAACCATAGCGTCAAGATCTTTTTTTGCTTCTTCAACAGAAATATTTGCAGCTAAGGCCAGTTCGCTTGCGGTAAGAACGCCCTTGTTTGACTTTGCTAATTTTAAGATAGTCCTTTCTACATTTACTTTTTCCCGGACAATACGCGCTTCACCGTCGTTAACATTACGCCATCCGCGCCCTGAGCCCCTGAATGTATTATCCAAAATAGCCTGCCGTATATTCGCTTCTCTAACCTGACCCGGAAGGGTAAAAAAATCATAAATTGAGCCTATGCCGCATAAACCGCCCGTGAACATCCACATTAACCCTGTAGGAATTTTTCCCAGATAAAAACGATGAAACCCAAGGGCTCCAAATCCGGAAAGAAACCAGAGAAGATAGGCTAATCCAACACTGTACATGATTTTTAGAATAAAACTTATTTACAATTACGTCAATTGGAGTTACTCCGTTTTTTGCGGTAAAGAAAAACCAGCGAGAGTAATGTAATCAAATAAGGCATCATATTGAATGCTTCCGATGGCAAAAATTGAAAAGCGCTGACATTGATAATATTTACGGCAAGGCTTGCAGAAAGGCCAAAAAGAACACTTGCGCCAAGAAGACCTAACGGCAGCCGCCGGCCAAAAGAAACTGCGGCAAGAGCGATAAACCCCTTCCCGTTAATAGCGCTTGACGAAAACTGAATATCCTGTGTAAGTACAAGGCAGCCGCCGGCAAGGCCGGCAAGAAGGCCGGAAATTAAAACAGCCGTATATCGAAGAGCGTTTACATTTACACCGGCGGAAATTGCCGCCTGCGGATGTTCTCCGGCAGCGCGAAGACGCAGTCCCCACGGGCG
>Ga0099364_10002774_pt1 | contig 27741 bp, 25 predicted proteins | sample TergutTh196P3_FD_73070 | JGI IMG/M metagenome (GOLD analysis project Ga0099364, IMG submission 73070) | Microcerotermes parvus P3 segment gut microbial communities from Pointe-Noire, Republic of the Congo - Th196 P3 | ecosystem: Host-associated > Arthropoda: Insects > Digestive system > Gut ... | reverse complement strand
TCTGATTCAAGCTGCGCAAGTTCTTCTTTGGAAAAATACGCGCGGTTAAAGGCATACACACGTTCTCCAAGATCTTTCTCTATAGTACCTATGCTTTTTAGGAACTCATAATGAATCCCCATGTAATAGAGATTTCCGTTTACATCATCTATCCATATTTGCCAGGGAAAATCAGGATCAAGTTCGCGTACATCAGCGCGATTGTAAAATTCCAGAGCTTTGTCAATCGCCTGGAATTTTTCCGGATAACCAGCTTTCCTGGAATTATACGCACTTATAGCAAGCTTGTTATAACAAGCAGCTGCACAAAGGCGGGTGTTTTCATCCAAAAGACTGAGGTATCCGCCCGTCTGTTCCATAATATTAAGCGCTTCATTAATTGCATTTACAGAATCATGAGAATAAAGGGCGCCGGCAATAAAGTAGTAAATATCTCCGATTCCAAACCAGCTTTTTATTAAGAAATCAGTGTTCTCTTCTTTTGTTGACCATTTTACAAGGGCATTGTATATATCAAGAGCTAAAAACGAATCAAGATTTTTACGCTTAACCTTTCTGCTGTAATACGGGTGGTGCAGGCTGCGGGCAAATTCCAAAAGCTTGGGCGCATCTTCGCTGCTTATACTTTCAGGATTGGTAAAATAGGGCTTAAGATACTTGTTTATAAACTCATTATTTTCAAACATCAACTGCCGGCATATAGTTACATTAGACTTCATTCGATCAATCACTTCATCAGCTGAAAGTCCAGGGGGAAGTTTTTCATTGGTAATTGCTGCGTATTTCTCGGCATGGGCAATATAGTCTAAAGCTGCTTTTTCATTAAACATTTTCTTCTCCAAAATGTTTCTCTAAAGTCAGCAAGAGGGATGACTTTTCATATGGTTCGGTAATAAAGATCATTGGAGCTGAATCTTTGCCCGCTGTATTTAGCTCTAAAGATTCTTTTAAGCTGGAATTTACAAGAATAAGATCAGGTTTATTTTGTTCCAAAAGTACGAACATCTTTTCTATGGAAGGAGAAGTAATAAGATCATACTTTTCTTCCAATGCGCTCATACCCATCTTTAGATTTTCGCGGCTTTCATCCACCAGTAAAACAAGCTTTCTTTCAACTTTCAACTCTCCACTCTTTCCCCCACTCTCAACTCTCTTCTCTTTCTCAATCCATCGTTCAAGTATTTTGTTAAGACGTGAAATGTCTATAGGCTTGGCCAGAAAATCATTAAAACCATTTTCTATAAACATTTCCTTTGTTCCGGCAACGACATATGCGGTTAGTGCAATTATCGGGACTCCCTCTGGTCGTCCCGCTAATTGCTTAGGAGAATTGCTATCCCCTTCGGTGATAGCTGTCGCATTCTCCATGCTACTTTTCTGCGAGGCATTCTCCACACATTTATTCTCTTGCTCTTTTTCCCATTCGCGGATTTGCCTTACTGTTTCAATTCCGTCCATATCCGGCATCAGATGATCCATGAACACAAGATCATAGTCCTGGTTTTGTTTACTTCGCTGCTTTATCATGGTTATGGCTTTTGCTCCACTTAGGCAGGTATCAAGCTTGGCTTTATATGGAGCAAGCAGGCCTTCTGCTACTTTTAAATTCGTAGCTATGTCGTCAACTATCAAAATCCGGACAGAAGGCAAGGTAAATCTTATTGTTTTGGTATCAGCAGATGTATCAGAGTAGCCTTTTTCTTCTTCAATGTTGTTAAGCAAATTGGCAATATTAAGAGTTTGTACAGGAATGGACAAAAAATTCACATTGGGAATATTGCCTTCTGTTCCCTTTTCCAGCATAAGTGCCACAGAAGGCTGTTTGCCTCCTGCAAAGCTGATATTCTCCATTATTGTTTTGATCTTATAATATAAGCCAAAACCTGAGATAATAAAGCAGTATTCCTCCTTTACAAGGGCTTCTTCCAGAGCTTTTTCATCTGCTGCAAAGGAGTATGGAATTTTAAGATTTTCTAAAGACCAGCATAATGATTTTGCATAGCCCGTGCGCCGCTCATAAACAATAACTTTCTTTTTATTTGCTTCATCCACTGATGCAAAAGACTCTACAGAATCAATCTCCTGGGGTAGGGAAACTATAAAACTCGATCCTTTGCCGTACTCGCTTTCCAGCTTAATGTTTCCGCCCATTGCATCACAAAACCTTTTTATAATTGTAAGCCCAAGCCCTGTACCTTCAATGCCTCGTGTCTTCTTTGAATCCACCTGAAACAAGTTATTAAAGAGATTAGCCTGATCTTCAGTTTTTATACCATAACCAGTATCCTTTACGATAAACTTTAACCAAACCTTATTATCCTCGCGTTTTTCTTCAGTAATGGATAAAGTGATATGCCCCTGTTCTGTAAATTTTACCGCGTTAGACAAAAGGTTTAATATAAGCTGACGCAGCCGCAATTCGTCACCCACAAGCTTCCTGGGTATCTTGGCATCAATGTTTGTAATAAACCGGATCGGTTTATCCATAATCCGCATTCTGGTAATACTTACTACATCATTAACAAGTGAAGAAAACACATAGTTGACAGGTTTTATTTCCAGCTTACCTGTTTCGATTTTTGAAAAGTCAAGAATATCATTAATTATTGCAATAAGGTTGGAAGAAGCCTGCTTGATGTCCCTGGCATAAACCCTGGATTCTTCATCTAACTGCCCCCTTAATAAAAGTTCTGTCATGCCTGTGATTGCATTCATCGGAGTACGTATCTCGTGGCTCATGGAGGAAAGAAATCTTGTTTTAGCCTGATTGAAGCTTTCACTCTGTTGTGCTCGTCTGCGAAATAAGCATATTCCTAGAAATGCGGAAATTATTGACAGAATCAGGGAGATCATAAGCACAGGGGTAAGGCGGTCTATGTAAATGGAAACCACTACAGCCACCATCAACATAAGTATAGTGGAAATTAAAAACAGAAAAAAAACAAAATGCAAGCGATCCAAAAAAAACTTACGAAGCTGTACCATTACTGCTTTCCATATCATTTTTTTCTACACAGTTAATTAAAGTTACTGAATCATACGGCGTGTCAATAAAAACTACAGGTAAACCCCCTGTTTCTGTGGTTGCATTGCGCATATCACTATTTATAATAATAATATCCGGTTTATTATTTTCCAAAAGCTTATGCATTTTTTCTATCGATGGCGCAGTAATAATATCGTACTTATCTTCAAGCGCTTCCATTCCAAGCCTAAGATTCGCAGGCTTCTCATCCACCAACAACACAAGTTTTTTCTTCTTTATCCAACGAACTAACATTTCATCAAGCTTGGAAACATCTATGGGCTTGGCAAGGAAATCACTAAAACCTTTTTCCAAGAACATTTCTTTCATTCCGCTTATCACATTGGCGGTTAGTGCAATTATTGGTATGTTCTGGTTAAACGTGCGTATTGCAGTTGTTGTCTCAATACCATCCATGCCGGGCATCAAGTGGTCCATAAACACAAGGTCATATTCATGCTGCTTTATAAGTTCAATTGCCTCTGCGCCGCTTAGACATGTGTCCACTTTAGCCTTATAAGGTGCAAGCAGACCCTCAGCCACTTTAAGGTTTGTTGCAATATCATCCACAATTAAAATGCGCGCATCTGGAATATTGAATTGGTTCCCGGAAGCATAGCTGTCATAATTTTCCTGCTCAGCTACTGCATCTCCCACAACTTTAAAAGCTTCTGTTGGATCAATATCCTGCTGAATAATCGCTGTAAACTCACTGCCTTTACCATATTCGCTTGACATGTTTATATTTCCGCCCATAGCAATACATAGCCGTTTTGTAATGGTAAGACCAAGGCCTGTACCTTCTATACTGCGGTTTTTTACAGTATCAACCTGAACAAAATCAGAAAACAATTTTAATTGATCCTCATGTTTAATACCACGTCCGGTATCACTTACTGTAATTTTTAACCATATTCTGCCTGCTTCCTGTTTTTCACAGTTAACTGTCATTTTTATTTGCCCTGAGTCTGTAAACTTTACAGCATTGGAAAGAAGATTCAGTATTATCTGCCGCACACGTACTTCATCTCCAATCAGAATATTTGGAATCTTACTATCAATAATGCTTTGAAATTCAATTGGCTTGTCACTAAGCCGCAGGCGGATTATATTTGCTGTATTTTGAATAAGAGTTGAAAGAGTATACTTAACAGGAATAATTTCCAGTTTTCCTGCTTCGATTTTGGAAAAGTCAAGAATATCATTGATTATAGAAATAAGGCTATCAGCTGCACTCTTAATGTCCTGTGCATATCCGCGGGATTCATTATTAAGTTCTCCGCGTAACAATAGCTCTGACATTCCGGTTATGGCGTTCATGGGTGTACGAATCTCGTGGCTCATAATCGAAAGAAACTGACTTTTTGCTTTATTTGCACTTTCACTTTGCTGTGCTTTTTTGCGATATAACCATATACCAAGGAAACCTGATATTATTGATAGAATAAGAGAGAAGATAAGCACAATACGCATAATTCTGATGTTGTAACGCTGTGCCAAGATTATTTCATCACTTATATCAACACCGGCAGCACAATAAACCGAACCATCAGCATTAAACACAGGAGCAAGCCCGGAGATAAGACCATACCAGGATGTGGTGTAAGTACCAAGATCAGTAATCCATGTTCCTCCAGCCATGATATGCGGTACAGCTTCTGCAGTCTCTGGATCTTCATCAATATAGAAAAACAGTTCTGGTGTAACCATTTCTTCCTCATCCTGATCGTTGTCAATAATATATTGAATACGCCCGTCACTGTATCGCCAATAGTACACATAGAGCACCATGTAATCTTCAGCAAATTGCTGTAATCGTTTTCTTATGGAATCCCATTCAGGCCTTTCCATGTCCTCTGCGTTATGGAACATATCCAGTTCTTCAACAGTAAGCAGGGTCGAGGCTGTCTGGGCAGCAACCAGCAGATGATTATTAATGCTTTGTTCTACAGCTCTTTCCATGCGATCTATGTAAATAGAAACCACTACAGCCACCATCAGCATTAAAATAGCTGAAACAAAGAACAGAGAAAACACTAGATGCAGCTTATCGCTTAATTTATTTCCAGGCAATTTATTAGATGCTGACATTACTGCCTCCTTTAAAAAAGTTTTCTGCACATGCCGCCAAAGTTGTTGAATGAAATGGCTCATCAATTCTAATTACTTGTATACCTTTTCCTACATCTGGTAATTGGCCTTGCACATTTGTACTCATCAAAACCAAGGCAGGGCTGTTAGTCTCCAAAAGCTTTGCCATTTTTTCTATCGAAGGTGCAGTAATTATATCATATTTATCTTCCAGTGTGCTCATGCCAAGCCGCAGATTCGCCGGACTTTTATCCACCAGCAACACCAGCTTTTTGTCCACTCTCAACTCTCCACTCTTTCCCCTCCCCCCACTCTCAACTTTCAATTCCTTAGAAATCCACCTGTCAAGAATATCATCAAGTTTTGAAACATCTATGGGTTTGGCAAGAAAATCATTAAAACCTTTCTCCAAAAACATCTCTCTCATCCCCGAAACAGCATTGGCAGTAAGTGCAATTATAGGTACTCCCTCTGGTTGTTCCAACTGCTCTTTTTCCCAGGCACGGATTTTATTTGCTGCTTCAATGCCATCCATTTCCGGCATCATGTGATCCAAAAACACCATGTCAAAGCCCTGCTGCTCGCTGTGCCGCTGTTTTATCAGTTCAATTGCTAGAGACCCATTCAAGCAGGTTTCTACCATTGCTTTATATGAGGCAAGAAGACCTTCGGCAACTTTAAGATTAGTGGGGAGATCATCTACAACTAAAATCCGTGCATTGGGTATAATAAACCGGTTTGCACTGCCAGATACAGAACTGTAAAAATTATCCTCGTTAAAATCCAAATCTCCAAAAACCGAGACAGGTTCGTCCATGTCAAGGTCTTGCGGTATAATAACAATAAACTCACTGCCTTTGCCGTATTCGCTTTTTATGCTGATATCCCCAGCCATGGCAATACAGAGCCTTTTGGTAATGGCAAGACCCAATCCTGTTCCTTCAACAGAGTGATTCTTTTTTGTATCCACCTGGATAAAATCAGAAAAAAGTTTATCTTGATCTTCCGGTTTAATGCCAATTCCAGTATCGCTTATGATTATTTTAAGCCATACTCTGTTATCTAACGGATGCTCTTTATATTCGCGCTTGTCAACTGTAATGGTAAGGCTTACATGTCCTTCTTCTGTAAACTTAGCTGCATTGGAAAGAAGGTTTAGAATAATTTGGCGCAACCGAGCCACATCCCCAAAAAGATTATTTGGAATATTGCTGTCTATATTAGTAAAAAACCTAACAGGCTTTTCCATAAGCCTTATACGAATAATATTAACAGTATCATTTATCAAAGAAGAAAGCGTATACTTGACAGGAATTATTTCCAATTTGCCGGCTTCGATTTTGGAAAAATCCAGAATATCATTAATGATAGAAATTAGGTTAGCAGACGCTTGCTTAATATCCTGCACTTCTGCTCTGGCATCTTCTGCAAGTTCTCTGCGCAACAACAGTTCGGCCATTCCGCTTATGGCATTCATTGGTGTTCTTATCTCGTGGCTCATGTTTGCCAGAAAGCTGCTTTTAATACGGCTTACTGCCTCTGCTTCTTCCTTGAGTTCCTGCAGTTTAACATTCTGTATATCAATCAACCTGTCCTTTGTTTGACGTGTTTTTTCAATTACGATCATAACGGAAAAAACCAAAGCGTATGTCACAAGCAAGTGGATTGAAATTGTTGGAGCATAGTCAAAACGGGAGAGCGCGGAAAAAGTCATCTGTAATACAATGATAATCAGGACTGTGGTTGAAAAAATTATACCAAGCTTCATGCCCAAAAGCATTATTGTAGTCAAGGGGTACATAAAAATGAACATAAAGTTCATGCCTCGAGCTTCTCCAAGATAGGTAACTGCAATACACAGTAAGCCGTAAAACGACATAAGCATCAGGCCAGGTACTATCTGCGAGACATTTTTCATCCGGGAAAAAACAATGGTTAAAACAGCCATAAGGAGCATGACAGAACAAGCTGCTACAGTGCTCCACTTGCCCTCCATGCCCCGGATAACAATAAAACCAATCAGAATGGCCCCGCCAAAAACACTTATAAAGTTTAAAAGCACATAACGGATAAGGTAATCAGACATACCAAAGTCGTTTTTTTCTGTATATTTTCCGGATGTCGCGAAATTGATGAGAAATCCCTGCAGCTGCTTCCACTTATTATGTTTCATAAAAAAATAATACCTCAATACCTCTAATTAATAATCCCCTCTCAATTATAAATTATCATTCCTGGGGCGGTACAATCAGATCGCGGCTTAATGCATACAAGGCAAATTTGGTAATGCTGTCAAAACCTGTTTTATCCAGAATAGAGGTTATGTTTGACTTGAGAGTAAATTCCGAAACACCCAGTTCTTTGGCAATTTCATCCCGCGTTTTCCCAAGGCATACAAGGCGTATTATGGCAATCTCTTTATCCGTAAATTGAGCGGCAAAGGGTGAGTTTTCAGAAGGCCCGGGATATACGCCTACCCCTTCCATGGTACTGCGAATCACGTAAAACAAATGCTTGTTTCCGGAATTTTTATATATATAACTTTGCACCTGGGCTTTTTTTGCCTCATCAACAAAGGTTATTTCCGGCAGAGCAGTCATTATAACGATTTTTATATTAGGCATTTCCCTGCGGATAATACCAGCATAATTAATACCATTGGCATCATTTGCCGTAACAACGTCCATTAAAACAAGGTCAGGCTTAAGTTCCCGGCACATTTCAGGCGCTTTAGACGCATCTTCTGCTGTCCCGATAATTTTCATATCAGTCTGTGCATCGATAAGATGTACCAGCGAATCCCGGAGTAATGCCTGATCTTCCACCAACAAAATCTTTATCATTTTTAACCTCTTGATTGTATGCGTTCCCAGAGATTTATCGCTCCAAGAGCTCTTTCTGTATCTCCTGTTAAAAACAAATCATTGAGCAGAAAATATAATTCCCGCCAAATTGACCCCAGGTTTATTGTTCCAAGTTCTCCCATTATTGTTTTTATTGTGTCGGTTTCTTCACAAACAATGGCTTTTTTAAGTTTCTGTAAGTTATCATAAAGAACTTTTCCAAGTTGCCTTTTATCTTTTATCTCATTCTCCTGTCTTAATTTAAGAGCCTCACAAAAAGCTGGCAGCGTTTCCTTTATGGTTTTGGCATGCATGCGCTGTCCGGCATCCCTAAGTAAAGCGGTTTTTTCCTTAAGCTCATCATCCATATCAGCCGTATCAAGGGAATCGATAAGGGCTGTAAACTTTTCAAAATAAGCCTGGTCAAACTTTGCCTGCTCCTCATCCATTGGCTGTTCGTCAAACGATGAGATGCTTTCAAAAGATACGCGGTAATGGTTAAGCTTATCAAGATAATGAGCTTCCATTACCATGGCAAAGTTTACATGTGCTCTTTGATCAAGTAGCATCGAAGCTGTAGCTTTTTCATCTTTACTTCTTTCTATTTTTTGATCTTCAGGTATCCATTTGTTAATGGCATCATCCAGCACAAGCGGATTAACTGGCTTTGAAATATAATCCTGGAAACCCTGCTCCAGATAAAATTCTTTCATACCCCGCAGGGCATTTGCTGTCAAAGCTACAATGGGAATAGGTTGAAATTCTGATTGTTCATTATTTTTCTGTCTCTCATTTTCCCAGGCTCTGATCACTTTTGCTGCTTCAACCCCGTCCATTCCAGGCATCATATGATCCATTAGTATAAGGTCATACTGCTTGTCTCCTGCCCTGCGATGCCGCTGTACAAGCTCAATGGCTTCCTGGCCAGAAGTAGCAGTATCAACCTGCGGCCCGTAAGGTTTTAAAAGACCCCTGGCCACCTGGAGGTTCACAGGCAGATCGTCTACAACAAGCACCTTGCTTTCCGGAATAAAAAAACGTATAGCATCCTCATCCTTCCTGGCAGGCGCATAGCGGAAGTTTCTAAGGTGCTCTGCACATTCTTCCCCTATGGGCACATAATCCTTACCTGCACTGTTGCAGGCAGCTGTTCCTGCAAGACCCTGAAAAATCTCTATTGTAAAAACAGAACCCTTACTATATTCACTTTGTACAGAGATGCTGCCTCCCATAATCTCAACAAGATTTTTGGTAATTACAAGTCCAAGACCTGTGCCTTCGATCTTGCGGTTCACTTTGGAATCAAGCTGGGTATAACTTGTAAAAATTTTATCCATTGCTTCCTTGCGTATCCCAATCCCTGTATCACTTACAATAAAACGTATCAATACGCCCTTACCTCTCCCAACTCTCAACTCTCCATCACTCTCAACTTTCAACTCTCCACTCTTCCCTCTCTCCCCACTTTCAACTTTTAACTTTATTTCCCCTTCCTCTGTGTACTTAACTGCATTTGAGAGAATATTGTTTAATATCTGCCTTACCCGCAATTCATCACCAGAAAGCCTTGAAGGAAAATCCCCTGAAATTTCCAGAACAAAATTAATGGGTCTTGAGCCGAGCCTTATCCTGTTAAGGTTTACTGCATCGCTTAAAAGGGAAGCTGTATCGTATTCAGCAGAATTAAGCTCAAAGCCTCCTGCTTCGATTTTTGATATATCCAGAATATCGTTTATGATCCCCAAAAGCGATGAGCCTGATTGATGTATCTGAATAATATTATTTCTGCTTGATTCCGGCAGGTTACCACGCAGTTCAATTTCTGAAAGTCCTATAACTGCGTTTAGGGGTGTGCGTATTTCATGGCTCATGGTGGCAAGAAATTCACTTTTGGCACGGTTCGCCTTGATTGCTAATTCTGTTTGTTCTTCAAGCTCTTTAGTGCGTTCCTTCACTGCTTTTTCCAGCATGGCATTGAAGTCGTCATTTTCCATAAAACCCTCAATATTCTATTATATATTAAATAACCTCATTCCGCAAATATAGCCTGGAAAGCTTAAAAATAACTAAATTTACCTCCATTTTTACGCTTATACATGATTGAAATTTCGCCTATGCGTGGGTGAATTTTTGACCATGGTGGGAGGCGGGGTGATTTTTCTTGGTTTTCGTGATATGTTTTTTCAATGACCATAACACAAACCATAGAAATACCCGAAAGCCGCCGGTTAACTATTGAAGTACCTCCAGAAGTACCGACTGGGAAAGTAGTCCTAATTTTTAAGTCAGCTACAGACGAAGAAACAGCATACACTGATCTTACAAAGGAAAACGCTGTTTCAATGACAGCCGAAGTTATCGAAAAATATCGTCCCGCTCTGGAAGAACTTGCAAAGTGACCGCCATTGTCCGTCCTACAGTGGAAACGGTTATTGCTATTCATTCGGAATTGATACGCCAAATTGGCGGAAGCCCTGGAATAAGAGATGAAAATCTGCTGGATATGTCGGTAAACGCACCGTTTCAAACTTTCGGTGGTTTTGATTTGTATCCAACACTTATTGATAAAGCTGCCCATTTGACTTATTCTCTCATCAAGAACCACCCCTTTCTTGATGGAAACAAGCGTATCGGAGTAACAGTCATGATTATATTCCTTAAAGCGAATGGCATTGAAATTACTTGCACAAATGAAGAATTGGCCGTCCTAGGTTGGGGGCTTGCCGATAGTTCTATTAACAAAACTGATCTGGTTGAGTGGATTACTTCTCACAGCTAAACCTCCATCTTCTCCCATAAAATCCGCGTAAATTAGCGTAATTCGCGGATAAAATTCTTTCATTTTACCTCTCACAGCAGCTACAGCGATCACAGAGGAAGTCCAGCCTTCGAACTACAGCTCCGTGCCTTTATGCGCTCTGTGAGAGACATTAATGACAAAGGTAATTCCGGTAAATGCAGAAAATGTTGCTTTTTTAGTATTTTTCCAATATACTAATTTGTGATGATAATGAATATGAAAAGGCCCGGTTTATTCATACCCCTTGGCATCATACTTCTTTTTACATCCTGCGCTGAACCTGAACCATTGCCTTTAAACATAAATTCCATAACAAGTTATTATGACATCCCGGGTGTAACACAGGAAGAAATCAATGCCATACAGGAATTCCAAAGACAGGGGGATGTTTTTACAATAAGCGTACCTCACAGCACAGAGATGTTTATTGATGAAAACGGAAACGCAGGCGGGTATACAGCCCTGTTCTGCCAGTGGTTGTCTGAATTGCTTGGTATCACTTTTATACCAAAGATTGAATCATTGGGTATTATTGCACAGCAGCTTAACGCTGGTGAAGCTGGTTTTGCAAAACAGGTAATTACAGAAGACCGCCTTGCAAGCTTTTATTTATCCGAAGCAATTGCCATGCGTTCAATGAGGTTAATGCGCCTTAAAGACAGCCAGTCTGTAAGTTCAATTGTACAAACAAGGCTGCCGCGCTATGTTTTTCTGGAAGGTTCCATGGTAGTAGACATGTTTGCCGGCACTGGTGAACCAGGTATAGTTTCTGAAGATTATGAAGCTGTATACAATATACTTCTTAATGGTGAAGCTGATGCCTTTCTTGGAAACAATACCATGGAAGTTGCCTTTGATTCATACGGCGGTGTGATTACAGAAGATTTCTTGCCCTTGACATTTATACCTGTTGCACTTGCAACAGGAGATATTAATCTTAACCCAATTATCACAATTCTTAACAAAGCTTTGCAAAACGGTGCTTACAGTCATTTAACAGAGTTGTACAGACAGGGATATCAGGATTACAAAAGATACAGATTTAATATGCTGTTAACCGAAGAAGAAAAAGCGTATTTACTTGCCAATCCAATTATACCTTTTGCTACACAATACATGTCTTATCCTCTTAGCTTTTATAACAGGTATGAAGATCGCTGGGAAGGTGCTGTCATTGATGTACTTGAAGAGATGGAACATTTAACAGGATTGGGCTTTAAGCTGGTTAATAATATTGATACAGAACTGCCTGAACTTATGAATATGCTGGAAACCGGTCAAGCATTCTTTATTCCAAACCTTGTTCAAAGTGATGAAAGAAGAGAACGTTTTATATGGCCACATACCATGTATATAAGTGACAGGTTTTCACTTTTATCCAAGCGGAGCTTCCCAAACATTGCCTTAAACGACATACCTTTTGCAAGAGTGGGATATGCAAGAGGCTCTGCCTTTGCAGATATGTTCAGGAGCTGGTTCCCGGATGCTGTTAATGATGTAGAGTACCCCAATACTGATGAAGCTTTTATGGCTATGGATCGCGGAGAAATTGACCTTGTTATGTCAAGTCAATCAAGGCTTGCTGCATTGACAAATTTATATGAACTTTCAGATTACAAAGCAAATTACCTTTTTAATGCAGCTTATGAAGCATCGTTTGGGATAAACAGGGATCAAACAATGCTGGTTTCCATTATAGATAAAGCTCTTATATTAATAGATACAGAAAGAATTATGGAACAATGGGAGAGCATAACATACGATTATCAGGCAAGATTAATGAGGGAACAGCAGCCATGGCTTGTAGGTGTATCTGTTTTGGCATTATGTGTTATGGTTTTGGTTTCTGTATTATTTTTAAGAAGCCGCAGCATTGGAATAAAGCTGGATACACTTGTCAGACAAAGAACAATAGAACTTGAGTATGAGATAGACCAGCGCGAGGCAGCGGAAAAAGAAGCCATAGCTTCTTCCAAAGCTAAAAGCCAATTTCTTGCAAACATGAGTCACGAGATCCGCACACCCTTAAATGTAATTGTAGGTCTTTCAGATCTAACAATGGAAGAAAACAACTTGTCAAAAAATGTATCAGAAAATCTTCATAAAATAAGCAGTGCAGGCAGTACATTATTAAGCATTGTAAATGATATCCTTGATTATTCAAAAATAGAATCCGGAAAACTTGACATAAACCCGGAAGAATATTATACAACAAGCCTTTTAAATGATGTTATAACACTAATGGTAACACGTATCGGAGAAAAACCAGTCAACTTCCGTTTAAATATAAGCGACGACCTTCCTGGAAAACTTTATGGTGATGAACTACGCGTTAAACAGATATTTAACAATCTATTAAGCAATGCCATTAAATACACAGATAAAGGGATCATTGAACTTACTGTTAATGCGAGCCGGGATAAAAAAAATGTGTGGCTGGAAATCATTGTAAGTGACACAGGTATAGGCATAAAACAGGAAAATGCAGAAAAACTCTTTACTGATTATTATCAGGTAGAAAGCAAGGCCAATCGCAAGAAAGAAGGTTCAGGTCTTGGGCTTTCCATTACAAAAAAACTTGCACAGATGATGGACGGAGAAATCAACGTACAAAGCGAGTATGGCAAAGGTTCTGTTTTCAGTGTCCGTATAAGGCAGACTTATATTGATTATTCCATAATAGGCCGTGAGGCAGCAGAAAACCTGCGCAGCTTCCGCTATACAAGCGATAAAAGCAAAAGCGGAAAAAAGTTTGTCCGTTCAGATTTAAGTTATGCCAAAGTCCTTGTTGTCGATGATATGCAGACCAATCTTGATGTGGCTGCAGGGCTTTTACTCAAGTATAAAATGCAGGTTGACTGTGCTTTAAGCGGCAAAGAAGCAATCGATAAAATCCGTTTGATTGAAACCCAGAATATACAGGTCTACAATGCAATATTCATGGATCACATGATGCCGGGCATGGATGGAATTGAAACAGCAAAAGCCATACGCGAGCTTGGTACAGAATATACAAAAAAAGTACCGATCATAGCTCTAACAGCCAATGCTATTCAGGGTACAGATGAACTATTCTTATCAAATGGTTTTCAGGCATTCCTTTCAAAACCCATTGACGTAAAACTGCTGGATGCTGCTGTTCAAAAATGGATACGTGACAAGTCAAAAAAATAATGGTTTTTACAAACAAGCTTTAGGGCAGCGGGCTTGTTTGTTATTCTTGAGTAATTTTTTTCTTGCTAAAGCCAGGCAAAAATTTTTCAGGTCCAAAAATAAAAGTATTAATTAAAAGTTCTGCTGCTGCATCAAGGACAGGTTCCAATAAAGCCTGTTCTTCCTTGTAAAAATCCGATAAAACCCAATCAACAATACCCTCTCCAGACCCTTCCCGTCCGCCTTCTCCCGGCAGCCTTGAATCAGGCCGGCCTATTCCTATGCGCAGCCTCCAAAAGTCTGCTGTGCCAAAACTGGCTTTCATTGACCGCAGTCCATTATGTCCGCCCAATCCCCCGCCAAACTTAAGTGAAATTGTTCCCAGGGCAAGCTCAAGCTCATCATGTACTACAATTATTTTTTCCGGCTTTATTTTTAAAAAAGACGCAGCCCCGTATACTGATTCACCTGAACGGTTCATATAATTACCGGGCATTACAAAAGATATTTTATCATTGATAAAACTGGAATCGATTAAATCGGGAGAATCAGAGCCATTAAAATCAGTAGAACCAGCAGTACTCATCTCTAGCAATGCCTTGCGTTCCATTTGAGCCCAAAGCCCCTTAAACTTTTTACACCATGGAAGCTCTTTGGAAAAAGGCAATCTTTCTGCAAGATGCCAGCCGACATTATGCCTTGTGCCTTTGTAACGGGTACCGATATTTCCCAAAAAAGCCGCAAGTAAAAGCATCAGCTGTTCTTTATCTCGCTCTGCCTTTGAATTACACGTGATATCAATCCGTAGGAAACTGCTTCTTCGGCATCAAGCCAGTGATCCCTGTCAGTATCTTTTTCAATATGCTCATAAGCAAGCCCTGTCTGCTCGGAAATAAGACGGTTTATTTTTTCCCGTAATTTTTCAAGTTCCCTTGCATGGATTTCGATATCAGTTGCAACACCGCGGATCCCGGACAAAGGCTGATGAATAAGGTAATGACTGTTTGGCAGCCCAAGGCGGCGCTCTTTTGGACAGGCCAGCTGAATAATAGCAGCAGCACTTGCAACAAGCCCCATGCCTATGGTCCACACAGGAGATTCCACAAAACGTATCATGTCAAAAATCGCAAAACCAGCATCAGCATCCCCTCCGGGTGAATCAATAAAAATTTGTATATCGTCTTTACTCATATCATCTAAAAGAAGAAGCTGCTTTATTGTCTTTTCTGCCAGGTCTTTTCTTATTTCACCGGAAATTAATATATTCCGTGTTTTAAGCATTTTCTCAAGTAAAAGCTCAGAGCCGGTGTTTTTATTCCGGCCTTCATCTTCTTCGTCGTCATCATCATGTAGTTTGAAATTAGCATCCTCAAAGTTGTTCATAAAATCCTCCATAAATTATATATATAAATTAAAATCCATCAAAAAAATTTTCAATAACCCTGTTTACCGCATTTCTTTGATATCTTGAAAGTGCAGATGAAGGTTGAACATTTTGTAAAATCGATTCAATTTGCGGAATCAAAATATTTTTTTCAACAATTACCAAAATTAAAAACTCATATCTCTCCCAGGTTTCCGGCAATTCTGTTTCAGGATTATCAAAACCTACAAAACTTCTGTAAACCCAGAAATCCTCTGCCCTTACAGCTCCCTGCCAATGGGCATCAGAGGCAGCACGGATCAAGGCTACAAAGAAACTGCCGTATTCATCATCAGGAAACAAAACAGCAGCATTAAGAAAACGGTTTTCCATGCGTACTGCGACAAGCCGTGGAAAATCAAGCTCTGCAGAAAATGCATTCATCCATTGCTGCAGGGCATTAACATTGGTTCCGCTATTGGAAGCAATAAAAACAAAATGATCGCTGTAATCAAAAAAATCCTCTATGTGTAAGATATTGTTATCAAGATAATACTGAACCCAGACCGGGATGGAAGAACCATTGTCTTTATCCCTGTAATCCAGCAATTCCCAGGATATATGCCGTACTATCTCCGGGTCTTCTTCCCTAAGCGGCGGCTGTCTAACCTGCCGGCTGCCGCATCCAGCAAGAAAAATCACAAACAATAAAAGTATGATCGAGAAAAACCGCTTGATACACATAATTAAAAAGAAACAACCGATAATTCGCCAAGAATCATTATAATATCACCAAGGCTGTCATGTCCTCCAAGCTGCAATGTTCCCCTTGTACCAGAAGAAGGAAGGCTTAATCCCCTTTCAAGGAGCAGCCTGTTAATACCATTCTCGTTTATAGAAAGTGTAAGGTAATCATTGTGATACATAAAATCCAGGATCAAGGTTATAAAATCATTATTAAAATTAATATCTACAGGAATTCTGTATTCCCTTTCAGATGTATTAAATAATAATATAAATGAATTGTTTTCCCGCAGTAAAGAGATCATGGTTTCTGAATCAAAAGAAAAACCAAAATGCACACCTTCGTTCATGGAAATAAATCTTAATATAAATGAAGTTTGTTTTTCCGTATTATTTTCCCGCAATATAAAAGGCAGTTCGTATATATCTTCCGGACCTATCTGCAGACCGTAAACTTCCCCGACAGGATACCAGTGCGGCTGTCTTGAAACCTCGTTATCCGTCATCGGCCTTCTTACAAGGCTGTTTGCAGAAAAGGGATTTTGTGAGTCCAGAAGCTCTCCCTGAAGTTGAAAATCCAGTATGATGTTTCCCTGCTCTGCTGTTTCCATTGAAGAAAGAAGTCTGGAAAGGGTTCTGTTTAATCCGCCGCTTGAAGAAACAGGAAGTGAAAGCTCCCTTGACCTGCCCCTGTAAACCCTGTCCGGTCTTAAGGGAGGAAAAGGAATAACTTCTGCCCTGATATTTTGAAAACCAGATTCTAAAGGAACTGTCCACAGTAAACGGTTTGCACCGTCACGGATTCTCCCTTCGCCGATTATGTTTCTGCCATTATACCAGAAAATATAAGGGTCAAGATTTCTGTCTGAAATAATCCCTGCTTCAAGCAGAATTACTGTTTCTGTAGGTATTAAATGCGAAGGACGTGATAATGCCGGAAGAAAAACATTGATATCAGAAATGGTAAAATCTTCTTCAGCCATATAAAATATGCTTTTTTCATTTCTGGCTAAAAGTGTATTATTTCTCCCAAAAACCTGGAAAACCAGGAAATAAGGGCCTACATTTATATCATCCGGAATAAAAAAAGGCGGAAGCAAACCGCCAAGGTTTTCAAGAAAAAAAACTATATCTGTTATTTCACCATCATTTCCGGGGTTATCAAAAACTCTCGCTGCTCCAAGTAAATACCTGACAATATTACCTGCTTGTTTACCGTCAGATGTCTGTAAAGAAACAGTGATGCCGCTTACATCCGGATCATCATTCAAAGGAAAAATAAAGAAAGGCTGAATTTTGTCATCTTTTCTGATTAAGGAATATTCATCTATGGAATAGTCTTCCCCCCTGGCAGAGAGCTCATAGTTCCGGCTCTGAGGGAAAATTGAGTCGATTTCCGAACATGAAAATACAAGTAAGAGTAACCCTGTTATGGCTAATACCAAAAAAAACCGGCCAAACCTAATATTGTTCATATACTTCTATTACTATAACATGGGAAAATAATGCGAGCAAGCAGGGCAATTATACATTTGGATAATCTCAAAAAAAACCTGGAAATAATCAGGAAAATGACCTGTCCTGGGGTAAAAAACCCTAAACTTAAAGGCTCTGGGCCAAAAATCTGCTTTTGTGTAAAAGCTGATGCGTATGGCCATGGAGCAGTTCCTGTAGCACAATATGCCCTGGAAAATGGCGCAGATTGCCTTGCTGTAGCTCTGGTCAGTGAAGGTAAAGAGCTAAGGGAAGCAGGTATAAAATCAAGGCTTTTTCTTTTGTCACAGGCCCTGCCAGAAGAAATTGACGAGATTATAAATGAAGGTCTTATTCCTTTGGTTTCTGACAGGGATTTTATTAATGCTCTGGATGCAGGCGCATATGCAGCTAAAGCTGCTGCAGCTACTTCAGCAGAAAAACCAGCTGGAAGCTTGACTGATGCAAAACAGCTTGAAGCTAGCAGGTTTGAAGTCCACCTAAAAATTGATACTGGCATGAACCGCCTTGGATGCAGGCCTGACCAGGCTCTGGAGCTGGCATCCCTGATTTCAAATTCAAAAAATCTGCGGCTTGGCGGTATTGCAAGCCATTTTTCAGTGTCAGATTCCACTAAACCACAGGATATGGCTTATACCAGAGAGCAAATTGCCTGTTTTCTCAAGACCATAGATAAAATTCGCCAAGCCGGCATTGACCCAGGAGAGCTTCATGCATCTAACTCCGGTGCTGTATGTTTTCACAGGGACGCTAATTTTGACATGATACGTCCGGGTATTATGCTTTATGGTTATTCAACTATGGAATCTGAGATGAATTCTTCTATAAAACCCGCATTAAAACCACTGTTGGAACTGCAGAGCGCAGTTGTGCATATCAAAAAAGTCTGCAAGGGAGAAGCGGTTTCCTATGGAAGAACCTGGAAAGCCCAGGATCATACCTATATAGGCATTCTTCCCATAGGCTATGCTGACGGGCTGCCCAGGCTGCTCTCAAATCAATACCAGGTACAAATCCGCGGCAAGGCTTATCCGCTTGTCGGGCGAATCTGCATGGATCAGTGCATGGTTAACCTTGGCAGCAGCGGAGAAATCCAGCGCTGGGACAAGGCTGTTATATTCGGCCCTGGGTTTACCAATGCACAAGATATAGCAAACATAACAGGAACCATCCCTTACGAAATACTTTGTAATATTAACAAGCGTGTTCCTCGCCTTTACCTAAAATAATAGTTTTAGTAAAATAATATAAAATGAATTAATGGAGAAATCTATGGCAGAAAATACGGGAGACGGAAAAAAAATTTTTTTACTTCATCCCCAAAGTGTAATTCATCAGGATATGCTGGACGTTCTCATCATGGCTGGATATGAGACCTATATTATACTTGATGCAGACAGAGCCAGAAAACTTCTAAAAAAATTCCCAGGATCCATAATGTATATAAACATAGATGAAAGATTCAGAGAAGCAGAATGGGAGACCTATATCCGTAATATATTGGACGATGATGAAACCAAAGACAGCATGCTTGGTATATTGTCTTATAACCAGGACAAGGCTTTAATGAAAAAATACCTTATGGATCTTGCCCTCCCATGCGGTTATGTTCAGCTTAAACTTGGGATAAAAGAAAGCACAAAAATCATCCTTAATGCATTGGAAACCACTGAAGCACGGGGACGGCGCAAGTCCATACGTGCTGATTGTGCTGATGATATAAATGCAACCATTAACATTAAAGGCAATACAGGTTTTATAAACGGAAAACTGCTTGATATAAGCTCTGCGGGTATTGCAGCAAATTTTGATACATTTGAAGATCATGCTCCCAATACATTATTAAATGATATTCAGCTTAGACTGCGTACAGGCCTGATCCGCTCTGATATGGTTTATATGGGGAAACGAATGGATAAAAAACATGTGTATATTATGTTGTTTGAACCAAAAATGTCACATGAAAATAAACTTACCATTTACAGATATGTAAAATCATGTCTTCAAAAATACATTGATACAATACATGTTTAGATTTCAGGAATAAAAATGATTTACCTTTCAGGATTTCATGCCATTGAAGAGAGAATAAAATCCAGCCTTCCCATAAGAAGTCTGCTGGTAGCCAAACCAGGACCCAGAGCCCGGGAAATAATAAAACTGGCTCAGGAACATAAAATACAAATAAACCGCACAGGAACAGCAGAGCTGGATCGCCTTTGTGCAGATCACAGAGGCATACTTCTTGAAACAGAAGAAGAAAAAACAGAAGGCGGCCATATATCAAAACTTGAAGACTTTATTAATAATTTGGGTGAGCAAAAAGAAGTTCTGGTTGTTATCCTGGATGAAATAACAGACCCCCATAATTACGGCGCAATCCTGCGTTCCTGCGACCAATTTGGCGTTGACATGGTTATCACAAGAAAACGTCGTACTGCAAAGTATGCAGAAGTAATTGCCAATACTTCTGCAGGGGCATCTGCATGGGTCACTGCCATTGAAACAGCTAACCTATCAAGGGCAATAGAGATACTTAAAGACAATGGGTTCTGGATATATGGCGCTGATATGGAAGGAGAACATGTCTTTACAAAAGATCTAAAGGGCCGCACAGCCATAATCCTTGGCGGAGAAGGAAGCGGCTTAAGCCGCATATTAAAAGAAAACTGTGATGCGATAATCGCAATCCCCAGCAAAGGCAAGCTTGATTCACTTAATGTCTCAGTTGCAGCAGGGGTTTTATTGTACGAAGTAATCCGGCAGCGCGCAAAAAAAAATTAATGGCTTTGTGAACTCCAGGTTTCACGGCCGTCACCTTGTATACTATATCTGTCTGTAAGAGTCGGTGGTCTTATATTAAAAACAATGGAGTAAAGGGCTTTAATACGTGCAAAATATTCCCTGATTCTCCAGTTTTGTAAATTTCTTCTGCTAAAATGTTCTTCTGCAAGCCCGTATCCCACAGCATTTATTCCAAGGCTCCTTGCCATATAAACCGCACGGCTTATATGAAACTGCTGGGTTACAATAACAAGTTCAGTAACTTCAAAAACTACCCTTGCCCTGTACATGGAATCCCAGGTACTGTAACCTGCAATATCCAAGAATATGTCTTCATGCTTTATATCAGGAGCATTTTCCAAAACATAAAGACGCATTGCATTTACCTCATCATAAAAAGGACTATGATCACCTGATAGCAGCAGCTTTTGCCCAGTATTAGCCTGGATTAAGGCAATTCCTCCATTAACACGATCGCGCAAAATTGGAGAAAGAGTTGTCCCCCGTATCTGTGCACCCAAAACCATAACAACAGACTGCGGCGGAATTTGGTCTATGTTTGAGTAAATATACTCATTCATGCTTTTGACCATTGTTATATTTATAATAAGGGTCGTAATAAATCCTGCGATTGCAAGAAAAATAATAATGATCATAAAACGCCTTAAAATGAGAAAAGCTGTATGTAATGTAAATTTGTTTTTCAAGTCAGATCAATATAGCTTGAGAGCTTAAAGGAGATCAACAACCCCGCCCTGAAGGGGCGGGTTGTTGTTTAGGCAAGGCATTAAAGCCCAAGTAAAATCCCTGCCAGGGCGCCGGCTGCAATATATATTACAGGATGGAACTTAAACTTTAACATTAAAAGATATAAAACAACAAACAATACAAACTCTCTAAGACGAATTATTTGGTACCATTGAGCTGAATTTCTGTTAAATAAAACAAGCATAAATGTCATTAAAAATGCTGAGGCCAAAAGGCCGGCTGCAGCAGGACGAAGGCCGGAAAAAACAGATTTAACGATCGTATTTTCCCTAAAAGACTGCATGACCCTTGCAATAAAGGAAATAATAACAATCGCAGGACTTACAAGCCCCAGTGCTGCAAGTATAGCTCCAGGAATCCCCCCGTATTGAAACCCGGTCTGGCTGGCAACATTTACCCCAATTGCACCCGGAGACATCTGTGCAATGGCAAGAAAGTTCCCTATCATTTCCTGGTTCAACCATTCATATCTGTCTGCCATCTGAAAAAGAAAAGGCAGGGTAGCAAGCCCGCCGCCAATGGCAAAAACACCTATTTGAAAAAAAAGCAGATAAATCAAAAAGAGGTTCATGGTTTCCCTTTATATAGAAGAAAACCTGCAAAACCTGCACCAAGTATGATTAATACAGGAGAGATAGAAAAAACCAAAGAAAGCACCAGTGCGATTAAAAAAATAATTATAGGCCTAAAATCCTTAAAAAGTCCTTTAAAAAGCTTTACAAGGGTATCAAGTATAAGCGCACACACAGCAACCCTTATGCCGGTAAATGCATGCTGAACAAACCTGTACTCAGCAAAGCGTCTTAAAAAAAGAGAGATTATTATCATTAAACTTACGCCAGGTACTATCAAGGCTATTGTAGCGATAATCCCGCCTAATATACCCTTGCGTTTGTAACCAACAAATGTTGCGACATTAACAGCAATTATTCCAGGAGTAATCTGCGCAATGGTAAAGTAATCCATTACTTCATCCATATTAATCCAGCTGCGTTTGTTTATAAGTTCGCGCTGGAGTATTGGAATCATGGCATAACCGCCGCCAAATGTACTTGCGCCAATAATAAAAAATGCCCAAAAGATTTCAAGAAATTCTTTCATTACCAATATTCCTGGAGCTAAGGGGAATTGAACCCCTGACCTCTTGAATGCCATTCAAGCGCTCTAGCCAACTGAGCTACAGCCCCTATTTACTTTAAGTTTATCTTTTAGCCTTGGAAAGTGTCAATATGAAATTATTCAGTCTTTTCTTCGATATTTTCTTCTTTTTTGGCTGCTATCCTGTCTTTAATATCCACAACACCAATAAATAATGCAATCAAGCCAATAAAAGCTGCCAGAACCGGCAGAGCCCCGCGTAAAAAGGCCAAAACTTCATCCCACCATCCCAAACCAGCTGGAAGACAGGCAATAATAGCTGCTGCTATAACAATTAATCCAATAATCAAGGCTTTCATAAAATATTCCTCCTTTTAATGCCCAGCTTTTATCGCCGGTTATACTTCCTGAATACCATAACTGCAAACGCTGCAGCAATAAAAAATACTGGTAAACAGTGCAGAACAATAGAAATCAAAGGTATAGAACCTATGGATAACAGATCATCAGCTGTTATACCAAAAAGCTCTAAAATAGAATAAACAGTTTCTACATAAGCAGCAATAGCTCCAAGAACCATAAGCATCCATGCAATATCTCTGGTTCTGGCCCAAAGCAGTATTGCAAAAAAGGCTGCTATAGCCCCCAGGGATAAGCGGCAGATAATATAAATAAGCTGTCCTGTATCCATGTCTTTATATTAATATAAGCAAGCCCATTGGTCAACTGTTTTCAAAAAGTTCATTATATATATCATTTATAACCATTAAGTTTATTCCCAATATAAGTAATAATTTGTTGTGTCAAAAAATCTCGATTCTCATAACAGACAGGATCAGACATACATTTAATTATTATCATTTTCTGATCTTAGACAATTAATTATACTCTTATTAATTTTTTAAGGAGCAATTATACTCCATTTTACTCCTATACGATACATTGCCAACATCATCTGAAGATCTTCTTCGCTCACAAAAGACATTTCCTTGTTAAAAGCCAACATAAACCTGTCAAATGTAACTCCAAGCTCTTTTGATATTCTTAATAAAGATACTATATCATCATCTTGAAATACAGATAATATCAAATTATAAAAATCAGCAGGAGAGATAGATGCTAATTGATCTCCTGCAGAAATATACTGCGAAATAGGAAGCAGATCAGAAAGCTCAATTTGTAAATAATTAGCAATTTGTTCATTGGTAGTAAGACCTAATTGAGTAAATGTACGGGTTTCAGATTGAAAAGAAACCTGGGCAAATAAAGAGAAGGAAAGTAAAAAAAGAGATAAAAAAAGAAATCTTTTCATAAATAACTCCATAATTTTTATTAACCTTATACATAATAAAAGCTATATTCATATATGTCAATCGATGCACACTTACTCATCAACCCTGACATACTGAGCGGCAATACCTTTAAGAAATTCCATGTGTTCTTTTGATGGAGATTCATAATGATTAAACTCCATTCCCAAAACTTCATATTTTAATCGTGCTAGATTATGACAGGGCAAAAGCGAAAAATGTTTTAAGTTCTTTAATTTTGATAGCATCAACGCTATGGCTTTGATCTCTTTTTCTGAATCATTTATACCTTTTATACAGGGTGTACGCACAATAAAAGGCAAACCAGTTTTATCAAGCTGCACAAGATTACCCAAAACTAAAGCAGAAACACTGGAAGCAGTTCCTGTAAAGTCCGTCTCAATATAATTATAAATATCTTCTGATACACCTTTTATATCGTACATTACAAGATTAAGATAAGGCAGCAAATTCTCAAGCTTTTCAAAAGCATAAAACCCGGCTGTCTGCACATTGGTATGAACCCCATCAACCTTAAGACGTTTAAGCAAAGCCTTGCAAAAATCCCCCTGCAATAAAGGCTCGCCGCCAGAAAGCGTAACCCCACCGCCACTCTCATCATAAAATGCCTTGTCAGACAGGACTTGAAGCAGAACCTCATCAACACTCATCTCACTGCCTGTAACAACAAGTGCATTGGCATAACATTCCTCTGCGCACATACCGCAGACCTTGCACAGGCTTCTGTTAAATAAGTGCGCGCTTGCAGCCATAGCATCCCCGCTGTTCGCTGTTTGTTCTATTATATGTGCCTTATTGGAACAGAGCTTTATACATTTACCGCAGCCAATACATCGCTCTTTATAATACTGGAGCTGCTTTTGCATGGAAAAAGATTCCGGGTTATGACACCATGCACAACGCGCCGGACAACCTTTAAAAAAAACCGTTGTACGTATGCCCGGCCCATCATGAATTGAGAAGCGCTGGATATTAAAAATCATGCCTGTCATATCATTAATAATAGTATATAATGAATAAAAAATCATTTAATTATTTATAAAGGGTGAATATGAAAACTGCAGAAAAAACAAATAATCATGGATTGTGTAAAAAACGCCTTAAAAATGTGGATGCATATTTACAGCGCATTGTTGATCAGGGCAAGGTTGCAGGAGCAGCAGGGATGATAATAAGGCGTGGAACAGAAGCATATTGTTCCAGCTTTGGTTTAAGGGACATGGAAAAAAAAGCACGCCTTGAAAACAATGCCATTTACCGTATCTGGTCAATGAGCAAAACATTTACAATCACAGCGGCAATGACCCTTTATGAAAAAGCATACTTCAGACTTCACGAGCCCATATCAGACTTTCTTCCTGCTTATAAAAATATTAAGGTTGCAGAAAGCGATGAGCGCGGAATAATAAAACTTGTTCCGGCAAAAAACCCAATAACATTTGAACATCTTTTTACAATGACATCCGGGATTCCCTATCCGGGGAATGAAAGTTTTTCAGCAAGAGCCATGGGAAAAATTTATGCAAGATCAATAAGGGATGCAAAACAAGGCAAGCCCTGGAACACAGCCAGGATGATAGATGAAGCTGCAAAGGTTCCGCTATGTTTTCACCCAGGCGAACAATGGTTATACGGATTCTCACATGATATACTGGGGCGTCTTATTGAAGTTATTTCCGGCAAAACTCTTGGTGAATATTTTAATGAAGCAATCTTCAAACCCCTGGGATTAAAAGACACAGCATTTTTTGTGCCAAAAGAAAAACAGAACCGTGTTGTAAAACCCTATACCCTTGGACCAAAAGGACTTGAGAATATAATTAACATGCCTGATTATGCTGTACCCAAAGCTCCTGCTTTTGAATCAGGCGGAGGAGGTCTTTGTTCCACAATGGCAGACTGCGCTCTATTTGCACAAATGCTTTTGAACAACGGCAAAAAGGGAAAACCCTCAGCTTCTGGTGAACGCATACTCTCAAGAAAAACCATAGAGCTTATCAGGGCAAACCATTGCAATGCCAATATATTGCGTCCATCTTTCTTTGGCCACATGGCAGGTTATGGCTATGGGCTTGGTGTAAGAACCATGCTTAACCCTGCCGAAGCCGGACTCAACAGCTCTAAAGGCGAATGGGCATGGGATGGACTTATGGGCACACACTACCTCATTGACCCAGAAGAAGACATGACAGCATTATTTTTTATTCAGCTTATGTCTGATATAAACAGTGATCTGCAACGAGGCTTTGTCCAGACAGTATACGCAGCAATAGATGATTAAAGCAGATTAACAACAATCTATTTAGGCATACTTGATATATGATTCTTGTATGAAACATCTTCGATACGTATATGATTGATCCACCATTGTTTTAAAAAATCCATAAAATTACGTGAATCTTTATCCATGATACTCTCTCTCCCGAATTTTTTTAACTTTATTTTTAATTCTTGATGCAGATCACAATGTTGTTTTAAATTGGGGAAATTTATTTTTTCAAGAAACTCTTCTTCTGTTTTAAAGTGAATACACGAATAATCATTCATCATGTCAACAATCGGGCAAAGTATATCATTATCAAATTTATTCTGCATACCAAAATGTAAAGAATTGATAATGGAGACAATGCCGCGATGGTGTTCATCAATTATTGGAATACCCAGATTGTACTCAGGCTTCCAGACAATAAAGACATTGTGTTCCGCATAAAGCTTATGTGTTTCGTTTGGTAAAGACATAATGCCTCCTTAAAATCAAATATTAATAAATCAGATATTCATTATAACATATATAATTTTTTATTGTATAGCTCTTGACTTGAGCCCTTGATACAAACAACATTATTTGGTAAAAATAAAATTGATAAACAAAGGCGTTTATTGCTTGATTGTGCATGTGCACGGCCAGGCGATAAACGCCTTTTTTTTGTGCTTATTTGAAATGCAGCAGTAAAGGAACAAAAATATGACAACAGAAAATTACAAAGAAAAAAAAGCCGGAGTATTTGAAGGCTGTAAAACATGCACAAAGCACTGCTGTTTATTACAGCGGGAACATACAAACATGTGCTTATATATATCCGGTAAAGAAAGTGATCAAATCGAATCCATAACCGGCAAAACCGATTATATCACAACATTGTCTGATGGCCGCATGTTTATTAAATGGAACAAAGAAGGATATTGCCCTTTTGTAAGCAGGCAGGGATGTACATTGGGAGAACTTAAGCCCCTGCCATGCAAGTTTTATCCGTATGGAATAATGCAAAAGGATTTAGTATATTACTTAATCAGATGGACAAATATATGCGAATCCTTTACAGATAGCAATGAACAGGAAGAATATGATACACTTTATGAATTAATATATCCGGGAATTGAAAAAAGGGCTTTTGATTTTTCAAAAAAGGATATAGCTGATTTTATCATAGTACAAAAAGTTCCAGAGGTTTATTTGAAAAAATGAAAATATCAAAAAAAACAGCATTGCTGATAATGTCATGTTTTTTATTTACAACTTGCGAAAATACTAATATGCCTGTACAGGAAAACACTGCTCCATTTAGGATAGTTGTGTATATAGAGACTGGTGAATGGGGATGGCGAAGTGATCAAAACAATGAACCAAAAGAATTGTATGCCCTTGATAAAATCGATGCTGCAAAAATAACACATGTAAACTATGGCTTTGCTGTATTGGGCGGGCAGGACTTTACAGAAATAATAATGCCAAAGAGAAACTGGCCTGTTGTGCAGGACACCATGATATTGGAAAAAGTAATGTCATGGAAAAGACAAAATCCTGGTTTAAAGGTTTTGCTGTCCATAGGCGGCTGGAAAGTGGATGGTTTTTCACAAATGGCATCTTCGCATGCTACCCGCACAGCATTTGCCGAGAACTGCCTTTCTGTAATAAACACATACGGTTTTGATGGAATTGATCTGGACTGGGAGTACCCGGGATTTTATGGCAGCAGTAATGATTCTGAAAGAATTGCTTATACAAACAGCGATGTGGATAATTATTTGCTTTTACTTAGGGAAATTCGAAATAAAATCGGCACAAATAAACTATTGTCTATTTGCCTTGACGGAGGCGGCATGGATCAAAACCGCCGCGTTAACTCTGATGAATACTTTACATCAATCAGGGGAAAACCTTTCCACGAGCTTCTTGATTATGTGAATATAATGGCCTATGACAATGGGAATGAAAATGCAGCTTATAATTGGGCAATAAATTTATT
>Ga0099364_10002773_pt1 | contig 27743 bp, 27 predicted proteins | sample TergutTh196P3_FD_73070 | JGI IMG/M metagenome (GOLD analysis project Ga0099364, IMG submission 73070) | Microcerotermes parvus P3 segment gut microbial communities from Pointe-Noire, Republic of the Congo - Th196 P3 | ecosystem: Host-associated > Arthropoda: Insects > Digestive system > Gut ... | reverse complement strand
GGCAGTGTGTGGATAACACAATCTGTATCGCCAAATAGCAAAATTTACCTTAAGAAGGAGTAATTATGAAAAAGTTAATAACGGCTATGGTATTCCTATGCTTTATTGCAGGAACTGCTTTTTCACAGGAAACAACAAATCCGGTACCGCAGATGGATGAAGCGGTTAGAACTCTTGCCCGGAGTGTTCATGCTAAACTTGCAGAAAAGCGGGCGGATAAAGTCGCTATAGGTCAGTTTACTTATCAAAATAACAACACCACATTCAGCTCGTTTTGGGTTAATCAATTAATAAATGAACTTGTTAATATAACAGGCAGAAACTATACAATTTTATCAGGACCAGCAGCCCACGGAGCGGCAGATGCAGAATGGACAATTACAGGCGAGATTAATGTTGCAGGCGATACTATCAGGGTATTTACAAGATTAATAAGAAATCAGGACAGGGCAATAGAAGGAAGTTTTATTTCTAATTTTCAACGCAGCGATCAAATAAACTCCATGCTTGTTTCTTTAGGAAATGCAGGATCTTCTTCCGGTTCGGGAACCGGGGTCAGCGGTACAGATATTTTTGAGCCGGATAGCTGGGAAAGTCCTGTACCTTATACAATAGGTTCAAGTCAGAATACTCCTGTTATGAACCGTTATATTACCGAGGAAGATGAAGATTATTTTCTTCTTGTTCCGGCATCTTCGGGAAGGCTTACTGCAGAAACTACAGGAAGCATGGACACCTATATGTATTTGTATAATTATGATACAGAAGAAGAACTTGAAAGAGATGACGACGGCGGTCAAAGTTACAATGCCCGTATTACTTACAATGTACGCGCGGGAACCCGTTATCTTGCTTTAGTGCGCGGTTATAGCAGTTCTACTACAGGCGCTTATGGTTTCCGTGCTTATATGATTGTAAGAGAGGGAGCAAGCAGTTTTGATAGTCCTATTTCTTATGAAATAGGAAATGGAGAAGATAATGTTACATCCGTGCGCAGAACTCTTGAGTCAGGAAGTGAAGATTATTTCCTGCTGGTTCCGGAAAGAGACGGACGGCTTACTATCGAAACAACAGGAAGAACAGATACATATATGGAATTGTATGATGCTGATGAAGAATTAATTGCCGAAAATGATGACGGAGGGCAGGGTACTAACGCGCTTATCAGGCAAAATGTCCGTGCAGGAAACCGTTATGTTGCTATGGTAAGAGGTTACAGTTCCAGCAGCACCGGCAGTTATAATTTTAGGGCGTTTTTTCCGGGTGCAGGCATTCCGGGTCCGGACGAATATGAACCTGACGATGAACCGGAACTGGCAAAATTAATTGAGATTGGAACTCCTCAAACAAGAACATTCCATTCAGCCGACGATGTTGACTGGGTAAGGTTTGAAGTAACAAGTTCCGGAAGATATGTTATTAACGCAAGAGGCGAAAATAATAACCGCCTTGATACCTATCTTGAACTTTTTGACTCTAATTTAAATTTAATTGCAGAAGATGATGACGGCGGCGATGCTCTAAGCGCCCGTATATCAAGGAATTTAGGCAGAGGAACTTATTATGTTAAAGTATTTTGTCTTAATGAGCCTGATCAAACTTATACACTAAGCGTTGATGAATCGCGTTAACTATTCATGTTCTATTGCAACTATTAAAGCTACAACATTTCGCAGGTTATTTGGGTTTGCCGTAAAACCTGTTTCATTTTCATTAAATGTCATTATTGTAGTATAGTTATCTCCAATGGCTGCGGAAAGTCTTTTGTTTATTGTACCCTGCGCGGCTTCAAACCTCTGCATAATATTTTGAATATTCAATGATTGTTTTGAGTATAGCGTAATAATATACTTTGTTCCGGCTTGATCATTCAGTGTAAATGTTGAATTTTCATTGGGTAGAATTACCATGCTGTCGCTGTAATTCATTAAAGGTGAAATTCTTGTCTGCGGAAAAATTAATGTAGGAGCATACGATCTGTTGTCGTCCAATGGCTGAGAAACAGAGAAAGTATAAACATAAGCGTTTTCTCTTGATCCTACCGTAAAGCGATATGCGGTTCCGTTTGTTAAAGTCTGTGTAGTTCTAAAATATCCATCGGGCGTAAGGGTAAATCCAACCGCCTCCCCGGCTGCTTCTTCCATTCGTACAAAACCATTAAAGTTAATTGTATCACTGTAAATGCCAATGTTTTCGATTATTTCATAGCCCTCTGTTACAAAATCAACAAAAACCTGATATGGAATCCAAATGTAGCCGCCGTTTCCCCACTTTCTTCCCCAGCTGTTTAGGACTTCAAAAGCGCCGCCGTATTTGTTATCGTCATAGCCGACTACGCACAAGGCATGGCCGTAATAGAAATAGTCAGGGCTTTCATCGGGCTGCCATACATCTTTGGCATCAACAAATGAGTTAGGGGTATTCATGCCAATTATGACAGGTTTACCCTCTGTAAGGCTTTTTTTTACTATCCGTGTAATAAGAGCGGGTTTTTGCCTGTCGTCTCTTGAAAACAGGGTAACATAGTCACCTATGGGGTAATTCCTGGAATTTTTGTAGCTTGTAAGATCGATATTTGGAAAGCTTAATGAGCGTTCAATTTCGAGCATTTTTACTGCTCCCGTGTCTCTCATTAAATCCAGGGCGGTATAAATCTGTGCTCCATATCTGCCTGTTGGGTCATCAGGCCTTATATTCCTGTAAATATAGATGGGAGAAAAGGCATTTTGAGTTGTTTCAGTTTGATTTAAGCGGTTTAAAGCCACAGATTCAGAGATTGTCCTTGCCGCATACCCTGCAGCCCATCCCACACAAGTGCCATAATCCTCCTGATCTCCGGGCAGGGGGGCATATTGCTTTAAAGAAAAGGAGCTTGGAAGCCCCTCATAGGAGCTGGCAGCAAGGGAGGGTGTCCTGGGAAGATTATTATAGACTTCCTCGTCAAAAATCGCCCCTTGGCTAAAAGCAGGGATATTTAAAATAAGAAGAAAAACCCATATTACCAAGGACTTTTTATATGCCATAATACTATAATAATACCCTTGACAGCCCGGGTCAAGCATAAAAGGCATTGCATAAATTAATTTTTTTCTATAAAATGAAGCTTGTATTATATTTAACTGGAGCTTTTAAGATGGAAATTTTAACTGTTTTATTACTGGTGTTTTTCGTTATTATCGCTGTACTTCTTATATTGCTGGTGCTGGTTCAAAACGAGGAAGGAGACAGTTTAGGCGGGATTTTCGCCGGTGGTTCGGGCTCGGCTTTTGGGTCAAGATCGGGCAATGTTCTTACCCGCACTACAACCGTGCTGGGAACTCTCTTTTTGGTTATAAGTTTGGGACTTGCCCTTCTTAGCCGTACCCCCACAGGCGATGTAGAAAGCGAAGGCCGCAGGCAGGTTGTCGAGGAATCGGACTCTAACTGGCTGGATGCAGCCGGATTAAATCCCGATGAAATGGATGCTGATTGGTTTGAAGGCATCGATTTAGAAGGGTTTAATTTTGAAAATCTTGATTTTGAAAATTTCTTTAGAGAGGAAGCGGAAGATTAATGATTCTGCAAGATGTATTACTGCCGGAATTTATCAAAGTTGACATGGAAGCGGAAGACAAGGATGAAGCGTTTGAAGAACTGGTGGACTATTATTGTCAAGCGGATAAATCCGATGCACATGATGAAATACTCCATGCTATAATTGACAGAGAAGCAAAAATGTCAACAGGAATTCATAAAGGCATTGCGGTTCCTCATGGAAAAACAAATGCTGTAAAGACTATTCGCGGAGTGCTTGGAATTTCTAAAAAAGGAATTCAATACGATTCATTAGACGGGGAGCCGGTATATCTTCTTTTTATGATTATCTCCCCATTGGAGGATTCGGAAAAATATTTACGGTTGTTAAAACATCTTGTGGAACTTATTGAAATCCCGCAGTGTCAGAGTGATCTGCAGGTTCAAAAAGATTCGCAAAGCGCTTTTAAAGTTATTCGTAAATATGAAGAAATGCTTTCCGCCGAAGATAATTAGTTATGGAACAAACCAATACACTGGATTTTTTATTGCAAGTTGAGGCCAAGGCTTCTGCCCTGGTAAAAGATGCGCAGGAAGAATCGGACAGGCGTATCCATGATAGTGAAGAAAAAAATAGAATAGCTTATGAAGAACGCTGTAAGGAAGAAATTAAGGCACAGGAATCTTTTTTAACAGAACACTATGAGAAAGTTAAAAATGAATATAAAAACACGCTGGATGCATATCGGCGGGATATTTTGCAAATAAATGTTAACAAGGAACGGTTCTCCGCATTAATAAATGAATATTTGGAAAAGGGGTAAGTATGGCGGAAACCAGTCCTTATGCCTATGCCAAAGCCTGCGGAATTATTGGTAAATCATTTGTTGGAAAACGAATGTCTTATCTTCATGGGCTTCATACTTTAAATGATTTGGACAGGCTTATATTTCCTAATTATTATCCTAATTTGCCTTCTAGAGAGCTTTTGCCTGATCTTCAAAATAGAATTACAATGCGTGCCGTAAGTCAGATTTTATCAATAGTTGACTCTTATTCCAAACCTCCAAAATTAATTGAACGAATGCTCAGAGCTTATGAATACAATGATTTAAAATCATGTATTCATGCCATTGCCGCGGGAAAAAAAGAGCTGCCCGTTATTTGTGATATTGGCCGTTTTGGAACAATAAATTTTAAGGCATTTCCGGATTTTAACAAAATGCTTAAAAATACCGAGTTTGAATTTTTACTTAATGATGAATTGCAGATAATCAGCCATAATATTAATATTGTTCTTATAGAAAGCAAGATTGATGATCTTTTTTATAAAGGACTTGCAAAAAGCCTGGATCAGCTTTCAAATGAAGATCATTGGGTTATGCAGCGTTTTTTAGCTGACGAAATTTCATTGCATAATTGTACATGGGCGCTTAGGCTTCGTTCTTATTATCATAAAGGAGAAGATGATATTCATAAATTTCTTATGGATATAAGGATTCATGGAAAGAAAAAAGGCTCTCTTACTGCCGAAGCCCTGCAGTCTCTTGAACTGCCTTTGGATTCCCGCTTTCAGTGGGATAACTGGAAGTGGGAAGAACTTCTTAACCCTGAAGAACCTGCCATTCACTGGACGCTGGATCCCCGTTATTTTCAAAATGCCGCTTCCAATTATTTGTTAAAACTTGCTTCAAGATATTTTCGCCGTAATCCAATGGCAGTAAGCGCTATTTTTTGTTTTATTAAATTAGTTCAAATAGAAGAAGATATTCTTACAAGCATTGCAGAAGGGCTTGCTCTTGGAATGGACAGCAGTACTGTATTTTCTCTTTTGGAGGTAAGTTCTTAATGCTGCGCCCGCAAAAAATGATATTTTTTGAACTCTCCGTCTTTAAGCATGACATGGATGCGGTGCTTGAATATTTAGGAAGAAAGGGAGCTATACATTTCCCTGAAACGGAAAACAATGGCGAAAAAATAAAAGTTTCGCGTATAAGTAATTTAATTGAGAGGCTTCGTGCCGCCGGGATATATACAGGCATAGATATAAAAACCATAGAAACAATAAGCGAAGATAATGTTAGTCTTCCCGGTGAAGATGATGAAGCGCGGGCAAATGATATATGTTTTATTATTGAAAATTTAAAAAATAAACAAATTAAAATTGAACATGAAAGGCAGCGGGTAAGTGAAACATTAAATGAAGCAAAAGCTTTTTCCAAAATGAATATTAGGTTTTCCGATTTGGATCAGCTTTCATATTTAACATTAAGAATTGGACGGGTTGATCTAAAAGGACAAAATGAGCTTAAGCAAAGCTTAAAAGACAGAGCAATAATTATTTCATTGGATAACATTTTAGAACCGGATGATACCGGGCGTATTTTGGCGGCAACTTCTAGAAAAGGCCGTTTTTCTTTGGATTCCCAGCTAAAAAAAGTTTCTTTTGAACCTATTAAAGTACCTGAAGATTTTAAAGGTATTCCGTCGGAGATGGTAGCGGGGCTGGAAGCAGAGCTTCAGGGCATTGAAAATGAATTAACTGTTATTGAAAAACAAAAAAAAGATCTTTGCTTAAGGCTGGAAAGGGATTTTAGAAGGCTGATTCCGTCATTTAAGATGACTTTGGTAATAGAAGAATTAAAAAGCGGGTTTACAGTAACGGAAAATCTATATCTTTTTTCAGGCTGGACACCTGCAGAAATGGCGGCAGAAGTATCAAAAGAGCTTTTGGAATTAACCGCAGGAAGGGCGGCAATAAAAACTTTTTCTCCGGAAGAAGTTTCTGCGGTTAAAGAAGGAAAAGATAAAGTTCCGGTGTTCGTAAAACACGGCGCTTTTGTAAAGGGATTTCAAGGAGTGGTATTTTCTTACGGGTCGCCTCTTTACGGAACAATTGACCCAACACCGCTTGTTGCCTTCTTTTTTACGCTTTTATTCGGGATAATGTTTGGGGATGTAGGGCATGGGTTTACCCTGTTTTTTGCGGGGTTATTAATTAATTTAGGCATTAAAAAATTAAAAGGATTTTCCAAGTTTGGCACTCCTCTTATTTCCATAGGCATTTCATCAATGATATTTGGGATTGTTTTTGGTTCGGTTTTTACAAACGAAATGTTATTAATTGAACCTACAAGAATGATTACCGGAGCAATTACCGGAACCCCGCAGGATAGATTTGTTTTTATAATGCCGTTGGCAGAAACCGGGGGCAGCATTACAAAATTACTGTACTTTTTTGGTTTTACAATAGCAATAGGAGCTATAATCATATCTATTGGACTTATTATAAATATAATAAATCATTGTATTTTAAAAAGATACGAAGAAGCGTTTTTCTCCAAAACAGGACTGGCAGGTCTTGCATTGTTTTGGTATGCTTTATTTATAGTTGTGCATCTTCTTTTGGGAGTCCGTTTTGGCTTTTACGATATTGCAGGGCTTTTAATTCCCGTGGTCTGCATCTTTTTTGGTCCTGTTATATGGCGTATTATAGCGCGTAAAAAACCTGTGTTAAAACACGGTCTTATGACTTTTATTATGGAAGGTTTTGTAGAAGTATTGGAAACGGTTTCTACTTATGTTTCCAATACTGTAAGTTTCCTGCGTGTAGGCGCGTTTGCTCTTTCGCATACCGTGCTTTCATTTATTGTGTTTACTTTTTCGGAAATGCTTGTTCATTCCGGTACGGTAGGCACTATTGGAGCCGTTATTTTATTAATTTTTGGCAATCTTTTAATTGTTGTGCTGGAGGGGATGATAGTGGCAATTCAGGTAATGCGTCTGCAGTACTATGAATTCTTTAACAAATTTTTTGTCGAAACGGGAGTTGAATTCTCTCCGTTCCGTTTTAATAAAAAGAAAACATAAAAAAAAGGAGTTTTTATGAAAAAGTTTGTGTTGGTTGTAATGATCCTGATGATTAGTGTATCGGTTTTTGCGCAGGAACATGGAAGCGGAGAAGCTGCTCCCGAAACATACGCGGGAGTTTTAAAGTATTTTGCTGCAGCTTTGGCTGTTGGCATATCCTGTATTGCAGGCGGTATGGCAGTTGCTAGAATTGGAACTGCCGCTATGGGTGCAATGAGTGAAAATGCCGATTTATCGGGGAAAGCCCTTCCTTATGCGGGTCTTGCCGAAGGTATTTGTCTTTGGGGATTTCTTATTGGGCTTCTGATCTTGTTTTTATAAAATTGAAAGTTTAAATGGATTATTTTTTTCTTGGCGATGAAGAGCTTGTAACAGGTTTTCGCTCTATCGGTATTTTTGGAATGGCGGTAAACGATGCAGAAGAAGCCGTTGAAGTATTCAGAAAAATTACCGAAGGCCCTGATCTTTATGCGGGGGATGATTCTGCAATTTTAGCTTTATACGAATCGCTGCCGGGAGCGGATGGCTGCCAGATTTTGATTGTTACGGAAGAAACAGCGGATTGGCTGGGTGACTATCTTGTTAATTGGCAGCTTTCCGGAAAATATCCTTTAATTGTGGAAATTCCGGGTATTATGGGCAGATTGGAAGGCAGAAAAACTTTGGTTGATTCAATTAGGGAAGCTATTGGAATTCATATTTAATTTAGGGCTTAATATTGCATGCCCCGATGATTTTTTTTGCGGAATATCTTTGCGAACAGCAAAAGATATGAAATATGGGCAAGAAAACTTAAACAGGCTGGCTCTATTCAAAGAATTAAAATTAAATCCTAAAAAAGTTTATGGCTTAAATCAGATTCATTCTCGTAAAGTATTGGTTGTTGACAGCGGAAACCCTCCTATGACAGAAGCGGATGGAATGATTACAAATGATAAAAGCATTGCTCTTTCTGTTACGGCTGCGGACTGCCTGCCTGTTATTTTGCTTGATACCGCTTCCGGCGCTGTTGGAATTGTTCATTCCGGCTGGAAAGGAACAGGCATAGTTATAGATGCCTTAAACTTAATGAAAACAACTTATAACACAAATCCGCGCGCCGTTACTGCAATTTTAGGTCCTTGCATTGGCTCCTGTTGTTATAAAGTGGATAAGGAGCGTGCTTCTTTTTTTGAAAAAGAGTTTGGACAAAAAAGTGTGCGAAAAGAAAATAAAAACTTTTATTTAGATTTAAAAGCGGCAAATGTAAAACTTTTGCAGGATATTGGAGTGCAAAAAATATCAATTTACAAGGAATGTACCTGTTGTGATGAACGCTTTGGTTCTTTTAGGCGGGAAGGGGAGGGATTTACACGGATGATGGCACTGGTTGGATGGAGGGAAGGATAATACACGCTATATGTATTCTTTCACTAAAAACCAAATACCTTTGAGACTAACTTCTGAAATTCTGCGGGTAACGGAGCTTCAATTTTTACGACTTTATTTTCCGGTAAAGTAAACTCCATTTTCCATGAGTGCAGATAAAAACCGCCTGTAAAAGCATGGCCGCCGTATTTAATGTCTCCTGCAAGAGGGTGTCCGTGAAAACTTGATTGGGTACGGATTTGATGAGTTCTGCCGGTTTCTATTTCTGCTTCAATAAGGGTGTAAGGCTTATCTTTTATTTGTGCGGCTGCCAAAGGCTTTACCATAGTAATAGCGATTTTACCTATTTTGTCTTCTGTTCCCTGTTCATCGTTTTTAACTATAAAGCTTTTCTTTTTTTCCTTATCCCTTATAAGGTAGTCTGTCCAAAAATGCTTATTGGCAACTGTTCCCTCAACAATAGCAATATATGTTTTCTTTATTTTTTGTTCTTTCATTAAATTAGAGAAGAAATTTGCGCCTTCAAGGCTGGAAGAAAAAACAACAATTCCGCTTGAAGGCTTATCCAGGCGGTGCAGAGGACCGGGTTTAAAAGAAAGCGAAGGCGGCAGTTTGTTGATTAAAAAAGCTTGTACCATTCTGTCCAGGCTTACCTGCCCATGTACCGCCAGCCCTGAGGGCTTGTTAAAGGCAATCAGCCCTGAATCCTGCCAAAGAATTTCTGGAGGATGATAGAAACGAACAGATAGAGCAGGGCGGTTGGATTTTATTGATTTTAATGGCTTTTCGGGCTCTTTTTTAGGTGTCTTAGACGGTGCATGAGACGGTTTTTTTATCTTAGGAGTATCGATTTTTATGCTTTTTTTGGCTATTTTTCCGGCAGAAAGACGGGGAATGTTTATTTTTGACCCTTTTAACACTCTAGTTTGAGCTCCGGCAGGCTTCCCATTGACAAGAATATGTCCTTTTCGTAAAAGCTTGTGAATTAAAGGCAAAGGACACTCCGGGAGTGCCTTCCGTAAAATACGGTCTAGCCTGCGTCCGTGGTCGTTTTCTCCGGTTAGAAGTGTCATTGCAGTTATTTTAGCTTTATTTTGAATAAGATACTAGGGAGAAGGGCTTTACATTTTATTGATTTTTTAGTATGTTATAAACAAACGCTCGCAAGGGTTTATAGGAAGGATAAAAATATGTCAAGAATGTGTGAAATCTGCGGAAAACATACAATTACCGGGAATAGAGTGAGCCATGCCAAAAATCGAAATAGAAGGACATGGAAGCCCAATTTACTTAATGTAAAAACACAGGCTGCGGGAACCACCACAAAGGTTAAGATCTGCGCCCGTTGTCTTAAAAGCGACTTTGTTACAAAAAAAGTATAATCTGTCCTATGGCAGACCAAAGATTGGTTCAAGCTTTAGATTATATCCTCAATCATAGCGACGAAAGTACGATAGAAGTGCTTGCCGAAGCAGTTGTCAGGCGCAGGCGAAACATGACTGTTTTTAGCGCAATTGGCAATATGCCGGATCCAAAAAGAATGGCAGATGAAATTACAGAAAAAATTAACGAAGGGCTTGGTTCCGGCATAGAAACTATGCGGCAATCTATCCGCGAAATGATATTTAGAATAATTAGAGAGCATGCCCCTGAACTTACAGAGCAGCAAATGGGTATTCTTTGCGAAGCTTGGCTTCCCGAAAAAGCCGGAGCCGGGAAGGAAAATGCTGTTCCTCAAGATGTTATGTTATCTATGGCGGATCAATTTGTTTCTTTTTCACATGGAACCATGCAAAAATCTGTTGACGAAAATCTAAGGAATGAAATGGGCGCATGGCCCGAAAGATACTGGAATGCATTTCCCCCTGTTGTCCGCCAAATAATTTCAGACTATTTAAAAAATAAAATAACAGAAAAAGATTATAGGGCAAAAATATCCCTGGCACTTAGATAAAACATATGGAACGCTATGTTAATCGCCGGCCCTAATTATATTAAACCATGCGTCTGAATATAAATTCTGTGCATCTCCTACATCGTTAACCAGTTGTGTATTAAGTAAATCTTCTTCAGAATAGAAATAATAGCCTTTTTTATGCTGACGGGCAGGAACATTAACTGTTGCGGGCAGTCCGAATGCGTCAACAAATTCCGCATAAATCTCCGGGCGGTGAATAAAATTTATAAACGCATGTGCCATATCAATATTTCTTGCATTTTTTAGGATAACCATATAATCAAGATAGGACGGACCTCCTTCCTGCGGAAAAAAGAAATGAGTATCTCTTAGAATAGGGTTATTTCTAAAATCGAAATTTCCGTCATCTGCAATTTCTTCGTAAATTGCTTCCGGAAAACCATGAGCTACCCAAAATTCTCCGTTTATATAACCTAAGCCATAAGTCTCTGAATCAAATTTTACCAGGTTTGGTTTCCATCTGTTATTTACAATATCTCTTGCAGCCGTTACTTCTGCGGGATTTGTTGAATTAACTGAATAACCAAGATAATAAAGAGCTCCTCCCAAAACTTCACGCATATCATCTAACATTACCATGCGGCCTTTTAGATCAGTCCTTTCAAGGATACTCCAGCTTTGTTCATAATTTTGAACTCTTGAAGTGTTTACCAGTATTCCTGCCGCTCCGTAATAATAGGGAACAGAGTATTCCATATTTGGATCATGATCCGATAATCGTAAAATATAAGGATCAATATTTTCAAGATTTGGTAATTTTGAGGTATCAATTTTTTCCAAAAGACCTTCCTTAATCATTATTGGTACAAAGTATTTGGAAGGAAATACCACATCATAACTTGAGCGGCCACCCCTTGATGCCATAAGTTTAGCAAACATTTCTTCGTTAGAAGCAAATTCATCATAAATAACTCTTACATTGAATTCTTCTTCAAACTTTTCTATAACTGAATCCGGCGTATAATAAGTCCAGTTATAAACATACAGCCGTGGTCTTGAATCGCAGGATAAAATGACGGGCAATATAAGTGCCGTCAAAACCGCATGAAAGATAATTATTTTTTTATTCATTTTAAAATGCATTTTATGCCTCCTAAATCTAATTCCGCTATTTAGCGGCTATATATTTTAAAAACCTTCTTAAGGTAATACACAAAATTACAGTGCCGATTATCATTACTACAGATAACGCACTTATAAGCGGTGTAATGCCGCTTCTGCGGGTAATTGCCGAGTAAATGAATATTGGCAGGGTAGAAGAACCGGGGCCTGCTACAAAGAAAGTAATAACAAAGTCTTCCAAGGATAAAGTAATTGCAGTTAAAAGACCGGAAATAATTCCCGGCAGACAGATTGGAATAATTATTTTGTAAAGGATTTGTTTTTCGTTTGCCCCTAAATCTGCTGCAGCTTCGATAATGGAAAAATCAAATTCGTCTAATCTTGCCATAACCATTAAAAATACAAAAGGAATATTAAAAGTGGTATGAGCCGCGTAAATTGTAAAAAGCCCCAATGGAATTTCCAGCCACGCAAAGAATATAGAAAGGGAAACCCCAATAATTATTTCAGGTAAAATCATGGGTAAAAAAGAAATTGTTTGAACATATCCGCGCAGCTTAAATCTGTACCAGTTAATGCCAACGGCTCCCAGTGTGCCAATCACTGCAGCCGTAACTGCCGATGTTAACGCTATAAAAATGCTGTTTCTGAATGCCCTCCATAATTCTCTTTCCTGCAAAAGCCGCTCGTACCAGCGGAGTGAAAACCCGTTCCATGCCATGCCGGAAGAATCGTTGAATGAATTGATTACAAGCACAACCAACGGAAGAAACAAAAAAATGAGCGCAGTAAAAAAAACAGTTGCGGAAAAAGAAAACCTTTTTCTGTGGGAAAGCCGCTGTATGTAAGCTCGTTTAGCGTGCCTTGCTTCTTCACTTTGAACTCTGCGGTTTTTAGAGGAATTAAAAATATTTCCGGTTAATGCCCTGAAGTTCATATAATATCCTCATTTCTTTGCGCCGATTTTAAATCTTTAATTTTGGAAGCATCCCGTTTTTGAATAAACATCATCCAAACGACCCCTGCGGTTGTTACAAGGGTAAGTACCATAGAAATTGCGGCAGATCTAGGCCAGTTGCGGGATTTTAAAAGCTGATCCGCTATTATATTGCCAAGCATATAAGATTCCATGCCGCCAATAAGCTGCGGAACAATATAAGCGCCAAAAATTGGAATAAATGTAAATAAAATTGCCGTAAAGATACCGCCTCTTATATTAGGGATTAATATTTTTATAATCGAAGTAAATTTATTTGCTCCAAGATCGCGCGCGGCTTCCAACAGTGAAAAATCAAATTTATCGATAGTGGAAAATAAAGGCAAAATAGCGTACGGCAGGTACATATAAACTAAAACAAGAATAACCGCTTTTTGATTGTATAAAAATTGAATGTAGTCGCTTGTTATACCCAAATTCATCAATATATTATTAAGAACACCGTTATTCCCTAAAATATTTATCCATGCAAAAACACGGATAAGAAAATTTGTCCAAAATGGAATAATGATTAACAATAAAAGTAAAGTTTGATGCTTGCTTCTTGCCATATAATAACCGCATGGCAGGGCTATCAAAATAGTTATTATGGTTGAAATCAACGAAGTTACAAGAGTGCGAAGAGTAATGCTTAAAAAAACAGGGTCTGCAAGGTATTTGTACGCATCAAGAGAAAATTCTTTTATAACCCCGCCGTACATTCCCCTTTTCATAAAACTGTAAACAATTATAATAGCGATTGGAGCTAAGAAAAAAATTGTAAACCAAAATGCCATAGGAGAAGAGTAAAGCAGTCCAAAATTTTTTCTTATGCCGGCGCGTCCTTGCGCTTGATGGCGCTGCAGCGCGCTCATCTTTTTACCTCTACAATATAGCCGTCAAGGGCACTCCATGAAAGATAAACCTGATCTTTCCAGCGAATGTCAGGTCCTTCATCAGAATAGTTTGCATGCTGCTTTATTACACGGAGTATTGTTTTATCGGTTTGTACATAAAATTTTGTCTGAAAGCCTGAATATATTGGCTCATCAACCATTCCCTGAAAAAGATTTATGTCTTCCCTTTTTGTAGCAGGTTTTTCTTTGGTAATTACAATTTTTTCCGGTCTGATTGTAAAGCTGACAGTCTGCCCCGGGTGTATTTCATCAACATCGGTTACTTTTACAATGCCAAGCTCCGGGATTTCCACTTCCGCAAGATATTCTACCGCGCCCTGTACATCGATTTTATCAACTTTAATTATGGTTCCGTCAAAAAGATTTGTTTCTCCAATAAATTTGGCTACAAAATTTGTAGCGGGGCTTTCATAAATTTCATGCGGAGTATCAACCTGTAAAATATCACCCTGATTCATTACGGCAAGCCTGTCAGAAACAGAAAGCGCTTCCTGCTGATCATGGGTTACATAAATAAAGGTAATCCCAATTTCATCATGGATACGGTCAAGCTCTATCAACATATGCTGACGGAGTTTGGCATCCAGGGCGGAAAGGGGCTCGTCAAGCAGAAGGACTCTGGGGTCATTTATAAGAGCGCGCGCAATGGCTACCCTTTGCTTTTGTCCGCCGGAAAGCTGGTTTGGCTTTTTATGGGCATGGCCTTCCAAACGAACAAGCTGAAGGTATTCATCAACCTGACTTTTTATCTTGATACTTTCCATACCTTTAAGGCGAGGGGAAAAAGCGACATTTTCAAAAACGGTTAAATGGGGAAAAAGGGCGTAATTTTGAAAAACGGTGTTGGTTTGCCTTTTGTTTGGGGGCAAGGAAAGCACATCATCTCCGTCTAGTGTGAGTTTTCCTTTGTCAGGATGCTCAAAACCGGCTATTATGCGAAGCAGGGTGGTTTTTCCACAACCTGATGGACCTAACAAGGAGAAAAATTCGCCTTTTTTGATTTCCAGACTGACATTGTTGAGAACCTTGAAATCACCAAAGGACTTAGATACTCCTTCGATAACTACATCACTACCTTTCAACTCTTTACTTCCAGCCTCCTTTTAGGAGTGTTTCACCGGGCTCCACGGTGCGACATTGTATTTCAGGCAAATACAAGCCGTCCACAACAGATTAGATACTTATAAATCAGTACTAGAGTACTTTGGGTTTTTTTTTGAATATTGTCAAGTAGTTTCAAACATTAGTTTGTCATAAATATTCTACTTTCTGTAAAAAAAGCCCCTGAGGGGGCAGAGTGGGTCCTGCCAGTTTTCGCCTGCCCGATGCGATTATTTTTTGTAATTCCTTTGGATCTGTGCAATTTTCTTCATAATGAAGGAAGGTTCCTGTAATTGATCTTACCATATTTCGCAAAAATGCGTTTGCGCGGATTTCAAAAACAAGGCGGCTGTTTTCCATAAAAAACCGTGCATTATATATGTATCTGTAAGCGGATTTTCCCTCTGTAAGGGCAGTGTCTCCGGCTCCTGCAAAGATAGTGCAGTCTGTTTCTCCAAGAAGCAGTCGCCCGTAAGCATTAAGGGTTTCCAAATTGGGAAATCGCCAAAGATGTAAGTTATAACGGCTTTCATGCGGCATGATTTTTCTATTGCAGATAAAGTAATAACGATAAGTACGCGATACAGCGCTGAATCGGGCGTGGAACTCCTGCGGTACTTCTTGTGCTTCAAGGACACGGACATCTTTTGGAAGAATGCTGTTAAGCGCGGGAATAAATTTTTCTTTGGGGATTGAGTCTATGTCCGTGTAAAAATTGGCAGTCTGCCCTGCAGCATGAACGCCTGCATCTGTACGGCCTGCTCCTGTAATGGAAACAGGGTGCTTGTGCATTTCTTCCAGCGCATTTTCCATAACACCCTGTACGGTTTCTGCCTGTGTTTCCTGCCTTTGCCAGCCATGAAAATCTGTTCCGTCATAAGCGATTATAAGTTTTATATTTCTGCCTTTCATGTCAGTTATTTTGCTTTTTCTTCCGCTTCTTTTAGATCGTTGTTTATTGTGTCATACAGGGTTCTTGCATGTTCAAGGAAAGCTCCCGGTTTATCTTTGGAAGCTTTTCCCATACCAAAAAGTTTTGCAATAGTTCTGCGGCAGCCTTCCAGCGTTGTTTTCCTTTCTTCTTCATTATGGGATGGACCATATTTATAATGAAGATATGCGCACATATAAAGCATTCCTTCATAAGAATAATTTTTATCGGTATCAGGTCCAAAAACTTTAATGCCTGAAAGAGTTTCTGTTCCATATTGTTCGCGGTTAAGCGCTTCATTGTAAAGATATTCTGCTTTTTTTCTAAAAAGAGTGCCCAGCCAGTCAAAGTGCTGTCCGGGATATTTTTTATCCAGTTCATCCAAAAGCCATGCGCATCTTATGGATGCAAGCGCTTGTTTTATTGTTGGAGATGCCTGTTTATTGTAAAAATCATAACAGCGTAATGTAAGGTATTGGGAAGCGGCACCTTCAAATAATGTGCGCGGTTCATGAAAATCAATATTTGGAAAAATAAGCCGCGCGTCTTTTGAGCGTTTTTCATAATCATCTCTTGCAGCTTCGCGGTTTTCTTCCGGCAGAGCGTCAAAATCATTTTCCATGGAAGAGAACCAGCATTCAGGACACACTATTGACTGGTAAACAAGCGGAAAAACTTCTCCGTATTTTTTTGACGGTTCGTATAATCTGTGGAGTTCTTCTGTTAATTTGCCCGCAATAAGCCTGCCGCCGCCGGAAAGCAGTTCTTCTTTTTTAAAAACAGTATCACATACCGGACAAGTAAAATCTTTTTTAGACTGAAAAGTAATTTTTAACGCATCGTTATCAAATAATCCCATTATGACCCCTCCAATACAACCATTGCAACAGCATTATCCCTTTCGTGAGTAAGAGAAATATGAACCCTGTCTGCGCCGGATTTTTCCATAGCTTTAAGAGCAGTACCGTGTAATTTCATTTCCGGTTTTCCGTTTGTTTTATTTATTATTAAAATATCTTTTAACTTAAGGTTTGCAAGCCCTGTTCCAAGTGCTTTGCCGAAAGCTTCTTTTGCCGCAAACCGTGCCGCTAAAAAAAGAGGCGCGGTTTTTCCTCTTGATAAAGCAATTTTAATTTCATCAGGATGAAAATATCTTTCCAAAAGGTTTGAGCTTGTAAGCCATTTTTCCATGCGTTTTACTTCGACTATATCAATTCCAACGCCGGTAATCATTCTGCGGTTTCTCCATTTTCTTCAAGTGTTTCTCTAATAAAAACGGGAGTTGAACGGTCAATACGGTTTATTGTACAGCTAAATTCAATAAGTCTGTTTCCATATATAGTAATGTTTGGATTTTCATTTTTAATTGGTACATATATGGTAAAACCCGCATTACGGCCTTCCAAATCTATTGTCTCTGTGGAGAATTCCCTTAAACTATCCAGGCTTGAAACGGGGCCTTCGGCAATTACGCTTTCCGGACTAATGGACTGGCTTGTTATTGTAAAACCTGCGGCTGTATTTCCTGAAAAAACAGGAAACACATGAACAGAACGGCTTACTTTTTCTTCCAGTGTTACATAAATTTCCGCGGGAGAAACTGATATTTCCAATGGTTCTACTCCAAGAGCATTGCCTGTTTTTCTTATTTGTATTGGAACTCTGAATGTTCCTTCTTTTTCATATCTTTTTAAATCAATAAAAGCTTCTATATCATCTTCTGTAAGTGTTAATATATTATTTGATTCTCCGCGTAATGTAACTCTGACAGTATTGGTTATTGAATTCACGGGAATAAGATTTGCGGTTACTTCCGATTTTAAAGGTACTATAATGTCACGGGTTTCCAGCGTGTTTAATCTGTAAAAAATTGATATTAATAACGCTGCCGCCAAAGAAAGGACTTTTGCCGGCCATTTTTCCGTAATTTTAATCAGTATTTTTCCAAAGTTCAAACAATCACCTCGCTTTCTTTTTCCGCGTTGGAAATCGGCGCAGGCTTCTCAGATTGAGCAGCGTCAAGCGGGGCTGCGTCTATTTCCTGAATAGTTGTCTGCATTGCCGCTTCTTTTCTTGTATCTTTGTCCAAAAGCTCCATTAATTTGCGCGTAACCTCGGCAATTGATAAATCATAATAAAGTTTTGAATCATAAGCCAAAGATACTGCGCCTGTTTCTTCGGAAACCACAAGCACTACCGCATCCGATTGTTCTGCCATTCCAAGCGATGCCCTGTGCCGTGTTCCAAAATTTTTTCTAATATCCTGCCGTTCAGAAAGAGGCAGAAAACAGCCGGCGGCGGTTATTTTTCCGCCCTGTATAATTATGGCTCCGTCATGAAGAGGCCCGTCAAATTCATAAAGAGAAACAATTAAACTGGAAGAAAGTTCCGCGTTAATTCTTGTGCCTGTTTCAATAATATTTTTTAAATTAATTTTTCGCGGAAAAACAATAATCATTCCCCGTCGGCGTTCGGAAAGAATTTCTGCGGCGGTAATTACAGCGTCTAGTTTTCCTACATGAACACTGGTATTCTGCCGGAAAAAATCTCCCTGCCCCAGCCTCATAAAAATTTTTCTTAATTCAGGCTGGAATACAATGGCAACTGCAATAAACAGCCCCGGCGCTATTATGTTTAACACCCAGCGCAGAGTGGAAAGATTAAAAAGAAACGCTAATCCATAAACAAGGGCAAGAAACACGGCTCCCTTTACAAGCGGCATAGCCTGAGTTCTTTCCAAAAGCTCATAACCCTTGTACAAAAGGAAGGCCAAAAGAGCCACATCCAAAATAGGACGAATGAGGTCATAAATTACTATAATTCGATGAAACCAAATCATTTACTTTATCATATATGATATTTTTATTGTAAACAAGGTCGGGGTTAACAAATCTTTATTTCAGTTACTTTTCCTTAAGCACCTGCGCAGCAATACCTTTGCTGTCCATGCAGTTTTTGGAAAGCAATTCTTCGCGGCTCCCAAGCCCATTATCTTCTTCAAGGAAGGATATATCTGCGGCAAGGGCAAGACATCTTGTTTTGCAGTGTTTTTTCATGGCAAGAGCCGCCGCATATTCACCAAATCCGCCGTTTTTTATACCTTCTTCTATAAAAAATGCAAGCTTATATTGATTCATTACGCCGGCTAGATAGTCTTCGTCTATAGGATTAACAAACCTAAGATTATAAAGATCAATATTGATACCCTGTTTTTCCAGGATATTTTTAGCTTCTAAAACCTGCGGATAGAGGCTGCCTGTAAAGAACAAACAACAATCCGCATTTTTATTTTTTTCATCTATAAAGACCCCCCGTCCTGTTTGTAAAGGTTCGGAAAAGGAAGGGTTCTCCTCGGGGCAAAGTGATTTTGGATAGCGAATAATTATCGGACAGGTTTGCTGTACAGCCCAGCTAAACATAAGTTTCATTTCAACGGCGCTTGCCGGGCACAAAATAACGGTGTTTGGTGCGCTTCGGAAAAGAGCAATATCAAAAAGCCCTTGGTGAGTTTCTCCGTCTGCGCCTACAAATCCGGCTCTGTCCAAAGCAAAAATTACCGGCAATTTTTGAAGAGCAGCATCGTGAATCAATTGATCCACCGCCCGCTGTATAAATGTTGAATATATTGCAACAATGGGCTTAAGTCCTTTTGCCGCCAATCCCGCCGCAAAGGTTACGGCATGTTGTTCGGCAATTCCAACATCAAAAAAACGACTTGGATATTTTTTTGCGAAACAGGATAATCCTGTGCCGGACTGCATTGCGGCGGTTATGGCAATTATACGACTATCATGTTCTGCAAGAGAGTTTATTATTTCAGAGAAGCTGTTTGTAAAATTTGTTTCCTTGTGATCTGTTAACCCGCCGTCTTTAGGCAATGAACCAACGCCATGATAACTGTCAGGATCATCTTCGGCATAATCATAACCTTTTCCCTTTCTTGTAATTATATGTATTACTACAGGACGGTTTATTTTTTTTACATCTTCCAAAACATTTATTATGGATTGAATGTTATGACCGCCTATTGGCCCTACATATTCAAAACCAAGGTCAACAAAAAAATTATCGATATAAAAAACCGCTTTTACCGCGCGTTTTAATCTTTGAACAAGGCTGAAAAAACCTTTTCCTACAAATGGAATTTTTTTTGCTATTTCATCAAAATGCCTGCGAAAAGTTTGATACTTTGCTTTCATGGAAAGACGGCTTAAATATTTTGAAAGCCCCCCTACATTCGGGCTTATGGACATTTTGTTATCGTTTAAAATAACGATTAACGGTAAACCAAGGTGGCCTGCGTGTGATAACGCTTCATAGGCAAGCCCTCCTGTAAGCGCACCGTCTCCAATTACCGCAATAGCGCGGTTTTTTCCGCCAAGATGCCGATCCCCTGCAAGGAGACCAAGAGCTGCGGAAATTGAAGTAGAGGAGTGTCCTGTATTAAAAGCGTCATGGGGGCTTTCGCTTGTTTTTGGAAAACCTGCAAGCCCTGATTGTTTTCGCAATGTATGGAATAAAGGCAGACGGCCCGTTAAGAGTTTATGCGCATAACATTGGTGTCCTACATCCCAAACAATTTTGTCCTGCGGAGAGTTAAAAACACGGTGTAACGCAATACTAAGCTCTACTGCTCCTAAATTGGACGCAAGGTGTCCGCCATTACTTGCAACTGTGTTTACAATTTGTTCCCTTATTTCTTCCGCAAGAAGGTTAAGCTGTTTTTTTCTTAGTTTTTTTAAATCCTGCGGAGAGTTTATTTTATTTAATAACTCAAATTGTTTTTTCATAATTTTAACTTAAGGTCCAAATTACAGCGGTAACCATCAAGAAATAATTTTCTAGATTCTACCAAATGCGTAAGTTCAATAACCATATCATTGTTAATTTCTTTGGCAATAGGCAAAACATATGTTTCTGTTTCTTTGATATAGCGTTCAACAAATTCAATATTATTTACAAAGCCCAGCGATATCATATTGGATATTCTATCCGCTACTTTTAAAATTTTAGCGTTTTGCGATCCTTTTTCTTTTATTCGGGAAAGAAAATCAGGCTTGCTTTCTTCGTGACGGCGTGAAACTTCTAAAACCAGTTCATAAACGGCATGGCTTTCAGAATCAATAGAAAGTAAAATATTGTGGTTAAAGTCGGGAATATCTTCCAATAAATCATGAACAAGGGAAGCTTTTAACAATACGGAATCTATATATTTATAATCAATAAGAACAGACAGAGTATCAAGCTGATGGCGGAACATATTTCCGCCTGCTTGGCGGGATTTGCCTATCAGCCAGGTTGCAACTTGAATATAAGGGGCTAGATGCATTCCGCTTAATTCCTGCATTTGTTCAGTTGTCATTTACAAATCCTTTAAATAAACCTTTAGTTTTTCTGTTCTTTTATGAGTTTCTTCCAGTTTGGTTTTCTGTTCCTCTACCAATTCAGGGGGCGCATTTTTTACAAATTGCTCATTTGCAAGTTTTGCTTTAAGCCCTTCTATATATTTTTGATCTTTTTCAAGGTCGCCCGTAAATTTTTTCTTTAATGCCGCAGTGTCAACAGCTTCCGCTACAAAGACAAAGAGTTCAAAGTTGTTGCCTGCAAGACCGATAGCGCCTTTTATGGGGAGTGGGGTTTCGGCTTCGATTTGTAATTCGCTGATACCTGCTAAGAGTTTTATTAACTCCATATTCTGCCTAAATATTTCCGCTTTTTCTGAATGTACCAAAACTTTTAATTTTAACGCAGGCTGAATACCGCACTCACTTCGCAAAGTCCGTACCATCCCAACCAATGACTGTAAGAGAGTAAACTTCATTTCCTCTTCATTGTTTTCTAATTTCTCATCATATTCAGGATATCGGCTAGTTATCAACATCGCTTCTTCACTAATCACTAACCACTGCCCACTAACCACTAACCTCAGTTTCTGATAAATCTCTTCCGTTACAAACGGCAAAAGAGGGTGGAGTAGTCGTAATGATTTTTCAAGTACATCCAAAAGAATAGTTGTTGCGCGGTCTTTTTCTGAATCGTCTCCGCCTTTTATTGAAAGTTTTGTTGCTTCTACATACCAGTCGCAAAAATCATTCCAGAAAAATTCATAAGCTGTTTGAGCGGCATCATTATAACGGTATGAGAAAAACGCTTCCCTAATATCTTTTGCCGCGCTGTTTAATCGTGAATATATCCATTTATCCGCAGAATTTAGAACAGGGTCTTTTACAAGTTCACGCCCGTCAAGATTCATTAAAATATAACGGCTGGCATTCCATATTTTATTTGCAAATTTTGAACCAAGCCTGAATGATTCTTTATCAACTAAAACATCCTGCCCCTGTGCGCACAAAAACGCCAAAGTAAATTTCATAGCATCCGACCCAAACTCATCAACCAACTCAAGCGGATCAATCCCATTCCCCAAAGACTTACTCATCTTTCGCCCCTGCTTATCCCGCACAAGACTGTGAATATAAATGTCACGGAAAGGGGCTTTGCCCGTAAACTCCAACCCTGCCATAATCATTCTCGCCACCCAGAAGAATATTATGTCGTAGGCTGTGATGAGCGCCGTTGTAGGATAAAATTTGTTGAGGTCAGTGGGTAGTGGGTAGTGGGTAGTGGGTAGGGAAGAGTTGTTGTCTGAACTCTCTGCTCTCTGCTCTCTGTTCTCTGCTCTCTGATTTCCCCAGCCAAGAGTACTAAAAGGCCACAACCAAGAAGAAAACCAAGTATCTAACACATCAGGGTCTTGCTCTATATTTTTGCTTTTGCAGTTTGGGCATTCCGTTAAATCGTTACGAGAAACTGAAAGCTTGCCGCAGTCGGCGCAAGTCCATGCGGGGATTCTGTGACCCCACCAAAGTTGACGGCTGACGCACCAGTCACGGATATTTTCCATCCAGTGTTTGTAAGTGTTCTCCCATTTTTTTGGGTAAAAAACAATCTCGCCCTTTTTCCAGCAGTCCAGAGCTTTATCGGCAAGCGGCTTCATTTTTACAAACCACTGTTCGCTCAGGAAAGGTTCAATCACCGTGCGGCAGCGATAACAGTGGCCAACCGCATGAGTAATAGCTTCATCTTTTACAAAAAAGCCGCCGTCCTTTAAATCTTCCACTACCGCTTCCCGCGCTTTTTTTACAGAAAGCCCCCGGTATTTTTCAGGAACGCTTTCATTCAGAGTGCCGTCAGGATTAAGTATATTGATAATTTCCAAGTTGTGCCGTTTTGCCACTTCCCAGTCATTTGGATCATGGGCAGGAGTAATTTTTACCGCGCCTGTGCCAAATTCTTTTTCAACATAAGTGTCAAACACAACAGGAATTTCCCTGTCTGTCAAAGGCAGGCGCAGGGTTTTCCCTTTCAAATTGGAGTACCGTTCATCTTCGGGGTGGAAAGCTACGGCAGTATCGCCCAGCATTGTTTCCGGCCGCGTGGTAGCAACCTCGATATATTTTTCACTATCGTCACTATAAAAATACCGCAGGTGATACATTTTACCTTTGGTGTCTTCGCGGTCAACTTCGTCGTCGGCTAGGGCAGTGCCGCATGAGGTACACCAGTTTACAAGGTAATTTCCTTTGTATAGCAAGTCTCTTTCATAAAGTGTTACAAAAACTTCGCGCACGGCATTGGAAAGGCCTTCATCCATTGTAAAGCGTTCCCGTTTCCAGTCGACACTGGCTCCTATTTTTTCAAGCTGTTTGGTAATAATGGCATGATGCTCGTTTTTTACCTTCCAAGTTTCTTCTAGAAACTTTTCACGGCCAAGCTCTCGGCGGCTTGTGCCTCTTTCTTTCAGCTTGCGCTCCACAACATTTTGCGTGGCAATACCGGCATGGTCGGTGCCTGGCACCCAAAGGGTTGGAACACCCCTCATTCTGTGGAAACGGACAATAATATCCTGAAGGCTATTATTCAACCCATGCCCTATATGCAGAATACCCGTCACATTTGGCGGAGGAATTACAATAACAAAGGGGTCACCCTCACCCCTTGGTTCAAAGGCTCCGGACTCTTTCCACTGGGAATAGATGCGGTCTTCAAAGGCTTTGGGGTCATAAGCTTTTTCAAGTTCAATTGATTTCATGTGTTTGTATAATATCAACTATTGCAAATTTCTTCAATCTCTGATATTCTATAATATATGAAAGCACGATACCTAGTACCAAATGACTACATGGCTGACCCTTCTGTCCATGTCTTTAACGGCAAGCTGTATATCTACCCCAGCCACGATTGGGATAGCGGAATCGAAGAAATAGACGGCGACGGCGGTCACTTTGACATGAAGGATTACCATGTTTTTTCGATAGAGAGTGATATTGAAAATGGGGAAGTAACTGATCATGGGATTGTTTTGGACATTAAGAATATCCCTTGGGCAAGCCGCCAGCTTTGGGACAATGATGTTGCCCATAAAAACGGCAAATATTACATGTATTTTCCTGCAAAAGATAAAAACGATATTTTCCGCACCGGCGTAGCTATTTCTGACAAGCCGGAAGGCCCCTTTATTCCGCAGCCGGACCCTATGCGGGGCAGTTACAGCATCGATCAATGTATATTTGAAGATAATGGCGTTCATTATATGTATTTTGGCGGCATTTGGGGCGGTCAGCTTCAACGCTACAAAAACAATAAAGCTCTGGAAAATGGCTCAACATACCCCGCCGATAACGAACCTGCCATTTGTCCACGGGTGGCAAAATTAAGCTCTGATATGCTCCAATTTGCAGAAGATCCAAAACCAGTTGTAATATTAGATAGGGATGGAAAGCCCATTACCCAGGGTGATACTGAGCGCCGTTTTTTTGAAGCTTCTTGGGTGCATAAATACAATGGCAAATATTACTTTTCTTATTCAACAGGCGATACCCATTTATTATGCTATGCCATAGGCGATAATCCTTATGGGCCGTTTACATATCAGGGAGTTATTTTAACTCCGGTTGTCGGTTGGACAACCCATCATTCTATTGCGGAGTTTAAGGGAAAGTGGTATCTGTTTCATCATGACAGTGTTCCTTCTGACGGAAGAACATGGTTGCGTAGTTTAAAAGTTATCGAGCTAAATTACAATCCTGACGGCTCCATACAAACAATTCAAGGACAATAACAAGGAGACAATAGTGAGTTTAGACAAAGAAAAAGCAAAAAGAAATATCGAAACTGTTTTAGAAAAATTATACGGCGATACTGATCTTCTTACTTTAAAAGAATATCAAAAAATCTATAAAAAAGAAATTTCTCTTTTTAGACGGTCTTGGGCTGCCGCGTGGCTTTTTATGTATTACGATCAAAGGGAAATGCCCAGTATGAAAAGAACCAGATACAATGCATCTGATTTGTACAACAAGTCTGCCAAAAATAAATACAATGACAATAACGCGGCGGAAGAAAGAACCCCGCCTGTAGAAATCCCGGAAGAAGAATCCAAACGGCTTTTTATAAGCATTGGAAAAAACCGCCGCTTGTTCCCAAGAGAAGTTATTACTTTAATCATGACAAAAGTTTCTGTTCCTAGGGAAGATATCGGTATGATTAGGATTCTGGATAATTATTCATTTGTACAGGTTCGTGACACAAGAGCGGAAGACATTATTGCGGCCCTTAACGGTCTGCGTTTCCGGGGGCGTACTTTAGCTGTTAATTATGCCAAACCTAAGAGTGAAGCTGAGCCTGCAAGCTAGACGGATCGCAATTTACACTTGAACATAAGTCCTTTTTTAAGTATCATAAGATCATGAAAAGACGATTAGTAACATCAGCCTTGCCCTATGTAAACAATGTCCCGCACCTTGGTAACCTTATTCAGGTTTTGTCTGCGGATGCCTTTGCCCGCTTTTGCAGGCTTTACGGCTATGAAACCATGTATATCTGCGCCACAGATGAATACGGCACTGCCACGGAAACCAAAGCAGCGGAAGAGGGTATAACCCCCAAAGAATTGTGCAGCCGCTTTCACGCAATACACGCCGATATTTACAAATGGTTTGGAATAAACTTTGATATTTTTGGGCGCACCTCCCACCCAATCCACACAGAAGTAACCCAGGATATTTTTCTTAAACTTGATAAAGCAGGCTTTGTAACTGAAAAAACCATAGAGCAGTTTTTTTGTTCCAAGTGCGATAAATTTTTAGCAGATCGATTCATAAAAGGTATTTGTCCAAAGTGCGGCTCTGCCAATGCCAGAGGTGACCAATGTGAAGACTGCCAAAAATTACTGGACCCTGTAGATTTAAAAGAGCCGCAATGCAACAATTGCCAGAGCACGCCTTCTTTGCAAAAGACAAATCACTTATATATCGATTTACCCGCAATAAAAGAAAAATTAGAAGCATGGATAAAAACCGCATCTGTTAAAGGATTTTGGGCAAACAACGCAATTCAAATGACACAAGCTTGGATAAGAGACGGCTTAAAAGAACGGGCAATTACAAGAGATTTAAAATGGGGAATCCCTGTTCCAAAACAGGGATATGAAAATAAAGTTTTTTATGTTTGGTTCGATGCGCCTATCGGTTATATCACAATGGCGGGAGTTCTTGGAGAAAAGTCCGGCAAGGGTAACTGGCAGGATATGGTAAATTATTGGTGGAAATCCCCCAATGATGTTGAGCTGTTTCAGTTTATTGGCAAGGACAATATCCCTTTTCATACGGTAATTTTCCCTTCCAGTCTTTTGGGAACAGGAGAGGACTGGACAATGTTACACCATATGTCTTCCAGTGAGTATCTTAATTATGAAGGCGGAAAATTTTCTAAATCCCGCGGAGTTGGAGTTTTTGGAGATGATGTAATAAATACGGGAATTCCTGCGGATGTTTGGCGCTTTTACATTTTTTATAACCGTCCTGAAACAGCAGACGCAATGTTTACATGGGATGATTTTCAGGAAAAAGTAAACGGAGAGTTAATAGGCAATTTTGGGAATCTTGTAAACCGCACCCTTTCTTTTGTAACCCGATACTATGACGGTAAAATCCCTGAAGGTAAAAGCAACCCCAATTTTTGGGAGACCGTTGTAAAACATGAAAAATCAATTGCAGAAAAACTTGACAGAGCGGAACTGCGCGATGCATTCAGGGAAATTTTTGAGTTATCTTCATTTGCAAATAAATATTTCCAAGATGCAGAACCGTGGAAGCTCCGCACGGAGAATCCCGAGAAAGCCGCAGAAGTTATAAGCGACCTTACCTACATTGTACGGGATTTAGCCGTATTGATGGAGCCGTATATTCCGCAATCCAGCGCAAAAATTGCATCGTTTTTTGGATGCAAAGACTTAAACTGGAAAGATATTGGAAAACCCGGCGGCGTTAGCTGCAACATTACAAGCGAAGTTCTTTTTTCAAAACTGGAAGATGATCAAATAAAAGGTTTAAGAGAAAAATACGCCGGCACTCAAGAGCAGAGAGCAGAGAAAACCGCAGAGAAGCCGTCTTTTTCAAATGCCGTGGATTTGCGGGTGGCTAAGATAGAGAAGATTGAAAGGCATCCTAAGGCGGATAAACTGTATATTGAAACTCTTGAAACGGCGGAAGGCGTAACGGGGCAGAGAGAGGAGCGGGTAATTGTTTCAGGGCTGGTGCCATTCTACACTGAAGAACAGTTGCTTGGAAAGAAAATAATTGTTGCGTATAACCTTAAACCTGCAAAATTGCGAGGCGTAGAATCCAGAGGGATGCTGCTTGCGGCAGGTGACAACAATGGTACTGCCCCCGACGGCTCCCCTTGTGAAAGAGTGGAAGCCCTTGATGCTGCTGATTATCCTACTGGTACAAGGCTCTTGCCGGAAGGTGAAGACGGCACAGCCCCTGCAGAAATTGACATTGACACATTTTTCTCATACCCGATAACCGTAAAAAATAACGAAGTATTTGTTGGCGATAAACGGCTTTGTTTGAACGGCAATCCGATACGAACCAGTGTTATATCTGAAGGGGAAGTACATTGATAAATAAACTTATGCCACCGGCGCGCCTCTCCTGCTTCACGCTCTCAACCGACCAAACACAC
>Ga0099364_10002772_pt1 | contig 27748 bp, 30 predicted proteins | sample TergutTh196P3_FD_73070 | JGI IMG/M metagenome (GOLD analysis project Ga0099364, IMG submission 73070) | Microcerotermes parvus P3 segment gut microbial communities from Pointe-Noire, Republic of the Congo - Th196 P3 | ecosystem: Host-associated > Arthropoda: Insects > Digestive system > Gut ... | reverse complement strand
ATTATGACTTGCTTGGGTATGCTGTCGCCGATGCAAGTCTTGAATAAGTATTTAGCTGTTATGTTTTAGCTTCTTACCACTCTTGTTTATCTCTTGATTTTTGTTACCTATCATTGACGCTCGAACAAAAGATACATATTAAGATTTAATTTATTATTGACTGAACTCGTTCAATATGATATAATCCTCTATAACCCATAAAAAATGGAACACAGAAAGCTATCTTAGTGTTAAGAAGATGATGGAGGATATGTCTAATGCAATATAGAACAAACCCAAGAAACGGGGATAAGCTCTCGATACTCGGCTTCGGCTGTATGCGATTTACTGGAAACGAAATGAAATCGTTTGTCGGTAAACCTAACCCGCAGAAAGCAGAAAACTTAATAATGTCAGCCATCGACAGAGGTGTAAACTTTTTTGATACCGCGTATATCTATTCCGGGAGCGAAGAAGTTTTAGGCAAGACTTTGAAAAAGAACGGTGTACGCGAAAAAGTCTATATAACAACGAAATTACCGTTAATCATGTGCAAAAGCAAATCAGATTTAGATAAATTCTTTAACCGTCAGTTGGAACGGTTACAAACCGATTATATTGATTATTACTTGTTTCATATGCTGTCTGATACCGAAACGTGGAATAAGCTCTGCGGTTGGGATATAGAATCATGGATTCAAGAGAAAAAAGCCTCCGGGAAAATCAGACAAATCGGCTTTTCATTTCATGGATTTAGGGACGAATTTTTGGCGCTTTTAGATGTTTACGATTGGGATATTGTTTTAGTACAGTACAACTATTCCGATGAAAACTATCAAGCCGGAATTGCGGGTATTGAGAAAGCGGCTTCCAAAGGGATACCCGTTATGATTATGGAGCCGCTTTTGGGCGGTCAGTTGGTGAGAGGCTTGCCGCAAGCTGCTGTTTCGCGCTTTAAGAAAACGAATCCCGATTTATCCCCGGCTGCATGGGCGCTCAAATGGGTATGGAACAAGCCGGAGGTTACGCTTCTTCTAAGCGGAATGAATGAAATGACGCAGTTGGACGAAAACATACGGGTTGCGGAAACTGCTACGCCCAATATGCTGTCGCAGGAGGAAATAGAAACTTATAAGGACGTAAAGAAAATTTTCAGCGATTCGTTCAAAATACCTTGCACGGGCTGCCACTATTGTATGCCATGTCCGTTCGGCGTAAACATTCCTGTCTGCTTCACAGCTTACAACACATATCATTCCATAAGCAAAGGCACGGGAAAATTACAATATTCCATGAGTACATTGCTATCGGAAAAAGCGGGATATGCGAGTTTATGTAAGAAATGCGGCAAATGTGAGCCAAGCTGTCCTCAACATATTGAAATAGCAAAATCTTTGAAGGACGTGGAAAAGCAAATGGAAAACATCATGTTCAAAGTGATGCGCTTTGGAGTAAAAACATTTACGGGAAGAAAGAAAAATAAGAAATCAAATAAAACGGGAGGCAATCAGTAATGGATATTTATTCACCGATTTTCACACGCAAGTCTATCCGAAAATTTGACATGACCCCATTGGGCGCGGAAACGATTAAGCAGATTGAAACATTTATATCCGGCGTAACCCCGTTGTTACCCGAAGCGGAGTTCACGCATAAAATCGTGGGGCAAAATGAAGTTAAAGGCTTGGCGCTTCCGAAAGCTCCTCACATTATGCTCATTTCCGGCAAAGACCAACCATTGCGTAATATCTGCGCCGGATTTTTCTTTCAGCACGTCGAATTGTATCTGTATTCAATGGGATTTGCAACGCGCTGGCTCAGCAGCGTCAAAGGTAAACAAGACGACCCAAACCATATTGTCGGATTCGCCTTTGGAAAACCCGCAGAACCCGCTACGAGAAAACCTAACGAATTTCAACGGAAGTCTTTAACCGAAATTGCAAAAGGAAAGGATACCCGTTTGGAAGCGGTTCGGTTAGCCCCGTCGGGATTGAATAAGCAACCGTGGTATTTTACCGTAGAAGATAACTCTGTTCATGTTTACTACAAAGAGAGTTTAGGCGGTTTAATCGTTGTGATGTATAAACTTACAGGCGTTGACGCAGGGATTGCGCTTTGCCACATGGCAGTAGCAAGCGTACACGAAGGAAAACCTTTCAAATTTAGTAAGGACAGGAAAAACCCGCCAACACCGCCAAAAGGTTTTACCTATATCGGTACTGTGGAATAGGGAGGTTCGGTTAATGCCAAGAGTTACAAAACCTGTCGAAGAACAGCGTAAGGAAATAATTGATACCGCTCGCGCAATGTTTACGGAAAACGGATTTGATGCGACACAAATGGCGGATATATCAAAAAAAATGAACGTCGCCGCAGGGACGGTTTACCATTATTTCAAGTCAAAGACAGAATTGCTCTATGCGGTCATTGATGAAATGACGGTTGAAAATACACAAAAAAAGCAGCAAATATTGAACGAAACGAAGGGGTCGGCTTTCGACCGATTAAAATTTATTTTTACTGCATTTGAGAGTGGTGAGATAGGCGACGATTCAAGCATCGGTTTTTTAAGCGACCCCGCAATCATACAATACTACATGGTAAAAATGGGAAATTCTTATTTGCCGCTCCTTTCATCGCTTATCGAACAAGGCAATGCGGACGGTTCATGGAACTGCGAATACCCGACAGAAACGGCTGTCTATATCTTGCAAGGAATGGCAGGGGTTATGGCGGGAGAGCAGGAACGCAAGGATTCCTCCGAGGAAAAAAGCAAGAGGATTAAAGCGTACACAGGATTCGCTTTACGGGTATTAGATGTCGCGCAATCAAAATAGGTTTTTTTAATAGCAATATAAAAAATGGCTGCTTCGGGTATTTAGCCTTATTGCTGTGCCAACCCCGAAATCAGCCATTTTTAATAAGTATGCGGAAAGGGGGAGCGATTTGAAAAAATCACCGTTCATAGGGTATTACGATTATTGGGTTGCGCTGACGTATTTTAGCATTTTATCGGCGGTTACGGGTATTTATTTCGCTTTTAATGGAAACATAAAGACCGCTATTTTGTGCATGATGTTTTCGGGGTTGTGCGATACGTTTGACGGACGTGTGGCGAGTTTGAAAAAGAGAAACAACGTGCAATTAAATTTCGGTGTGCAAATTGACGCGATGGCTGACTTAATCAGTTTTGGCGCGCTCCCTGCCGCGATATTGTATTCGCTGGGGCAAAGTAACGGTTCTTATGGGATAGCCAACGCAGTAATTCCCGCAATCTATGTTTTAGCGGCACTCATAAGACTTGCGTATTTTAACGCTACGGAAGCTGAACAAAAAAATGGTAACGGAAAACGCGATTATTTCGAGGGGCTTCCGACGACAAGCGTTGCTTTATTGATTCCTATTGCATATTCCGTTTGTAATGTTTTCGGTGCGCCTCTTTTCATAGTGTTCAGCGTAATGCTTGCCATTATATCCGTATTGTTTGTGCTAAGGGTAAGAATCCCTAAACCAAGAATGAAAACGCAGATTATCCTCTGTTTGGCGGGGTTGTTAATACTGTTTATTTTGTGGTTTTTCGGGGGAAATATGAATGGATAAAAAAGCATTTGAATCTTACGATATGTCCGGCAAGGAAAACCTAAGTATATCATTTTTGTATAACACGCTGCCGGGCAGGATATTATTGCGTTTATTGATAAAGCCAACAGTTTCAAAATTTTTCGGATTTATTATGGACAGCGGGATTTCAAGACTTGCTATCCCTTCTTTCGTAAAAAAGAACAATATAAACTTGAATGAATATAAGGACATAAAATATAAATCTTTTAATTCTTTCTTTTCAAGGGAGATTAAAGAAGGGTACAGACCAATATCGGCAAACACATCTGAGCTTATCGCTCCCTGCGACGGTAAGCTGACGGCATATCAAATAACAACCAATAGCGTGTTTAAAATTAAAAACTCGGCATACAGCATAAGCAGTTTGCTTCAAGATAAACGGCTTGCCGATGATTTTATCGGCGGCGTATGTTTGATTTTCCGACTAATGCCGCAAGATTATCATAGATACTGTTACATAGACGACGGGGAAATCGTGAACCGAAAGCGAATTAAAGGGGTGCTTCATACCGTCCGCCCAATCTCAGTGCAAAAATATAATGTATATACACAAAATTCAAGAGAATACGTTGTGTTGAATACGAAAAACTTCGGGAAAGTAATTCAAATGGAAGTCGGCGCGTTATTCGTTGGGCGTATTGCAAACCTAAAAACAAAAGGGACTTTTACGCGTGGCGAAGAAAAAGGAATGTTTGAGTTCGGCGGTTCTACCATTGTCATGCTATTTCAAAAAGACGAAGTAACGATTGATAAAACCATTTATGAAAATACACGCAATAATAAAGAAACTATCGTTAAGCAGGGAAATAAAATCGGAAAAAAATCAATACGCGAGGGGGAATCGTAATGTCGGTAGTTAGTATAGTCTTTGCTCTTATAATAATGCTGTCAATTTTCGGCGGCGCAAATTTTTATGTTGCGCGGAGGATATATGGGTGGCTCAGTATTTTTTTGCCGCAAATAAACGCAAAGATTTATATTGGCGCATACATACTCCTTATCTTCATTACAATCCTCGGATTTGCCCGGTCTGTTTTACCGATTCCCGTTACGGTAAAAAATATATTTAGTTGGATAAGTTCATATTGGATAGGCATTTTTGCTTTCCTTGTAATGCTGTTCTTAATAGCAGATTTAGTATTGCTTTTAGGAGGTTTTGTAAAAGTAATTCCCAAACCCATGCCGTCAAATATCCGTTTTTATTCGGGTTTAATTGTGCTTGCGCTGACCGCAGTAACAGTCGGTTACGGCGCATATAACGCGACACAGATTAAACACGTTTCGTATGACATAGATATTAGTTTATCAGAAGAAATGAAAATCGTTATGATAGCCGATTTGCATTTGGGAACGACAAACAACGAAAGCAACCTCGCAAAAATCGTGCAGGGCATTAACAGCTTGAACCCCGATATTGTCTGTATAGTCGGTGATATTTTTAATGATGATTATTTCGCCATACGAAACCCCGACGCGGCATCGGCTCTGCTCAAAAGTATAAACGCGACACACGGCGTATATGCCGTCTTGGGAAACCATGACGCGGGAAGAACGCTTAACGAAATGATGGCTTTCCTTGAACGAAGCGATATAAAGCTGCTTAACGATGAATATGTGATTATTGATGAGCGGTTGGTTCTGTTAGGACGGTTAGACCCATCGCCGATTGGCGGCTTCGGGGATTTGCAAAGGAAAGAAACGGCTGATATTTTGGCTGAGATTGGCACAAGTTTACCCATCGTAGTAATGGAACATACTCCTACGGTTATTAACGAGTATGGCAGAGAAACCGATTTAATCCTTGCCGGACATACCCATAGAGGTCAAATAATTCCGGGCAACTTAATTACAAAAGCAATGTATACGGTGGATTATGGGCATTATCAAAAAGACAGCGACAACCCTCATGTTATCGTTACATCCGGTGTCGGAACTTGGGGAACGCCGTTGCGGGTCGGCACGAATAATGAAATTGTAAATATTAGACTTCGATAAAATTATACTTTCGGGGTTAGATTGATTCCGTTAAGGATAATTCAAATGAACTAACAAAAATTCATTTTTCCAAGCATAAAAAATAAATAATATTACGGGCAGGAGGTCAAATTCCTGCTCTTTTTGTTATAAAACTGAATTTCTTGCAGAACGAATTTGGAATCAAGTTTCATATTCGTATTGATTTATTCATAAAATTATGTTAAAATGAAACTCAGTTCCAATTTAGCAAGGAGGCAGTTAAATGAAGCGGTCGGAAACCTATAATACAAAACAGCGCGAATTAATCCTTGAATACATTATTTCGCTTAAAGACGCTCATGTAACCGCCGCGCAAATAATCGAGCATTTTGAAAAAGAAGTGTCCCGTATTGGACGGACTACAATCTACCGTCATCTTGATAAGCTGACGGAAAGCGGTAAAATACGACGCTATATTACCGATGGAATAACGGGGGCTTGTTTTCAATATGTTGATGATAAGGAGAACTGCCATATCCATTTGCATTTAAAATGCGAGAGTTGCGGCGAATTACAGCATTTGGAATGTAATACGCTGACGGAAATACAGCAGCATATTTTTAAGCGTCATTCTTTTGAAGTTAATGCTTTAAAAACCGTTTTATACGGGAAGTGTGTTACCTGTCTTAGTAAAGTATAATTTTTATGGGGGAACGATTGTGCGTATTGCAACTTCAAATAAATCAAATAAAAACCATACGCAAAAAAGATTTATTGCAATCGCAATATTGTTATGCTTTTTTATCGTTTTCTTTATTTCGGAAGCGTATATTTTAACTCATGCGGAACATGAACACGACCATGATGGAATAGACGGAAACTGTGCGGTTTGCGCTTATATTCAAAACGCTGAAAATTTTCTCAGATTAATTAAATCAGCAGTAAAAAACATTTCACTTATAGTTGTCGGACTATTTTTATCGGCATCAAGTCTATACTCTGTGTTTCGTTTTGCAAAATTTCTAACACCTATAAAACTAAAAGTCCGAATGAACGATTGATAGAATAAAGCAAGGCATTACTCTTTTACACCCTTAAATAAAAAGGGTTTATAAGTGTTGCCTTGCTTTTTTATACCTAAAATTAAAAAACATAATTTATGGAGGTAATCAATCGTGATAAATATAAAAACATTAACCCGCATTATGGCTTGTGTCTTGCTTCTGGCATTCGCTTCGCTTGCTTTCAGCGGGTGTACGAACAAAGACGACGGCTCTGCGGAAATAGAAAGGCTTGAACGAGAAGTCGAAAGAATCGAACTTGAAAAAACGGGGTTGGAAGAAAACGCTTCACGTTTGGGAACAACGATTATCCAACTGGAATCCGACGTTGAGCGTTTATCCGCTCAAACCCGCGTTTTTTATAACGGAAACTCGGATATATGGCTGTTCCCGGACGGAACATTCATTTTGAACTACTTTCACAATACAAAATATTCCGGTACTTATGAGGAAAAGACAGAAGGCAACGAAACGGCGGTTCTGTTTACTTATAACGGCGCGGCGTTAATCGCTTCCGGCGAATCGTCATATGAGCCGAGCGGAAACTCGCCCGTAACCGTAGTCGGCGGAATTGTTGATAACATTTTAACAATACCCGAAGATTTTGAAGACGACCACGGACACGGGAACAAATATAAACAAAGAGAAACTCTTGTTTTTGAAGGCGGCAATGGTAATAAAATCACCTTGAACACCGACCGTTCTTTTATCGCCGAATTTAATAACGGAATAAAGATAATGGGATATTACGCGATACGCGCGTTTGCACAAGACCATAATCCGGCAGAGGGAACGCCAATGCCTTACGGGTTTAATTCGGTTACTTTCATACCCGGTATGCCTACATTCAATGCAAGCGGGGAATTGGGAGGCGCGGTTTTCGCCGTTCCGATTGTCAACGGCACTACATTGACTATACCCGAAGTATGGGTTGGAATTGCCGGAGCGGAAACATTTATATTGCAATAAAAAAATATATTTAATCGGTTCTTCTGCATAACTCATAATATCATTCAATGTTTTAAGGGTTATGCAGGGAACGGTTAAATCGAAACGAGGGTGATTCTAATTTTGAAAAGGTTATTTTTAATATTATGCGCGGCTGTGTTGCTTACAGTTGCATTTTCCGGCTGTTCTGTAAATGAACGGGGGCAAGATGGGAAAATAAATGTTGTATGTACGATTTTTCCGCAGTATGACTGGGTTCGGGAAATTATCGGCGAAGAAAACATGGACAATTTCAACCTATCTCTTTTAATTGACAGCCGCGTTGATTTGCATAGTTATAACCCGTCTGTGCAGGACATAGCGAATATCAAGAAAAGCGATGTGTTTATCTATATCGGCGGCGATTCGGATAATTGGGTTGAAGCTGTGCTGAGGGACGCTAACCCCGATATAATCACGCTCAACCTTGTAGACTTACTCGGTGATATTATTATCATTGACGAACATGAACATGACGAGGAAAACTGCGAAGAAGACCACGACCATAGCGAACATGAGCATCATGCAGACGAACACGTTTGGCTCTCGCTTCGCAACGCTAAGATTATATGTAACGCGATTGCCGATATGCTGACAGAAATAGACCCCGATAACGCGCAGGCTTATAAAGAAAATTTGGAAGTCTATACCGCGAAATTATCAGCATTGGACGCGGATTTTATGTCAGTTGTCAATAATGCGAACATCAATACATTGGTGTTTGCCGATAGATTTCCTTTCCGCTATTTGATGAGCGATTACGGATTAAACCACTACGCCGCGTTCTCTGGCTGCTCTGCCGAAACCGAAGCCAGTTTTGTAACCATAATTTCACTTGCTAACAGATTGAACCAACTCAATTTGGGTGTTGTTTGCGTAACTGAAAGTTCAGACCGTTCAATCGCCCGAACCGTTATCAACAACACAAACGCAAAGAATCAAAACATCTTAGTATTTGATTCGATGCAATCGGTAACGTCAGCCGATATACGAAACGGCGTAACGTATCTTTCCATTATGGAAAACAACTTAAATATATTGAAAGAGGCGCTTAAATAAAGGAGGGCTGGAATGTCGTTAATTATTTGCGAAAATTTAACGTTGGGATATGACGGAAACACAGTTATTTCTAACCTTTCCTTTAACGTAAACACAGGGGATTACCTCTGCATTGTCGGAGAGAATGGTTCGGGCAAAAGCACATTAATGAAAACCATTCTAAAATTAAAATCGCCTATATCGGGGAAAATAATTACGGGGGACGGATTAACTTCTACCGAAATAGGCTATTTACCGCAGCAAACCGTAGTGCAAAAAGATTTTCCTGCTTCCGTGAGGGAAGTCGTCCGTTCCGGTTGTTTAAATCAACGAGGTTTGCGACCTTACTATAATAAATATGAAAAACAGACGGCAGAGGACAACATGGAGAAACTCGGTATCGCTTCCATAGCCAAACGCTGTTACCGCGAATTGTCCGGCGGTCAGCAGCAGAGAACGCTTTTGGCGCGGGCTTTATGCGCCACCCGAAAAATTTTACTGTTGGACGAACCCGCAACGGGTCTTGACCCGAAAGCGGCGGCAGATATGTATGAAATTATTACAGAAATTAATAACGGCGGTATCACTATCATAATGATTTCCCATGATATTGACGCTTCTGTAAAATACGCATCTAATATTTTGCACGTTGGCGGACAATCTTCATTATTTTTTGGTAAAAAAAGCGATTACATTAAAAGTGAAATAGGTCGCGTTTACGCCGGATTGGAAGGTGAGAAAGCATGATTGATATGTTGGACGAGCTTGTTTATTACTTCGCCGAGTTCCCGTTCGTTCGGTATGCAATGATTGTCGGTGTTCTTATCGCGCTATGTTCATCGCTTTTAGGTGTTACGTTGGTATTAAAAAGGTTCTCGTTCATCGGCGACGGTTTATCTCATGTTGCTTTCGGCGCGATTGCGATTGCCACCGCGATGAATTTCACAAACAATTTTTTATTGGTACTGCCTGTTACGGTATTCAGCGCGATTTTACTTTTACGCACGGGGCAAAACACAAAAATAAAAGGCGACGCGGCAATCGCCTTGATTTCCGTAAGCGCGCTTGGTTTAGGTTATCTCATTCTGAATTTATTTCCAAGCTCATCTAACCTTGCAAGCGATGTCTGCGCCACGCTATTCGGCTCAACGTCAATCTTAACATTGTCCGATACAGACGTTTGGCTTTGCGTAGCTTTATCGGTGATTGTAATTGCGGTGTTCCTGTTGTTCTATCACAAAATATTTTCTGTAACCTTTGACGAGGACTTTGCGACCGCGACCGGAACGAGAGCAAAAACATACAATCTGCTTCTTGCTGTAATAATCGCCGTCATTATCGTATTGGCAATAAATTTAGTCGGAACTCTATTAATTTCCGCGTTGGTAATTTTCCCTGCGTTATCGGCTATGAGGGTATTTAAAACATTCAAATCCGTAACCGTTTGTTCCGTTTGCTTTTCTGTTTTTTGCACGGCTCTTGGTATCGTTATTTCAATCTTAGCAAGTACCCCTGTCGGTTCAACGATTGTTGCCGTAGATATAGCGGGATTCGGAGTGTTCAGCATAATCGGTTTTATTGCGCGGAGGTGATGGCATGAAAAAATATTTTTCGGTTTTTATGACTTTTTGCTTAATTTTCTTAGCTGTTACGGGCTGTTCAAATAAAGAAAAAGACATCGGCATTGATGTTGATTTGACAGGTTTAAGCAGTATTATGGTTTACGCAAAAGTTTACGACATAATGACAAACCCGGACGACTATATGGGCAAAACGATAAAGTTGAATGGGCTTTATGCTGTTTCGGATTTTCAAGGCGGGTACTATCATTTTGTTCTTGTAGAGGGCGCGGATTCCTGCTGCCCCGAAGGTTTAGAATTTAGGTGGAGCGGTAATCACGTTTATCCCGATGATTACCCATCATTGAATACACGAATTGAGTTTGTCGGCGTGTTCGGCAGCCATGAAGATTTTGGTTATACTTATTATTATTTGGCAGTTGATGAAATAATTGTGTTGGAATAATGGTGCTATTATATTGAAAATAATTAGCCAAGTGCAACATCTAACGCCATCATAACAGCAAAGCCAATTATAACGCCCAAAAGAGCAATAGTTTTATTTTTTCTGAACGATTCTGGTATTAGTTCCGAGCAAGCGACAGCCATCATAGCTCCGGCAGAAAAAGACAGAGTAAAGGGTGTTTTTTATATGGATTGTTTGCAACGAAGTTTTTTGCTTTTTTAGTTGGCTTCGGACTGATTTAACACATTATTCAAATGCTAATCTTGAAAAATTTAGGTTTTTAAACTATAATGTAATAAACATATAAAAAAATAAAAAATGGGGAGGAAAAAAATCGTGTCAAATGACAAGTACACATCAATCGTAACTCTTGATTTCCAATACGCGCATAGGTTTATGAATTGGCAGAGAGAAGCAAAGCATCTCCACGGTCATTCGGGTCTGTTGACGCTTGAACTTGAAGATGTCGTAGACCCTGTAACCGGATATGCTCACGCTTGTAAGGACGGATTCAAAAAAGCATGGGAGGTTTGCGACCACTTCCACCACGCGACGTTATTTCAAGAAGGCGACCCGCTTCTTGACGCGGTGCTTGATGTTTATAAAAAGCACGGTGTAAGCAACGACCCCGAAAACTGCGTACCGTTGAAAAAAATAGACCACCCACTTGTTTGGTCATACCCGGAACACAGGATAATCGTAACCAAAAAGGTTTCCACTTGCGAAAATCTAATCGAAATTTTTTATGAACTACTCAAAGATAAGATGCCGATAAAAAAGATTACATACCGTTCATCTTCTATGAACGCGGCATCGAAAGAATTTAAGTAAATACAAAGAGATGCGCTTTTATTTTAACACAAATTTTCTCAACTTGCTTAAAACGCCATAACGCTAATTTTCGTACTTGCAAGCAAGGCACGGTGCGCGCACCCTGCCCAAAATCGCCAAATCCGCTGTCGCGGCTCTGGCGATTTTTTTGCTTGTTGGTGCTGCCGCCCCAAGCCCCGCGAGGCGAACGCAAAGCGCCCGCCTCTAAAGCCGCCTTCGGCGTCTACTATGCGCGGCTTACGCCGCTTGATTGCGCGTCTGGCGACGCGATGTACCCGCAGGGAAAACGATAATCTACCGTGCTTCGCTCTCGCGGGATTGTACCCGTTCGAGTTGCTTCTTCTCGCGTGTTCCGTCCAAAAACATATCCACATTCTGCCGCGCCATCTTCAATGCGATAACATCGTCGCGTTGCTTTTTGAAGCCGTTATAAAGCCCGCGTTTTTCTTTTTCCAGTATGGCGTATTCTTCTTTGAGAGATTGTATCGTCGGAATCTTTTTGCCTTTGCCGTAACCTTGCTCGTCAAAATAATTTTTCGCCGCTTGGCAGAGGGTGATGTCGGCACAATTGGCTTCGTAATAAACATCAGCGGGGTGAGGTGCTTTTCTAAATTTTTCCCAAGTCGTTAGCGGAAGTTTTTTCATCCGCCGCCACTCATTGAATGTGTCTTTGGTTTTGTTATAAGTGCCGATGTTACGTTGCAGTTCCGAGATTTCTTTTTGCCGGGTTTCGATTTCCTTTATGCGCCTTGATTTACCATCATGCTCGCTGTCCATCGTCCTGATTTTTGCGTTGAGTTCGTCATAAGTCCCTATGCCGCTGTCACGCAGGAAGATTAGTGTCCGAGCCATCTCTTTGAGATTATAAATTCGGGCGTAGTGTTCAAAGCCGGGGCTGTATGCTTTTTGTATTTTTACTTCGATGTCGATTAACAGTTTCGGCACTCGGATGGTTGGAATTGATACGACAACCGCCGCGACTTTTTTCCGGGGTTCAACTATCCGCTTGCCCGCGAGCCGTTCACGAATCGCTTCATCAGAATAATCTTCACCGAGCGAATCTTGCCGGAAAAATCTCTTTGCGCCGGGTGGTTTGAACGATAATTGTTTGCCGCTTTTTATCTCGACCCCGGCTCGTTTCAGCGCGGTAAAGTATTCCGTCAGCGTTCTACCGACAATAATATTATCATCAATAATCGCGCACAGTTTTTCTCTGCCTGTGGGTTCCTTTTTATCACCCTGCCATTTTCCGTAATTCTTTCCTTTCGACTTCGCAGGATTTTCGATAACCGACAGACCGCGCTCCGCACAAAGATGGTCGCTAATCTGCCGAACGATTTTCATTGAACGCATCGGATTTCTAAACTTGCGGTCACAGTCTATATTCACCGCGTTGAATATGCAATGACAATGAATATGATGTTTGTCCGTATGCACAGCCACAACAAATTGGTGTCTGCCATGCGTGAATTTTTCCATGAGGCTGTACCCGACCTCCAGCGCCATTTGCGGAGTGATTTCCCCTGGCTTGAATGACTGCCGCACATGAAAAGCGAGAATATCGCCGCTCTGTCCTCTGCGCCCGGTTTGCTGTTCGTAGATTTCTTTAGACAGCGCGAACTCGTTGGCGGCGGTATAGTAATCACAGCCGTAACTTTTTACATACTCATGGTTCATGTTTTTATCGGGATTGTCGGCGTAGCCGATTCTGTCCGCAAGGGTCGCGGCAACCGAACGTCCCTTCATTTTATGGATAGGTTTAATCCATGTAGTAGCCATCTACACCACCCCCGGCAAGAGGGTCAAGGAGGTCATGGGTGCGTGACCCTCTTGGCCTTCTTCCTGACCTTCTTTCTGACCCGCTTCGGTAAATTCAACCTCAATCGGCATATCCCAAAACCATTGGCCGCCGCGCTTGATGGAGATAACACCCAATGCTGACTTTGCCCGTTTGAGCGTTTTCTCTGATATGCCCTGTTCCTCAGCTTTCAGCATAATATCAACCGCCGCGACGGGGCCGTATGCGAGCGTTGTTTTGATAAGGTTACACGCCCGCGACAACTGGTCTTTAGGCACTTTCGCCGTGCCGCCGAGGATTTCATCAATCGTGATGTCGTATTCACCCAGCCAACAAAACCCACCAACAGGGTCAAACCCGAAAGTTTGCGACGCTCCGTGCGGCGCGAGATTTGATTTATTGTGGACAATCGCTCGTATATCGTCGCCCATTCCTGTCTGTCCGACCGTTAAAACACTCCGTGCGGCAGCATATATGTCGATACTGCCAAGACTCCGGTATTGGCTCTGACCGCCTTTTTTGTGAAGATGCCCCACAAGCAAGATGGCACAATTATTCCGCTCCGCAACCCTGCCAAGTTGTTTCATTATCGGTCTGACGCTGTTCGCGTTATTCATATTTGCACCGCCGAAATAGGCTTGCACAGGGTCGAGAACCACCAATTTTGCGTTGAATTTTATGATGGCTTGCTCAATGCGCTCATCGGTGAACGACAATTCATCTTCATTCTCAACGATGACCTCAATCATATCGTTGTCCGCGCCCAACTGTTCAAGCCTCGGTTTTATCGTTTTGGGATACGAATCCTCGGCGTTTTGCACGATGACAGCGGAGGGGCGACCGTCGCCTGCGGGAGCGGCGTTGCTGCCGCTCCCCGGTAATGCTGTTCCTGTTGATACTGCGGCGGCGATTGCCAGCGCCGTCGTTGTTTTTCCCATACCACCGTCACCTTGAATTAAGGTAATCGCGCCGCTTGGGATATACGGCTCCCACAGCCAGTCCACAGGCTCCTGCTGTATGTCACTCATTCGTATAGTTTTAAGTTCCGCCATTATTTGCCCACCTCCGTCATTTTCGTAACCGCGCCGATTATTCTATTTTGCTGTTCCCACACTTCGTCTTGCCGCACCTGTATTTCGGCGATGTCTGCGGCGTAGATGCTGCCCGTGGCGTTCGCCCTCGTTGCGATTTGGTTAATATTGTTGCTGATATTCCGCAAGAGCGTATTCATTTCGCGGATTTCCGCAAGGTCGATTTTTACGATTTCTCCGCGTATAAGGAAATGGAGTACGAAGCTGCGGAAGTTTTTCCACCCCGCCGCCTCCATCTTCTTTTCGATAAAATACTTCTCGTCCTCATTGACGCGGAAACCCATGTTAATGCTGCGTTTTAGTTTTTGTGCCATTGTGTTGCCCTCCTTCTGAGCATAAAAATAAGCGGCTCGCGATTCCTCGCAAGCCGCCCGACTGTTGTTTTGATATATCAGCGCATATCTTGATATGTTCTGATGTTCTTCAATAAACTCTGATACTCTTTGATATGCTCTGATAAACTCTGATATTTTTTGATATGCCTTGACTAAAGGAACTCGTTCAGGATGTCTAAGCTACTCGCTTTTTTCTGAACTTCTGAAACCGGCTTTGCATCGAAAGCACCCAAGAAGTCCACGCCACCGTCGAACAGGCTATCATTGGAGGATTCCATGTTCTGCTTTATTATTTTGCTGTTCGCCTGCGCGGTTTTCCGTATCTCGTTGAGTCTGCTTTTAGGGAAACTCAATCCGGCGGCCATGCAGACCATGCTTGGCGCACCCGCGCCGATAAACTCGTCCACGGGCGTGCCCAAATCCGAATATACCTGTTCGGTCGATATGCTGCCGCCGCTGTCCATCAGGCAGAAGTACCGTATCACCTTGTCTTTTTCAAGCGGCGCGTAAATGCTGTTCCCCCTGATGGACACAAGCAGTTGTTCGGTATCCGGCTCATCCTCGTCCAGATTCGACAAGACAGCCATCCCTTTCGTCCTCAGAAGCTCATCTACCTCGCCACGGTCAACGCAGCCGCGCTCGCTGCCATTTTCGTTCGTCAACAGCGCGTTCAGGTGCATGAAGAAGGTTTCGTTGATTTCCAGCTTGTCCCTGCGTTTGTCGTTGTCGAGGATGAACGCCGCCCCAATATCGTCAAGCCTTTCAAGCTCCTGAAACAGTTCCACCGTGTTCGCGAACGCCTTGAACTGCTCAGACCTCGCCGGGAGAGCCGTCACGATACAAGTATTGATTCCGAGCGCGTTCTTCAGTATTTTAGCCGTTGCAGCGAGCATACCGGAGCCTGTTCCGCCTGCGGACGATGCAAATATGAACAGCGTCGTTATCTCCGGCATTTTTGCCCTGACTTCGCTTATTAGCGCCTCGATGTTGTCTTTCAACAACGCCTTGGATTTTTTCCTGTCTTTGTGGCATCCGCTACCACCGATGAAGTGTATCTTGTTGTTGGCATTTTTCAGTTGCCGTAAATCCTCCGATGAACTGTTAGCGGCTATACATGGGTAGCCCGCCGACTCGAACGGCCTTGTCGCGTTGCCCCCGAACGCCCCGATACCCAAGAACCCGTAGTTTTTCATAAAATCATTGTTCCTCATGTTATATTCCCTCGCTTTCATATATTGTTTGTTTTTCCTGCTTTTCCGGCAATTCCGCCGCTCCTGCGCTTGTCAGGTAATAGGTCTTTGCCCGCCCCGACTTCACGCCTTCGTTTATCAGCCCAAGATATTCCAACGCCTTGATTTTCTTGTGCATGGTGTTTGGCTTTGATTGCCGCTCAAAGCCGCAGATTTCGCTTACGGTCAACCCGCGTATCCTGTCCGCCGCGTTAGCAGACCTGAGTATCCCTAATATCAGGTAGGAGCTTCTGCACAGCTCTGTTTCCTTACCGATAGGGTGTTTTTCACCTCCGTTGGTGCGGGAACTCGTGTTGTATTCCTGTTTTTGTGCCATGATGTTGTACCTCCTCAAAATAAAAATCCCCGAACATAATCGTCCGAGGTAATGCAAATCGGGCGGCTCACATTTCTGTAAACCGCCCAATTATTGGGGTTTTCGCTTATATCGCCGCTGCTTGCGCGGCTTTTTCCTTTTGCTTCGCGTACCAGCGTTGATTGGCTTCGCGCTGTTTTGCGAGTTTCTGTCGGCGTTTTTCCTGTTCGGCTAATTCTTCCTCCGTGGGTATGTGTTCTTCCTGCGGCGGTTTATAATTGCCGATAAACCGAAAATACACATCGACGTCTTGAATCCGCTCACCGCTTGATTTATCAGCTTCGTATATTTCCACGCGGCTGATAAATTCGTTCAGCATTTGCGTAGTCAGTTCGTCAAACTCCGTGTAACGCTTGACCAGTTCGATAAACCGCGCCGATTTCTCGCTGTCCTCGGCAAATACCGCAATCTCAGCGGATAGCTGCTCGTTCTGCGTTTCGAGTTCCGCCTGTTCATTTTCATAATCAGCGGATAGCTGCCCAAAGCGTTTGTCCGTGAGCTTCCCGGTCGCGTTATCCTCGTAGGTTTTCTTGAAAAGACGGTCGAGTTCGGCTATGCGCTTTTGGTTTTGCGCCAGTTTGCGCTTGCTTGCCCGCGCCGCTTCTTCCTGTTGGATAACGGATTCCTCGCGGATTTTGGCTTCAAACTCCGCCTGATTCTCACGCACATACCCGCATACGCCGCGAATCGCCGACAACACAAGCTGACGTACAACCTCGGTGCGGATGTAATGCTGTGAGCATTTTTCGTCGAATACGCCTTTGCTCAGGCTGTATGTCGAGCAAGTGTAAAAGTCCGACGCTTTATGCTTATATTCCTTGCCGAACCGCTTTTCGGTGTAGTGTGTGGCTTTCGTGCGGCTGTTGTACATCTTCCGGCCGCACTCATGGCAAAATACTATGCCCGTAAGCGGATTGGCTTCGCCGCAGTCATTCGGGCGGCGCGGCGTTCCGATTAGCTTTTGCACGGTTTCAAAGGTCTGCTCGTCGATGATGGCGGGGTGGGTATCGTCAAATACCTTCCACTCCGATTTATCGCGGTATCGGAATTTCTTTGACTTGTAGCTGTCCTTGCAGGTGCGGAAGTTGACCGTCTTGCCGCAGTATTCCGGTTTCGTGAGGATATTCTTGACCGTGCCACCGTTCCATGCGTAGGGTGCGCTGTCTTTCCCGGTGAACACCCAATCCTTTGTCCTTGCGAAATACGCGGAGGGTTTTTCGACCCACTCCGCCGCAAGCTGTCGGGCGATTTGATAAGAACCCATGCCGTCAAGCGCCATTTGGAATATGCGTTTAACAATAAGGCTCGCTTCTTCGTCAATCAGCCAGACATTTTTATCGTCGGGAGATTTACGATAACCATATATCGCGTTATACGATAACGGCTTGCCCGCGTTGCCTTTGGCGTGGGCGACGGCTTTGATTTTTTTGGATGTGTCCCGCGCGTAAAATTCTGACATAATTTCCTTGAACGGCGTGAAATCGTCCTCGGAAACATGGCTGTCATAGCCCTCGGACACGGCAATCAGACGAATTTTTCGCTCGGCGAAAAATTCTCGGTATAAACCCATCCGCAAGTAATCGCGCCCCATCCTGTCCATTGTTTTGACGAGAATGGCGTTTACCTCGTCGCGCTCCGCCATTTCGATGAGCGTCTGCCAGCCCGGACGCGCCCATTGAGTGCCCGTGTAGCCGTCGTCCGTCAGATGCAAGAACGGCGTGTAACCGTTCTGCTCCGCGTAGGTTTCGAGGATTTGCTTCTGGTTTGCGATGCTCAGACTTTCACCCTGTAATAAATCGTCACGGGAAAGCCTTTCGTACAGGATATTAACCTTGGCAGTCTGCCGGTTCGTGTTCATAATGAACCTCCGTCCGGCAACCGACCTGTTTGCAGTAACCCTATTGTACCATTATCCGTTTGATAATTCAAGTCATTTTTGATAAGCCGCAGGATTTTATCCTCAAGGGTTTCTGTTTCCTGTTCGGGGAAGTACAACGCTACGCGGTACGTTGTGGAGCCGATTCGTTGACTGAATCGGCTCGATTGTGCATTATTTATTTTACGTTCGGCTTTTTCAAGTTGCATGAAATCGACTCCTTTCTGAATTTGTGATTGAATTTCGTGTTGTGCTTGTGCTATAATGTTCTTGGTTGCGTAATCTGTTGTGTTGTTCGTGGCTAAATAAATCCCGATGGATAGCGGCCTGGCATAGCAAAACCTCCTTCAAAAGAATAAGGAGTAACCTCAGCGGCGAACGCTGAAATTACTCCCTCTATATATAGGAGATTCAGACCCCCTTTTCGGGAACCTTTTTCAAAAAGAATTTTAATTATTTTTGAAAAAATTTTGCTGACACATCAAAAGGCTTGATATTACAGGGTTTTCGGAAGGAGGGCGACACTTGGCAGGCAAAAGAATGACGCGGTTAGCGGAAGCGGAATCCTTGCGCCGTATCGAAAACGCCGCCCGAACGACCGGGGAATTTAAGGAACTATGCGATTGGTATGATAAATTGGACGGAAACAGCGAGCGTCGATGGCGATATAACGAAATACGGCAAGCTGAATATCGGGTAGGGTATGTCGGGTCTAAACAAAAAGGGTACAAGCTGTTATTTACCGAAACGGAGCAGGAAGATGACTTTGCCGATGATATTAAAGAGGATAATACCGACAAAACCGATAATCCCGATACAACCGACCAAGACGAAAAAAATAAAAAACAACAGCAAAAGAAAGAAAAAACTAAAAATCAAGCATACGACGACGGCGCAATAGTCCCGCCACCGCTGAACCACCCCTACTGGAAGGAACTCATGCGCGGGGATTTTATCAGCACGATTTTCGATAACGCCGAGGAAATATGGCAAATTATGGGCGATTGGCAAGTCGGTCGATTGATAAAGGATTTGACCGTAAAGCAACGTGATGTGCTGTTCCGAAGCGCGGTGCGGTTATGCTCATCAGAGCGGATTGCCGAATGTACAGGCAAAACCCCGCGCGGCGTGAACAAGCTGCTTGCCGCAACGATGAACTACATACGACCGATATTAGCGGAGCAGATACAGGCAAGGCTTGATGAGGGTTTGCCCGTGACACTTGAAAAACGACAGTTTCTCGAATGGTACGACAAACAAAATGAAAAGCCCGATGAAGCACCGGGCGAAGAAGCGGATGGAGGTTAGCGTTATGCAGTTACAGGATTTATTTGGCGGCACAAGCACAGGCTGGGCGGGTTATGACAGCTACGAGATTGTCGAGGATGATGGCGGGCGATATGTCACGCCGTCCATGAGCGCGAAACTCAACGATTACGACCCGCTTCAATCACCGTCTGAAATTGTTATTGACGCGCTCAACGTCGGTATGATGTGCGTCAAGCCAACACGAAATCAAGCGCCGATTGAACAGGCGATAATTGACTTCTGCGGTAAGTATGGCTTGCTTGGGTTTATGTGTGCCTTGCCGACTACGCCGGACTTTTGGGAGCATGATATGGTTTTTCTTCCGAAAAATCCTGTTATCCGGCAATCGAGTATGGCGTTGAAAGAATATGAAGAAATTTTCTTCCCGAAGGTAAAAGAGGACTTGCTATTCAAAAAGGCTAAGGCGATGGCATGGTTTCTGGACGATTTGATACCGGGCGGAGAGCCGATTATTGGTGTTGGCGAACGTGATAGTTACAAGACCATGTTAAAGTTTAAGGATTTACCGTTCGCGCAGCGGCATGGGTTCAAGCGCGGTTACGCAGAGCCGTATGATTGGCTGCACAATCAGTTCCGCGATTGGGCAAGTATGTTTTTATCAGCGTCGTTATATTATGAGGAAAAAGACGAAACCATGAGGGAACTCCACCGCCGCGCATTGACCGCGTACAGCGGCATCGCGCCGCATTATCGGGTTGTGTTGAATGACGATGAGCCGATGTTGAAATGGGATTTTCATTCGCTGTTGCAAACGATACAGTTATTATTGAGCGTTATGCTGACGGATAAAAACCGTCCGCTCCGTGCTTGCCCGGAGTGCGATAAGGTATATTATGCTACCGATGTGCGGGCTGTGTTCTGCTCGAAAGAGTGCAAGAATCGTTATAATGTGCGGAAGTCGCGGCAAAACAAACAGGACACGCCGTAGCGCATCCTGCTGTGTTGTGGTAGTATGGGGATTAGTCGTAGACAAGCTCCGCGCAGATTATCTCGTGTGCCTGTTCTCTGTACGCGATTGTCCGCAAGCGGGTGTCAGCCGCTTCGTCTATCTCGCGGCACAATGGGTACAACCGTTCAGACAGCAAAAGTCGGTTATAGAGAATTGGTCTGTGTTCCCGAAGGTAGGCTTTGTGCATCATGCCATACCGTCTGAGGGGCGGCGCGTCCGGCGGGTCGCGGAGAGTGAGATTGGGGAGGTAATAATCCCCGACGAGCGTGTAAGTCAGTTCCATAGGCTACTCCTTTCGGCGGTTTCAAGTCGCCACGCACAAGCGAAAATGTCTGCAAACAAGCCGGTTGCGCGTAATGTAGTAGGTATCTCTATTTGAAATACCCTTTACATTGTAAATCCTTGCCCCGCTGTTTCACATATCCAAACCTACCCTATCGGATACGCTTCCCTCGCTTCATACTTAGTATGCAATAACTCATGCGCCCTATGCCCATTAGGCTCACCCAAGTAATCCTCATACAACCTAACAATCTGCGAGTTCTTATGCGACTTCCTCAGCGGCATAGCGGCATCTTCCTCTGCCAAGACCCTTGCGCGGGCTTCGCGTACGTTTACTGTGGCGCGTGTTTCTGCGGAAATCCGCGGCTGTCCGCCCCCTGTTACACAGCCGCCGCTGCAAGCCATAATTTCTATAAAGTCGTATTTTGCCGTACCTGCCTTAATCGCTTCTAGTAGCTTGGCCGCGTTGCCTGTGCCGTGTGCCACTGCCACGCGTATTTTCTTGCCTGCGATTTCAAGCTCGGCTTCCTTTATACCCTCCAAGCCGCGCACGGCGGTGTATTCCAGCTCCGCCAAGTCTTGACCTGTAAGCACGTCCGCCACGGTTCTCAACGCCGCGGTCATTACTCCGCCAGTCGCGCCGAAGATTACGCCCGCGCCTGTGTATTCGCCGAGCAAATCTTGGTCGAAGCCAGAATCCTCTAGCGAGCCGAAGTTAATCCGCGCTTCCTTAATCATTTTGGCTAATTCGCGCGTGGACAAGACCGCGTCAATGTCACGCAAGCCGTTTACCTGCATTTCGGGGCGTTCGGCTTCGGATTTTTTGGAAATACATGGCATTATGCTAACCACGAAGATTTTCTTGGGGTCAATGTCAGTTTTTTCCGCGTAGTAAGATTTTATAATCGCGCCTAGCATTTGTGCAGGCGATTTGCATGACGACAAATTGGGAATAAATTCGGGATAATTAAATTCGCAGAACCTAATCCACCCAGGCGAGCAGGACGTAATCAGCGGCAAAACGCCGTTATTGTTCAGACGGCCGAGAAGCTCATGCCCCTCCTCCATAACGGTCAAGTCCGCCGCAAAGTTTGTGTCGTAAACCTTGTCGAAGCCAAGGCGTTTTAACGCCGCGACCATTTTTCCTGTAACTCTCGTGCCTACAGGCAGACCAAACTCCTCGCCGAGCGCGGCGCGTACCGCAGGCGCAGTTTGTACGACTACGTGAGTATCGGGACATTCGAGTGCCGCCCAGACCTTTTCCATGTCCTCTTTTTCGCGTAACGCCGCCGTCGGGCAGACATTTACGCATTGGCCGCAGTAAATGCACGGCACGTCCGTAAGGCTTTTGTTGAACATGGGCGACACCTTTGTGGCAATTCCCCTGTCCGTAAAGTCCAAAATCGCCGAGCCTTGCTCTTTTTTGCAGACGTTTACACAGCGGCCGCAGAGAATACATTTGCTCTGGTCGCGGACAATAGACGGCGACGAGGTGTCCACCACGCCGAAGTGATTTTCGCCCTCGAACGGAATTTCGCGTATTCCTAGCTGATTTGCGATTGTTTGCAGCTCGCAGTTATTATTGGACGAGCAGGTCAAGCACTCTCTATTGTGGTTGGAAAGTATTAGCTCGACTGTCGCTTTTCTTGCATCGCGTACCTTTTTGCTTGTGGTACTTATTACCATGCCGTCAGACACAGGCATTACACAAGCGGCGGCGAGGGCTCGCGCGCCCTTTACCTCTACTTGACACACGCGGCACGCGCCTATTTGGTTTGTTTCCTTTAAATAGCATAGCGTAGGAATGTCTATGCCGACCTTGCGGGCCGCTTCTAAAATCGTGGAATTATTTTCGACCTCTACTTGAATATTGTCAATTGTAACCTTAGCCATTATAAAATTCCCCCTATCTCTTAATAATTGATTTGAATGGGCATTTTGAAACACACGCGCCGCATTTTACGCATTTGGCTGTGTCAACAACGTGTTGCTCTTTTTTCTCGCCTGAGATTGCGTCTACAGGGCAGGCTTTTTTGCACAAGCCGCAGCCCTTGCATGTATCGTTTATGAAAAATTCGAGCAGACCAGTACATGCACCTGCGGGACATTTTTTGTCCTTTACGTGTGCCTCGTACTCGTGGCGGAAATAACGCATGGTGGAAAGCACTGGGTTTGGCGCGGTTTGCCCAAGTCCGCAAAGCGAGGACGCTTTGATATTGTTGGCGAGTGCTTCCAAACGGTCGAGGTCGGCTAGCTCGCCCTTGCCCTCGGTGATTTTTATAAGTGTTTCTAGCATACGCTTAGTGCCTACGCGGCACGGAGGGCATTTTCCGCAGGATTCGTCCACGGTAAAGTCAAGGAAAAATCTGGCAATGTCTACCATGCAATTATCCTCGTCCATGACGACAAGTCCGCCCGAGCCCATCATCGCGCCAAGCTGTAACAGGCTCTCGTAGTCAATCGGCGTGTCTAGCTCTGTTTCTGTCAAACAGCCGCCCGAAGGCCCGCCTATTTGCACAGCCTTAAATTTCTTGCCGTTGGGAATACCGCCGCCGATTTCAAAAATAATTTGGCGAATGGTCGTACCCATGGGTACTTCTATAAGCCCTGCGTTTTTCACCTTTCCGCCAAGCGCGAAAACCTTCGTACCCTTAGACTTTTCCGTGCCTATGGTGTTTAGATACGAAGCGCCGTTTAGGATAATTTTCGGGACATTCGCAAAGGTTTCTACGTTATTTATAATGGTCGGCTTGCCCCAAAGCCCTTTCACGGCAGGGAACGGCGGACGTGGATTCGGCATACCGCGCTTGCCCTCAATCGAGTTGAGAAGCGCGGTTTCTTCGCCGCAAACAAACGCGCCTGCGCCTAGTCTTATTTCCAAGTCGAAGCTAAAGCCAGACTCGAATATATTGTCGCCCAACGCGCCAAAATCCTTGGCTTGGTCGATTGCCTTCTGCAATCTGCTTACGGCGATGGGGTACTCCGCACGAACGTACACAAAGCCCTTGTTCGCGCCTATTGCATAGCCTGCAAGGGTCATGGCTTCTATTACGGAGTGCGGGTCGCCTTCGAGAATAGACCTGTCCATGAACGCGCCAGGGTCGCCCTCGTCTGCGTTGCAGACGACATATTTCTGCTCGCTTTGTGCTTTGTAGCCAAATTCCCACTTCATGCCAGTGGAGAAACCTGCGCCGCCGCGACCGCGTAGCCCTGAGGCCTTTACCTCGCTGATTACGTCCTCGGGCTTCATTTCAAATAACGCCTTGCCAAGCGCCTTATAGCCGTCAAAGGCTATATATTCCGTGATGTTTTCGGGGTTTATAAGACCGCAAAGGCGTAACGCAATTCTTTTTTGTATTCTATAAAACGGTACGTTCCAAAAGGAATCAATCGTGCCGTCCGCCTCGACAGCCTCGGGCAGAATGAAATCTCTGGCGATGGTGTCGTTTAACAAATGCTGTTCCGTGATTTTTGGCACGTCCTCTAGCTTTACGCGGCTGTAAAACGTACCCTCGGGGTAAATAATAACAATCGGGCCGACTTGACAATACCCGAAGCAACCAGTGCGGACGACATCTACCTTATCCGTAAGGTTATGTTTCTTTATTTCCTCGTTAAATATACCCTCTATTTTTTCCGATTCCGCGGACAAACAGCCTGTACCTTGACAAATAAGCACATGGCGTTTGTTTTCGTTGCATTTTTCGTTAAGGCGCAGCTTCATGTGCTGCTTTGTTTCCTGCCTTATTTTTTCAAACTTTTCTAATGGTTTCAAAAAAATCTACCTCCTAATTCATGCCGCCTACGGCGGCGGAGCGGTCTGTTGGTGCAAAAAATCCGCTTCGCGTATTTTTTACACTTTGAATCTAATATTTTGAAATAATGTTCTTCATTTCTCCGCCCTTTGCTTCTAAGCGGCCGTAAACGTCCTCGTTCACAAGCACTACAGGCGCAAGCCCGCAGGCCCCTACGCAGCGCGTAGCCATAAGCGTAAACTTATAGTCGGGCGTGGTTTTGCCAGGCGTAATGCCAAGCTCGGCGGACACCTCGTCCACCAGCTTCTGCGCATTTTTTACATAACACGCAGTACCCATACACACGCTGATTATATAATCGCCCTTGGGTTCAATCGAAAACTGGTGGTAAAAGGTAATTACACCATATATTTCCGCCATAGGGATTTTTAACGCCTCGGAAATCTTTTTCTGTACCTCTACGGGTACACAGCCGAATATCTTTTGGCTTTCATTCAAAACAGGCATAAGACCGCCTTGCTTGTCCTTGTTAGCCGCTAGGCAGGCATCTAGCCTTGCCATACGTTCGGGCGTAATCACTTCTTTCTTGGGTGCGCACGCACATGCCATTATGTATTCCTCTTTTCTGTTTGTGGGTTTTAGTTGCAATTGATTATATCACTTTGAAAAGGATTTTGCAAAAAAAATATTGAGGGGGTTTTGTCAAACCCTCTCCACCTCAATATCATACAAAACAAACGACATCGTAGCCCCATTTGTATTGGTAGTAATCCGCGCCTTGTTCCAGGTAGCGACCTCGGAGCGCGTTAGTATATATTCTAGGGTAAAGTCCTCGTCGTCCTGCACGGGGTTGATACAACGCCACGAAAAGCTAGGTATGCCCTGTAGCATTATTTCTGTGCCGTCGGGGGCTTTTCCGTCTACGCGTCCGCGTACAATGATTTTGTAGGTGTTGCCTGCGCGTAGGTTTAGGTGACTTAGCATAATGTCCACGCCGTCCCAGTCGTTTACGCGGGTGGATAGGGCTACCGCGTTTGAGCCGTTGTGCTGGATTACGTTTATATTCGGGCCGCCTGAGCTGCTTATTTTTATGTCTGTTCCGTAGGTCTCTTGGTTTGGCGCGTTGATTAAATGCAGGTTCAAGTCGTTTGCGAGCGAATATAAGATGTTTCGCGAATCAAGGTCGGATTCGTCCTCCGATTCGTTGCGGGAAATGACTATATCGTCCACGAAAAAGTCCATAAGCGGCGGCAGCAAGCCCCAGCCCACAGTATGCACGGTTAGGACATTTTTTATGTCGCGCTCGCCCAAAATATACGAAAGCGAATAAATAACGCCGGGTGCAATGCTATGGGTCAAATGGCCGTCCTCGCCCGAAAGCAAGGCAATGCTCCAGTTTGAGCCTATGCGTAAATGCTCCTTGCTTATACGCCCAGTAATGGTTATTCTGTCGCCTGCCAAAAGGCCGTCTATTTCGTTTATATGGATATAAATACCCGATTCCCTCGTGGTTCTCTTAGATACTAAAAGGGACTTTATGTCCTCTATTTCCTTTATGCGGCCGCTCGCGCTTGGGTCGCGCCGCAAGGAAACAGCACCGTGCCTTTCAAATTCGCCTAGCTTAACGGCGTTGAAGTCGGTTTGCATGTCGTATAGGATTTTCATATAGCTCCCCCTTCGTTCTGCCCTTTTTCATTGCGTTTTTTGAGAATCTGTATATAAATGACACGAACAACCACGAAAATAACTAGCCCTGCTTGGATAGCTACAGGCACAAGAAAGAATGGGTGAAGCCACATACTGGAGGTTTCATGTGAATCAGTCCTTTAATTGGTTTTAGCTTTAAATTTATTACGTATCAGCTTCACTATTACATTGAGTATAATTACGACCACTATATGAAGATGTACGTAGGCATTAACAATATATATTAGTCCAGTACCTAGCCCTCTTTGCCATTGCTCCAAATTTGTGAACCATAAGCGAATCAACGAAAATGAAACGGCAAGAGAAAAAAACAACATCAATAATGATAAAGAAATTATTTCTAACAGCTTTAAATTTCTTGAAGTATATACTAAAGCTATGAATATAACTAGAGGTACAATATAGTGTGATGTAAGGAGTGAAAGGCTCGTAGCTTTGTCAGAAACGAGAAGCAAGAGAAACAATAGCCCCGTCAGTGAACCGCCGATTGCAGAAAGAATGTACTGTTTTTTAATATTCATAGATAGTTCAATTCCTTCCGTTTATATACTTTGTAGCCAAAACAATCCGTGGGGCAACATTCCTTCGACAAAAATTTTCAACGTATGATACAAGCCTCTCAATATGCCTAGCCTATCGACTGTTGGAATTAAAATACTAAAAAACAGAAACAAAACCGCACCCGAAACAATAAAAGCTAACCGCCTTATCCAAATTTTTACTCTATGTCGCTCTCCAAAGAATCTGTGATGTAAAATGTTATAGAAAGAAACAGACGTTACACATAGTACGACAAGCAGTAATAGTAATTGTACCACATTTCCAGACCTAAAAGGGGGCAAAAGCACGCAAGACCTATAGATATTCCAGCTTGCAAGGACATAAAGTATTGTGGCGATACTGCAAAACCGCAGTGGAATTAAAACCGCTCCTATTCGTTTAATTATAGCTAATTCTGAAGCCTTTTGAAACCATGATGTTTTCTTGCAAGCATAATATGCAGTAAATGACGTAGCTCCGATAACGAAAGCGATTTGCTGTATTCCAAGCATGGCTATAGCTCCCATTAGCGTTGCCGAGTAATACATTGTACTTTGCACATCTGCGACAACCATTAACTTGATTTTGATATAATAGAAGGCTATCAAAACCGCCCCCGAAATAACAAAGGACAGAAGCCACAGCGGAGCTTTTTCCACAATCGAACATTCAGAGATACACCGTAATGACTTGCAGAAAAAATAAGTCGTTACGAACAAACCAAAAAGCATTATTGTGCCAAAAACGCCAAAGTTGAAAATGCCGAGCAGTGGCAGTATTTCAAACAAGGCTACATTTGCAAGCGCATATAGAGCGGACGAAATTACGCAACGGAATACGAGATTAGGCATATCGCTATCCCCCCTCATTCTGCCCTTTTTTATTGCGTATTTTGTGAATTATCCTGCGAATGACACGGACAACCACGAAAACAACTAGCCCCGCTTGAATAGCTACAGGCACAAGAAAGAATGGGTGGAGGT